>Ga0070699_100000537_pt1 | contig 35816 bp, 25 predicted proteins | sample KBSK1503metaG_FD_65473 | JGI IMG/M metagenome (GOLD analysis project Ga0070699, IMG submission 65473) | Corn, switchgrass and miscanthus rhizosphere microbial communities from Kellogg Biological Station, Michigan, USA - KBS K1-50-3 metaG | ecosystem: Host-associated > Plants > Roots >... | reverse complement strand
CTGATCGTCGGCGGCCACGACGGGCCCCGGCCCGCCCACCACCGCCGTGCCGAGACACGTGAGCATGTGATTGCCGTTGTCGATCGACCCCTGCAGCGTCACCCGCGCGACCGTCGGACTCGTCAGCGCCACTGAACCCGGAATGCGGAACGTGCCGGCCCCAGTCGCCGCCAGTCGATCGACGAAGATATTCGCCGCCGTGGCAGACGCGGCGGCGACCGGACGGTTGAACGTCAGTTCCACGATCCTGACGTTCTCCCCAGCCTTGAAGGTCACCTTCTGATCCGCAGGCACCGGCGGCTTCACGTCGCCGGCGCTGCTGTTCTGATTGTTCGCGTTGAGGAACCGAACGGTCGTCACCTGCAGCGGCGTCACCGCGGCCGCGCCGCCGAACAGGAACCAGCTTTCGAAATCGCTCGCGGCGGCCTGATGCCCGGTCGGAAACACGAGGTCGATGCGTGGCGTCTTCTTGTCCTCGCGCAAGCCAGGCTGCGCAAATGCCTGCCCATCCAGAAACATCCGCCTCCGTTGAGTTGAACGCTGCGCATCGTTCCAGATGCAGTGCCCCTTCACCGTGACCCGGATGCGAAAACCGCCGAATTGAACGAGAGTGAAGCGCTCGGCGACCGCCTTGGGCGCTGCGTCCCTGGCCTCCGCCGATGGCGTCGCGCGACTCGACGCCTTCCGGCCGGTGGTCTTTCTCGCCCCGCGCCCGATCGGCACAGGCCTGACAACGGTCGGCACAGTCGTGACAACTGCCGGCTGAGTCGTGACAACTGTGGGCTGTGTCGTCACAACTGTCGGCAGGGTTGTGACAACCGTTGGGAACCCCCCCGTGCCTGGCGTCGGTTGCGTCGGCGACGGCGGAGTGCCTGTTCCCGTGCCCGTGCCCGTGCTTGTGCCGGTGGTGTCGGCACTCTGGGTGCGCCACACGATGACTCTGTCGTCGGCAGGATCGCGCCCGACCACACCACGAATGTAGACGCGCTGGAAGTTCGTTGGTGACGGGGGTGAATCCTGCCCCTGCGAGAACGGGATCTCCAGAGCGACCTGCACGGTGTCGTTCGTCAGGCTTGCCGGATCCGGCGCGCCGTCCAATCGAATCCGCAATCCGTCCTTCGCCATCGTCGCCGGCGTGAACGCCTCGTCGTTCTGCCAGTTGGTGCCGACAACATGGAGCGACCGCTTCTCACAGCACGGTTCAGTGAGCGGCGGAAAGATCGGACGGCAGTCCTCGGCGACGGTCCAGGTCTTCTTCGGCTCGTCGAACGACAGCAGAGCCAATCTGCAGAAATGATGGCGAATGCCACGGCGAGGCTGCGGCAGCGGACTGGTATTCGGGATCTGGAACGGTGGCCACTCGACGTCGCCGGTCGCGGTCCGAGCCGGAATCAACCAGTAATCGCCGGTCCGGAACGCGGCACTCGAGAACTGCACTTCGACGCCGTCCTCGAGCGCCAGCCATGCGCCTGTGACGGCGACGCCGTTGGTTGTGGCCGTGTCGCCGCTCTGATCCCAGCGGCGCAGCTTCGGATGAAGGCCCTTGTCAACGCCGTCGGCGCCCCCGGCGAGCGGCGTCGGGGCACTTTTCAGCGTGATGCGGCGCAACGACGAATTCACCGTGTCGATCTGGAACAACTGCCCGGGCTTGCCGTGCAGCTCGTTGCGATCGTCGGCAATTTCCACCCACTGGCCGCTCGCGAACCCGAGCACCTCATCGGGGCCAAGCGACGTGACCGTCACGTCCTTACCGCTGATCTTCTCGATCGTCGTGGCGACCGTGCCGTTGTCACGCGACCACTTGAACGTCGCGGCACCTGCGGCGCCAGGGTTGTGAACTTCGACTCGATACAGTTGATTCTCGAGCCGCCGATACCCCGCGGTCGGGGGAACCACGCACGGGCCTGTTGGTGACGGCGGCGGCTGCGTTCGCGCGTTGAGACGACGGTCGGGGTCGGCGATCAGGTCGTCCCATTCTTTGTAGCTGCTGTCGCACGATGGGCCGCCGCTGATGTCGGCGATGGCGGCATCGATCTTTGCCAGCTCGGCGTCGAGCTTCGCGATCTCCTCCGGTTTCGCTCCTGCCGCTCGAAGCTCGTCGATCTTCTTTTGAGCCGCCGCACGCTTTTTCTGCAGGTCCTTCAGCTGAGCGGGATCCGCTGCAGTCACCGGCAGCACCCGAACCTGCCACACCGTCCTGATCCGGGTTGCTGTGTCCGGCCCGCCCAGGGCCACCTCGCGCAGCAATGAATCGTCGAGCGGCGTGATGTGTCGCTCCCACGCATCCAGGTAGACAAGGCCGAGCGTCGCTTTCGCCTCGGAAAGCACGTCAATCCAGCTCGGTGCCTGTGGAGAATCCGGTTGTGACTCGAACGCAAGCGTGTCCGTCTCGTTCTCGCAGAGGAGGCCTTCCACGTAATAGCGGCCCGCGCCGATCGTCAGCTTGCTACCCGAGATGGCGACCGCAAACCCCGCGTCATCTTCGGGAGCACCACAGCGGCCGATCACATCGCGCGATTCGATCTGCGTCCGCCGTCGCTGAATCGCTTCCTGCTCGTTCCAGTCCGCGTCCGTCTGCACGCGGCCTTGTTGCATCAGGACGCCGCTGTAATGCTTCCGGGCGTCGAACGTCTGGCGGCTGAAGTCGCCCTTCATGAGTGTGTTCTCCGTTAGCTCGCGTAAAAGATGCCGGCCTCGAGACCGAATCGAAGGTATTCCTCCAGCCGAACCTCGAGATTCGTCTGGCGCTGCGGCGCGAACACGTCATGGAACACGCCCATCTCCGATTCATCGTCTGCGCCCGTTCGGATTTCGATGGGACAACGCCCGCTCAACTGGCAATAGGCCGGCTGTCCGTATCGTTCGGTCGTGAACTGCGGCTGTACTCGCACGAGGTTCGCCGATGTCGCGGGCTGGCAACGATGCCGCCGCGGCGTCACCGACCCGGGCGGCACGAACGAGAAGCGGACGCAGCCGTCCTGACGCCGCTCGGCCTGCACCGGATGCGCCCATGTATCGCTGTCCGCCAGGCGCGCGGCAAGGATCGAATTCGACACGAGCCGCAAAATACGTGCGTGCACCTTGCCGATGATCGTGCTTGCCTCGATCTGGAGCTCGCCGCCTGGACCGGAGCTGTTCGGTGCGGCGTAGGCGACCTGCGTCGCGTCGGTCGCGTCCACGATGCTGCTCACGATATGGACGATGGCGTCCTGGTCGGCCCTGATCCCGCCGACGATGCAGTGGTCGATCTCGACGGTTACTTGATCGGAATCGATAATCAGACTGGGGCTGGCTGGCTGCGACGGCGTCCCGTCCAGGTTCAGCGCGATGCCGGGGACGAGCGTGCAATGTCGCAACCGAACGCGCCCGCGCCCGGCACTCGCCGGGATGCGCACGGCCGCACCAGTCAGGAGCAGTCCGTTCAGCGTGACTTCGGCATCCGTCGCAACATCGATTTTCAGTTCGCCACCGAGTACCACCGTCGGACGCGAGCCCTCCGCGCCTCGCAGCTCTATCCGCGCGCCTTGCGGTGCGGTGATCGCCAGCGTTTCCGCGAACCGGCCGTTACCGTGCACCTCTACCACGCCAGACCCGGTCAAGCTCGACAGGCCGCTCGCAATCGTCGCCGGAGCCGTCAATGAGAAGACAGGCGTGATGTCATCGCTGAAGGTCGCGAGCCGGTTGTAGGCGCCTCCTCCGATATCGTCCGAAAACCCGTAACTGAATGTGACCAGCGGCTTCGCAGTCTGGACCACCTGTCCGTTGACCACGAGCGTCGGTGGCAGCGACAGGCGGCCGAGGACGGGATCGATCAGTGCCTTGTCCGACGCCGCGTACGCCCAGCCCGTGCCCGCGTCCGAGAGATCGCATGCAGAAACAACGGCTGCCGGAAGAGCCCTGCCGCCCACGCTGACCGTGATGCTGGACGGATAAAACGTCTCGAGGCGGTCCCAGAGGTCCCGGCGCGTGATCGGCATCGGCACGTTCGCAGGCTCGGCGATGTGCGTAATGGTGTCTTCGGCAATGGCTCGATTGAAGAGGGGCGCGTTGTGACCGGTCGGACTGAACAGGTAGCGGCCATCGCCCGCGTCCGAGGGCACGACCTTCACCGCCGGAGAGTTCGCGAGCGGATAGTCCCTGATGCGCCACAGGTACACTCCGACATCAGGGATATTGAATCGCCCTCGTCGTCTCGCGATGCGGCGCACTTCGGCCGTGTGGGCGGCCGTGTCGAACGGGGTGCCGATCGTCGCCAGCAAGGAGCTGGCCCGCATGTTCACCCACGCGATGTTGCGCGGGCGGACGTGATTCATGTACTGCGTGACTGCGAGCAGCTGAAAGAACTCGACCGCCCGGGCGTCCCAGCCGGTGACGTCGCGGGCAAGTTGCTCCAGCATCGAGGCCGTGCCCTTGCGACGGCGGTACGCGATCGTGTTCGCCACCTCGGCGCGCGGACTGCCGATCTTGTCGGTCAACCCGTACAGCGTGCGATATCCAATCAGGTCACCGATGTAAGGCGCGACCCACTCGGCGCACGTCTCAATGAACTGATCGTCGTACAGCTGCTCGAGATCCTCCTCGAGGATGGCGACCTCACCGGCAATCACGTCGACGAGCGCCCGTAAGGACCCATGGACGAGACCTTCCTCGTCTCTCAGGCGGTAGATCGTCGGCAGCAGCTCGAAGAGTTGCTGCGAATCGAAACTCATGTCATGTCCCCCGGCGCAATCGGGTCGTCTGAGAGCGTCAAGAGCTCCGCCGCCAGCGAACCCATCAGCGAGTTGGTCTGGGGCAGCGCGGCCGGCAGCGGATTCACGAGTCCGCTCGCGCCAATGCCGTCCTTGCGGACGAGCGAGTCAACGTCCACCGCCGTCACACCCGCAACGCCCTGAATGACGGCAATCACCTCCGAGAGTGAGATGGACTGCCCGAAACTGCGCGCGGCAAACCCGAACCTCGTCCTCAGCGCATCGACGACGCTTGCGTTCACTTTCGCCTTCTCGTACGCGGCATCGATCTTGGTTTTGAAGGCAACGCTGAAGCGGGCGAGGCGGAAGCTGCCGACGCGCAGCGGGACGAATGGATCGCCTGATTGCCGGATGGCTCCGACGAGCAGCGTGACGATGTCGTCCGCGACCGGCGCACCGTTGGGACCGGCAACCGTGATGAACACGCCCCGCCGCTCGCCGTCCCAGCTCCACGTGGCGAGCGATTTCGCGATGCCGGCATACGCCCGGGCGAAGTCCTCGTAATCAGAGAGCGACACGACGCGGTCGAGCGTCAACACCGTCAGCGGCGCGTTCTCACGCGCACCATCGCGAAGCTCGGGATCGTCGCCGCCAACCGCGGCCCGGAGATTTGTGGCGCTCTTGAGCCCGAGTGGCTTCGTCAGCACATTTGTGAGCTGACCGGCGTTCACGTTGCCGGCGGCGCCCACGCCTTTGCGATACGTGGCGCGGACGTTCTCCTGGCCCGTCGGAAGGCGTGCGCCGTGAATACCGTCCCCGAACTGGACGGTCGTGCGTCCTGCGTCGTCGCGAACGGTCACGAAGATCCGCTCGGTTGATCCGCGACCGTAGAAGGACGGCACCTCGCGCCACAACAGGTCGTTGACGCGCACGGCCAGCGTGGAGGCGGCGCCGCTTGCGGTGTCCGCACTCCGCACGAACGTGAGCGGCGGCTGCCGGAGGGTAAAGCGCTGGTACGGCTTGCTCGCATCGCCCGCGCCCGACACCTCCCCGACGGTCTCCCCGTGGGTCGCGAGCGCGACGTTGCCGTAGATGGTGACCGAGTCCAGCCGGTAGCTGTGCGCGAGCGCCGTCGTGAACACCAGGCGGGTCACGCCGCCGATCTTCTCGACGCGTTCCAGCATGACGTTCTCGGACTCATCGACTCCGGTCGATGCCAGCTTCCCGGTGATGATGAGCGTGCGCCCGGCCGGCAGCGCACCGATATCGCGATCGAGCGTGAGCGCATTCACGATGCCCGTCACGGCCGGACTGATCGGCGCTTCGGCGCGCGGGAGCAGCTCGCTCTGGGCGTAGACCACGGTGCTCCGTACGGCGTCTTTGAACGTGGCGAAGTTCTCGCCCGAGAGCGTGACGCGGGTGGTCTTGCCTGACAGGCCGAAGCCGGCGCGCGAGGAGGCTACGGCCTTCGTGACGTTGTACAGCTCGGTGTAGTCGGGGGAGGCGAGCAACAGCCAGCTGCCGGGCGCGACAGCCGCGTGCAGCCCGTCCAGATCGATCGTCGCGGAGTTGGCGGTCGCGGTGAACCCGGGTGTGAAGATGGTGAAGTCGGGCCACTCCTTCTTGTCGTTTTCCGTGAGCGCGGACACGTCCTTGTTGAGATAGTTCGCCTTGAACTCCTTCGACATCGCCCGCCAGTCTGCCGCGTTGTGACCGAAGATGGCGGCCTTCGTTCGTAGCGCGTACACACCTGGTGACGCCGACGGCGCGCTGAACGGGCTGAACGATCCCAGGCCGGGGCCGACGGTGACATGCGTGCGCTTCGCGTCGAAATCAGGGGCGACAGCGATCACCCGGCGAGCGTCCCAGTGCTCGTCGCCGACCGTCGCGACGCGCTCAGGGCCGACGAGCAGGATCCAGTCGCCCGCCTTCAGATCGGTGGCCGTGCCGTCCAGCCAGACGTCCTGTTCCATCATGCCGAGCGTCTGCGGCGCCGTCAGCCTTGGTTTCAGCGCATTCCACTCGGCCCGCGCCTCGATCGCCTCGACAGTCTCGAAGGTCTGCGCCTTCTCGTCGTGCCCCGGCACGCTCTGGACCTTGACGCCCGAGTCGATGGCGGCCACGCGAGGCGACCCGAGGGCATCCTCGACGATGAACGCCAGCGACGCCGTTGCGGCGACACCAGGCTTGAGCTGGTAGCCGATGAGGCGCGCCAGCTCGAGGATCGAGAAACGCTCGGTCGCGGTACGCAGGTACGACTCGTTCGCAATGCGCTCCTGATAAAACGTCAGCACATCACCAACCGCGGCCACCGCATCGAGCAGCGCAATCGAAAAGTCGTCGTCTGCACGCGTGGCAAGGCCCGCGAGCGACGGATGCGAGCTCGCCGACAAAGCGGCGAGCAGTGTGCTCTTGAATTCGCTCCACGTCGCGCTGCGGTACGCAATGGCCGCCAGACCTGGCCGATTGAACACCACCGCGGGCGCGCTCGCGCCCACACCGGAGCAGCACCCGCAATCGGTCAACTCCCGAACCGAACTATCGAGCGTCGTCATTTGCCACCCGCCACGTCGAGACGAAAGACGCCGCGCTCGGGAAAATCAGCGCTGTTCTCGAGCCGCGCAATCTCCAGCCGTCCGAAATCCAGTCGTCCGCTTGCGAGCGGCGTGGCGTCTGGCGTCCCCTGTCGTTGAAACTTCGAGATCCTGACCGTCTCTACACCGTTCACGCTGTAGGCGGCTGCGTAGAGTCGCGACAGAAAGATTGGCTGGCCGAATGTGAAGTTGTCGGGGTGAAACACACCGTGGCGCCCATCCGGAAGCACACGGCTGCTGAACAGCTCCAGCAACGCCCGCTTCACGTCGCTCCGGAAGTATTCACGGCGGGCGCACACCTGCATATCAATCTCGACCGGCACGTATCGTGGCGTGTCGATCGCAAGGTCATGACCGGCCGTCCGGTATGGTTCGAGATGCCCGGCCAAATCCGGGTCGAACGGTGCATCGGGATCCTTGCTCGCGAGCGGATCGGCGCTTACGAACACCGTCCGCCAGCTCCCGGTCCACCGGAACGTCGCGGCCGCCTGTTGAATCTGTCGATGCCGTTCTGCCATGCGCGCGTAGTCCCCTGCCGTCACCGCACGTTCCTGCGTTCGAAATGCCACGGGCGCGAAGCGTCGAACGTCTTCCACGTGTTCCGGATCCACGCCGCCAGCGGCCGGCATCGGATTGCGAACGCGATCGATGCCCGCAACGCTTGTCGAGATGTGTCCGATCGAGTCGGCGCCGACGTTGCCGCGCACGCCGTTGCCGATTCGGTAGAACGCGGTAAACGCCGTGCCTTCGGTGGGCCGGCGGCCGTGCGTGTCGTCGCCAAAACGCAGCCGCACCCGGCCGTCCGATTCGATTTCCACGACAAAGTCTGGTGCGGTGCCACTCGAGCGAAGGAGATCGCGACGGACATCCCACATGTCGGCCTGTCCTCCTGTTTCGAGCCGGATCTTCGGAAGCGCGCGGCCCACGTCGGTCTGCAGGGCGGCCGATGCCGCCTTGCTCGACTCGTACGGGGTGGCATGGGTGAGCGGTGAGCCACTCAGCGCGGGCCTGAATCGAGGCGGAATCGGCTCGGGCGTACGTTCGTCACACCGGTTAGCGTCGCGAAGCGGGCGAAGGATCTTCGGGCCAGGGACGACCGCCGACAGCGGCTCAACGACGCTGCGGCCGTGATCGGCGAGGACGATGTTGCCGCGCGCCACACTCACGACGATCGGCGTCGATTTCTTGTCGTCATCTTCAATCGTGGCCGACGCGCAGAGCGGAAACCGCAGCGCATCGGCGCTCGCCCACGTGATCTCTGTCACGTCGACAGGGTCGGAGGTCGGTGGATCCGCGAATTGGCCGCCGAGCGGATCCGTGCCTACCTTCACGTCCGTCAGGCGCACGGCCTGGCGGTGCGACGGATCGGCATCGCCGGGTTCGCCCGTACGAGGTCCGCACACTTCCTCGAAGATCAGAACCTGCCCGGCGGCGAGCCGGTCGAGCTTCCCTGCCAGCGTCGCGCGGGTTGCGCCCGTGGGCAGGCAGCAGTTCGACGCGCCCCAGGTGTAGAACGGCAACTCGTTGTGCTGCGGGTAGAGCCGCGGCTCGGTTTCTCCCGGGGCGAGTAGAAGCTCGAATACCTCTGGATGCTGGGTGCGCAAGAGGTCGTCAGCGGCGTCTGCGTCCAGAACGGGTGAGGCGGCCGACCGCGTCAAGAACCTCGTTCTGACATCAGTCGCCGGATCCGCATACGGCAGGATGATGCCCGTTGGCGGTGCGCCGCTGTCGAGGACGATCTGAACCCAGACACGCGCGTTACAGCCGTCGTGCATCGGGTAGTCCACCAGCCGTGCATGGCGGCGAACCGATACGCGGCTCCGCGCTGTGCCCAGATACGCCTCGGTCGCGATCGCTTCCTGGCGATAGCTGAGATAGTCCGCCACATAGGCGATCGCCTCGACGATCGCCACCCCGACATCTGCTGCATGACGCTCGCGCCATGTCGGGTTGAGCGCCGACATCCGATCGAGCATGAGACGACGGAAGCTCCCGTAGTCACGGGCCAGGTAGTCGAGATCCACCTCGGGTCGTTCGCCTGGCGGACACGCATGCGCCACAGCGCAGTCGAACTCGCTGGGACACTCGACCTTGAACGAGAAGTCGACCCCTGACAGCAGCGGGTCGAAAACTGCTGGCGGCTCGGGGTTGGCATCCGAGGTGATGATGCGAAGCACGTATCGTGAGAAGTCACCGCGGCGACTGGTGCGAAGGACGATCGAGTTACTCGCCTTCGACAGCACGTCCACGCCGATTTTGCGGCTGTCCGGTCGCTCGCCACCTTCGATTCGCAGTGTCGCGTCGGTCAGAACCGCCAGATGCGCTGGCAGCAGTGGGTTGACGAAAAATACCGTCAGCCGTCGCTGCCACAGCAGCCGATCTCGCTGGTTCGCCGGCAGCGCGGCGTACTCTGCGGCCTCGGCGCCGACGAGATCGCCAGGTGCAAGATCGGACACGTCGAGATAGTCGATCCCGTTCAGGCCAACGTCGTCCTGGAGGGCCGCACGCCGGTGGTCGCTGCAGCAGAGAAACGTCATCCCAGCCACGATCACCTCACCAGCGTCACTGTCCGGGCTTCGCCGGTGCGCCGCAGGACGTAGCGCACGGTGAGCCGAAGCGTGGCATCGTCGTTGTCGACGTCGACATTGGCGACCTCAATCAGATCGCCCAGCCATTCCTGCAACGAGGCCTGCACGGAGAGGCGCATCGCGGCCGCGAGTGCGTCGCCGTTGGGGGCGAAGACCAGCTCCAGCACGCCGCTGCCGAACGTGGGTCGATTCACCCGTTCTCCCGGTGCGGTGAACAGCAGCTGCTCGATCAGGTCGCGCACATGTCCCTCGTCATTGGTCTCGGCCGTGCGCCCGCGGCCGTCGAAGCGAAGCGGAAAGTCAACGTTCATGGTCAGATCCTCAGGTCGCAACGACCCGCGGCTGTGTTACCAGGACGATTAACGGAACGCCCGTAGGCGCGCACACGGCGGTGCCGCCCTGCAGGACGAGCGGCGCGCCGCCCGCCAGCACGCGAGTGCTGCCCACAACCCACTGCGCCGTGACGCACGGACCGCCGGCATTCGGCGGCAGCGGACACCCCGCTACGACGTACGGTGACGTGAGTGCGACGACAGGCTGACCGCCGACGAGCACACGTGGAAACGGTGCGGTCGGCGTCGCCTGTCCGCCGTGCGAGCAGATCACCGTAGCGCCGAGATGTACGACTGGCCCTGGCATCTCATTCACCCATCGAGCAACGCTGAGCAAAACGAATAACCACGAAGAACACAAAGGTCACGAAGGCCGTTCGACTGTCGGCCTGCATGGCAGGCCGAACACGCGCAGGACGAGACCTCGAAAACAAACGGCTCTAGATCGGACGGCCGCGAGCGTTTGTTTCGAGGTTTCGTCCTACGCGAGCCGCCTTACGGCGGCCAGTCGAACGGCACAGCCCAACCGCGGCCTCGATCACCGAATCTTCTTCGTGACCTTCGTGAACTTCGTGGTTCATTCCGTGACACTCGTCTAATCTGTTTCGCGTGAATCGCAGCGAGGGTCGCCCTCACGTGATCACGAGCGCGCCGTTGTTAATCGTGACTGTCGGCCCCGTCATCAGGATCGTGGCGCCCTTGCCGTTGGAGATCGTGATCCCGACGTCGTTGACCATGATCATCGCGCCCGTCGCGGTCTTGAGCAGAATGCCTCCGGTCGGTCCGGGCAGGTCCGACATCTGAAATGTGACCTGCGCCGCGGTCTGCATGAACACCGACGAGAGGGGCGGCTGCGTCGCGAGCGCCAGCGCGGGCACATCCGCCGCCGAGCCGAACCAGCAGCCGGACCAGATCGGATGATCGACGTCTCCCTGTTCGAACTCGACCCACACGCCGGTGCCGATCTGCGGAATCGACCAGAACCCCATCTGACGTCCGGTCACCGGAAAGCACGGCATCGCCCAGCTCGAGGTGGAGACCCCGAGCACGTCCGGCACCTGCACGAGCAGCCTGCCGATCTGCATCGGATCCACGTTGTTCAACACCGAGCCGCGGTACTTGCCAAAGTACTGGCGACGCTCGCTCATGCCGGCACCGCCGGGGTGATCGACACGAGCGCGTTGCGCGTCAACGAGAACCGCTGCTTGAACTCGCCCTGGCTCAAGGTGCTGGTCACGCTCTTCACGTAGTAGAGGCCGTCGAACGCCAGGCCTGCACCCCTGACGCCGACCAATTGACGCGCCTTCAGCAGACGTCCGTAGCGCAGCACGTCGAGCGAGCCGCTGCCCTCGACCGTATCCGCCGTTCCGGCCGCTCGCGCCACGCCGCGCGCGAGCGCCGCGATCGGCGAGAGCTTCGCCGTCTCTTTCATCAGCTCGAATCGGGACGGAAACGGCTGCGCGATCCCGAGCGGCGGCTGCAATGGATTCACATCCGGGATGGGAATCGGAATCGGCACGCGCGTCAGGGAGTTCTGAATGAAGACCACCGGCATGGCCTTGTCGGAGTGGTTGATGTTGAACGTGATCGACTCGACGTTGGTGTGTGCATCCATGTTCGTGTTCAACGCCGGTTGCGGCACACCGACCTTGATCTCCGGTCCCCAATACGCCGTGTTCATGCCCGGCAACGGACCCGGTTCGATGTAAAACGTGTGCCCGACGTCGGCGGCGAGCTGGTTGATGTAGGCGAGATCGGTGCCTTCGTGCGACGGAATGCGCTCGACCGGAATTGGAATGTCCTGGAAGACCGACGGCACCACGAGCGGCACCATCCCGAACATGGCGTACTTGGCGACGATCAGAGCCACCCTCGCCTCAGCCGGCATGGCGGGATAGGGAATCCCGTTGAACTCCTGTCGATCCATCACGGTCGTCAGGTCTTCACCGGTCACTGTCAGCGTCGACAGACCCGCCGTGTCAGCCGGCGAGATCTCCTGGCGCGTGATCACACCGTCGGCGAGCACGGTCGGCACGCCATTGATCGTGGCCACGAGGATCACGCGCAACGCGAGCGGCGACGCGTTGGCGGCAAGCAGAAGAATCGTGTGCAGCGGCGACTGATTTGACAGGGTGAACGTGAGCTGGAATCCCGAGCGCGCACCAGCCGCGGTGGTAACCTGCACCTTTTTCAGCGCCTCCATCACCGGCGACGGCGCCGGGATCGGCACCGTCGGGCCGATGAGAAGCGTCAGGTGGATGCTGCGGATCAGGGCCATGCGATTGCTTCAGATGTCTTCCGCGCCCGGGATGCCTGCGGGCAGCGTGATGCGAAGGCGACGTCCCGCCGTGTCCGTCAGCTCCTCGGGGGCACGCGCGCCGTTCGCGTCGGCGATGCGCCAGAACTGCTCGGGATCGCCGAGTGCTGCGGCGGCGATCTGGTCCAGTCGTTCCCCCGAGCGCACGATGTGCTCGCGTACCGTCGAAAACCGGCTGGCATCAGGCACGATGCGACGCCGCAGGTAGGCGATCGTGCGGCCATCCGGCAGTTCGAGCTTCATGACCTCCACGTCGTGGTAGCGGCTGTTCGGCGGAAACTTGTCGCTCGTCATGGAATCCCCGTGAGCCCGAGCGCCGGCAGCGAGGCTCCCGCGCCGGCCTGGGCGAGTCGTTCTTTCGTCTGCTGATAAATCAGATAGATGGCGCCGCCGCGGTGCTCGAATCCGAGGTCGTCCACCGACAGCACGCGCAGCGAGAGGCTGACCTTCGCGCGCATCGGGTTCAACTGCGCGTCGAACGCCTCCTCGGTGATGCTGCAGTCGGTGATGCGCACCGGCACCACACGCTGCCGGCTCCAGACGAACAGCACGAGGGGCGTTTCGAGCGGTGTGATCTCGAGCGTGCCGGCCGCCTGCAGCGCGTTGTTCGCGATCAGCTGCCCGCTGGCCGGATAGAGCAGTGTTTCGAGAGCGGCCAGCTGTGGCGCCACGCCGAACTGCACCGCATTCGGATTCTGATCGGGTTGCTCGAGCTGGTCGGACGCGTCGATCTCGGCGTCCACCTTGATGGTCTCGACCGGCGGTCCCTTGAGCCGCAGTGCCTGTGACCGGTCCTGCCCATCGCCGGCGATCGCCTGCGGCTGCAGCGTGCGCGTCAGTGTGTCGGGGTTGTATTGCAACGCGATGATCCGCTGCACCTGGCCCGAGTCAGGAGCAACCAGCACGAGGCCGCCGCGAATGAGGCGAGGCGAGATGGGCGTGCTCATCGCTGGCCGCCTCCGCCCGAACCGCTCCCGCCGCTGCCGCGTCCGGGTCGGCGCCCCTTTATCATCATCGGCTGGTCAGCCGGCCGCCCGCTCAGGCAATGAACGTAGTGCGACCACGAGTCGGCCGAATCGAAGCCGCCGCAGGAGCTCTGGCAGTCGAAGTCAACGCAGTAGCTTTCGCCGAGATTCGCGGTCCCAATCCGCGCCAGGTGCGCCGCCTCGTGCACCATCGTTCGGATCTGCTGTTCCGGCGTCTCGCTGAAGAAGGTCGGGCAAAGGACGATCGGCGGCCGCAGGCCGCGGACGTAGGCCGCCCGTGTGCCGCACTCCGGGTCGTTGTGACCGGCCACCATCACCGCGACACCGGAGGTGAGGTAGTTCACCATGGAGCCGATCACTTCACTGATCTGCTCCATGTTCGGATCGTCCCATTGGAACATCACCTGTGCGAGACGCCGCGCGGCCTGCCGCGACTCGACGGCGGGATCAATGTGTCCCGCGGGGCCTGACGGCACGATGCCGCCGGTTCGAAACATCGCAATCTGGCAACGGACGGCAGCCGCGCGACGGGCGGCATCGATCACCCCCTGCTGCGTCCGGGTCGGTGTCGTCGGCTGCGGGGGCACGGCCGCGGTGTGGCCACGCTGCGCGTACACGCGATCGTCGGCTCTGCCGCTCACACGGACGTCTTCATTTCGCGTGACCGCCTCCGCCGCCGCGTCCGCCTCGCGCTCGAGATGCGCCTCACTGGATGCCGTCACGTCACCCTCCGATTGCTGCGCCACGTGCGTCAGCTCGTGGGCAAGGAGCTGGCGGCCATCGTGCGTCTCGGGTCGATGCTCGCCGCCGCCGAACACCACGTGATGTCCGACGGTATACGCACGTGCGCCGACATCGCGCGCCGATCGCGCGGCCCGCGAGTCCGCGTGCACCCGCACACGCGTGAAGTCGTGCCCGAATCGCGCCTCCATCGTCTGACGAGTGGACGCGTCGAGCGGCGCGCCGCCGCCAGACACCACATCCTCCACGGAGGGTGGCAGAACGCCGACCGCGGGACCGCCTTTCCCGCGAAGCCGCTCCTGTCGGCAGGTGGCACACTCGCCGGCCGCGTGCGAGGCGCCGCACGCGCACTTGCGCTGCAGCACCGATCCATGCCGTGCCGCGGCCTGCTTCGCCTCAGGGGGCCGTCGATCTGCGACTCTCGTCATCGGTGCTCCTTGCCGCGCCGGCCGGCGCATCTGCCGGCGTCAGCAACATCTCCACTCGACGGTTGAACGCCCGTGTCTGCGCGTCTTCTTCGGTGAGGGTCGGGCGTGTCTCCCCGAAATGCGCCGGTCGAGAGGCGCCGATCAGACGCGCATCCGGCACACCCTGCGTACGGGCCATCCGGTAAAAGGCCTGGGCCCGCAGGAGCGAGAGCCGATCGTTGTGCCCCTCCGAGCCTACGGTTGACGCATGTCCATCGAAGCGGACGCGCAGTGCGGTGTCGTGGTCGATGTACGTGCTCTTGATGGTGTCGAAGTACGTGACGTGCTCGGGCTTCGGCTCTGCGCGGTCGTGCCCCAGATTCAAAAATCGGTAGTGCGCACCAGCCGCGACCTCCTCATTGATGCCCGGCCCCGTGCGCGAGTCGGCCGCTTCTTCACGCTGAGTGGCCCCTTCGCGGATCCCCGAGGCGGATGCAAATTCACGGCGGGCGATCGTGGACTTCGTTTCGATGCGCCACACGTCGCCGCCGAAGAATGCCCGCGCCATGTCGTCTTCCGAGACGCGGGCGGCCACCTGCGTTTGGATCGCGTTCACCCGGTCGTGGTAGCTGCTCCGGTCCGCACGCTCTTCCGACGTCATCACGCGTTGCGCGAGCCATTCGGTAAAGCCTTCGTTGTAGAAGCGCGAGTCGGTCGCGCCGTTCACCCAGTCGCGATACGACGCGTGAGCGTAGAAATGCACGAGCTCGTGGATCAGAATCAGGCGCCGCTGCGCCTGGGAGGCGCCACGATGCACGAAGATTTCGCGTGAAGTGCCCTCCCCGCGTTGAAAGCCGCCGATTCTGGAGGCCATCACCCGGATGTCGGGCCCCACATCCGAATCTGCGAGCAACGCATCGAGGACCGCGATGAACCGGGGATCGGTTTCGCTGATGTTGTACAGCTCTATGGCCGACCAGGTGATCAGCCGGTTCGCAAGCCATTCGCGCAGGAAATCGACGTCAGAGGTGATGGATGACGTGATCACCCCTACGGCGTCGGCGATCTGCTGGTCCGAGACCGACAGCGTGATCTGCGGAAAGCGGCGGCGGATTCGCTGGTTGACGATCAGCGCGTCGGCGTCGAGGTTCGCTTGGGTGGTGCGCGTGTCGATCGATCCGCCGACCGCCATGGGATTGGCGGCAACGAATTGTTGAATCGCCGTTTTCGCCTGCGTGATGATCTCGCCGGCGGTTCCAGCATCCGTGCTCGTGCGGTCGCGCCAGGTCCGGCGCGTTCCGCCGCCGGTACCCGGCGCCGACACGAACAGGTCCTGGTGAACCTCCGCGAGCCGCCCGGGCGCCACCAGATCCCGCTGAATCTGCGGCGCAACCCGCTCCCGAACATGATGTCCCGCCGAAGGCAGCGCCGACATCGCCGACGCCTCTCGCTCCGCGGCGCTGTCCGCCGACCCGATCGAGCGGACCGACGCCAGGTCGGCAACGACCCCCTGCTGCACCACGTGGGCAAGCTCGTGTGCAAGCAGTCGATCGCCGTCCGGAGCCGATGGCTCGCAACGATCACGATCGAGCACGATGTGCGGGCCGACGGTGTATGCGCGCGCATCCATCGCCCTCGCCGATCTCGACGCCCGATCGTCGTCGTGGATCCGCACCGCGGCGAAATCATGGTGAAGCCGCGCCTCATGGTCGCGGCGACGAGCACGATCGAGCGGACGACCGCTCTCACTCAGCACGGCGCGCGCGTCCGCCAGGCCGTCATGACGAATCGTGTCCGGGGATAGGTCCACTCGACGCGTCCGCCTGGCGGCGCCGGTGTCTCGCGCGGCATCGGGAGTTGCTGAAGCGTGAGTCGAGTGCCCCATGGGTGCTCCCCTACCGTCCCTGCCTGGAAAGCACGTTCACGAGCGAGCCGGCGACGCCGGCGCCAAGACGCTCGGGGAAACCTGCCGCCTGGCCGGCCGGCGCGACCCAATCGACCGCCTGCGTTTCCGATGCGACACTCGAGGTGAGCTCGCGCAGCGCACCTCCGCGTACCCGGGCTGCGACCTCTCGCTCGACCGCGTCGGCGATGGCGTGCCGATCGCACGAGTCGAATCCCACCAGCACGAGCTCGTCGATCGAGACCTCGAACCGCATCAGAGCCATCCCCGAGTCTCCGCATCGGTGAGCGGGCGTTCGAGCTTCGAGTACTCGGCGCGAGCGGCCTCGGCCAGGAGTGGCATCGACACCGCCTCGTCCCGTTCGGCGGCGAGAAAGGCGCCGGCGAGCGCAATGTTGCGAATGTGGCCGCCCGCCACGTTCAGCTGGCCGAGCCGCTCGTAGTCGAGCGCACCGGTTGGCGTACGCGCCGGGAAGACACCGCGCCAGATCGCGGCGCGATGCACGTGATCCGGAAACGGAAACTGGACGATGAAGCGAAGGCGGCGGAGAAACGCGGGGTCGAGCGTCTGCTTCAGATTGCTCGTGAGAATCGCCAGCCCCCGGTAGGCCTCCATCCGCTGCAGCAGGTAGCTGATCTCGATGTTGGCGTACCGATCGTGGCTGTCCTTCACCTCGGATCGCTTGCCGAAGAGCGCGTCCGCCTCGTCGAACAGGAGGATCGCGCCGCTCCCTTCAGCGGCATCGAACAGCCGCTTCAGGTTTTTCTCCGTCTCTCCGATGTACTTGCTGACGACGGCCGCGAGATCGATGCGGAACAAGTCGAGCCGCAGTTCCCGCGCCAGCACCTCGGCGGCCATCGTCTTCCCGGTGCCCGAGGCGCCGGCAAACAAGGCGGTGATACCGAGTCCACGCGGGCTCTTCTCCGCAAAGCCCCACTCCTCGTGCACGCGACGGCGATGCCTCACGTGCACGGCAAGGGCGCGCAGAACCTGGCGCTGGAAATCCGGAACAACCAGGTCGTCCCACGCGGCGATCGCCTCGATGCGCTGCGCGAGCCCGTCGAGCCGAGGACGGGCGGCAGACCGGCATCCGTCCCATAACCTGGCACCGAGGTCGGACGGGTTCGCCCTCGATATCGCCTCCGCCGCGACCGTACGAATCGCCGCATTTGGCAGGTCGAACTGCGTACACAGCGCATCGAGGGTGCCATTGACGCGGGACGCCATTTCGCCGAGTGCTTCCCGCCACACGATCAAGCTGTCAGCCGGCGTCATGCGTCCGACCTCGAACACAATCGACCTGCTCATCGGAAGCCTGACAGGGTCGGCGGCGCAGACCAGAACCGGGCCTGACACGGATTCGAGAAACGCGCTCAGCCGCTGCTCGTCGACATCGCCGGACGCGTCGACGACCAGCAGCGCGCCCTGCAGCCACAGCTCGCGCGTAATGAGGCGAGCGAGCGCGTGGCGCTCGGCCGGGGCGGCCGGCACGTCGGATGCGCGCTGCCTCAGCGAATGCACCCCCAGCGCCGCACACACCCGCGCCGCGAGCGTCAATCGGCTGCTGTCGTCCCCTGACGTGATCTGCACGATCGAACTGGCGGCCGGCTCGCTCAGGTGCTCTGCGATCCTCGTCACCACATCGTCGTCCGAACGACTGATGGCATCGCCGTCGCCGGGAGTGGGCAGGGCAGGCAATTCCCGGACGATTCCAATCAGCCGCTGATCGAGATGGTCGACCCCGGCGATGAAATGAAGCACGCGTTCGTCAACTCGCAACGGCGCCGCCGTGAGATCGGGTCCGGTCGGTTCGGCGATCCGCCAGGCGCGCAATGGAGCATCAGGGCTCAGCGCGCTCCAGTGCGCTCCGGGAAGCAACGCGAGCGCCAGTCCGAAGGTGGCCACCCGGCGACCCGGGTCCCCGTGAGCGTCGGCAACGAGGGTTGCAATCCGAGCGTCCAGCTCGATGCCCGCACACAAGACGACGATGTCGCGTTCGAATGTGGAGAGCCCGAAGAGACGGCACAGGCGATCGAGCGCAAACGGGCTCTCTGCGTCGATCGGCGGCGTGGTCTCGTCGGGTACCGGTTGGCCGGCGACGCGCGCGGTCAGCAGCCGCCGCATGCGCTCGAGCTGCTGCACCAGCGCCGCGTGATTCGCCGTACTCCAGTCATCCCGATCGATCATGAGAGTGCCACCCGCGGGGCCTCAAACACCCCGACGCCTGATTGCGAGAGCACACTCTCGGCGCCATCCACCTGCACTCGCACGAGGTAGGTGCCCGCCAGGACCCTCGCGAATGGAATCTCGATGCTGGGTGCGTCCGCGGATCCGTCCGGCACGCCGTTGCCGGACGGACCGGGGAACGTATAGGCGTGAGGCACGACGCCCGGGGCGGCGTTGAACTCGTTCAGGAGCAAGACCACGCGCTGCGATCGCGCGACTGGTGGATCGAGCGAGAGCCTCAGGCGTCCCTTGCGCAACTGTACGGGTATGCCGTTGATGACCTCCGACGTGGAAAGCAGATCGAGGACATCACCGCCGGGAATCACCGGACCATTGGTCACGGTGGGCCGCAGGACGAAGGCCGCGGCGTTGGACTCGAACCCCCGGTGGTCTGCCTCGGGATCGCCCATCTTCAGTCGATGCACGATCTGAACGCCCTTTACTCCGGAGTAAAGGCCGGCCGGAAGCGGAGAAGCCAGGGAGACCGTTACGCGCTGGGGTGTAACAGCAGCAGGGAGAGGCGTGAGCTCGATCCCGTCAAGGTTGACGATCGTCACATCACCTTGGAGCTCGCGTCCTCGGATCGCGAGCGTCGTCCCCACAGTGATTGGCTCGCGATCGCCGTCCGCGCTCACGACGCTTTCGATGGCTGCGTACCTGAACGGCACGACGTAAATGCGGCGCTTGTCGTTCGCCACGGGTAACGCACTGCGAGCCGGACGCCGCGACTCGATCAGCACGAGCGACGCCTGATACGCCGCAGTCGGCCGGTAGTGCGACTGAATGGCCGCCCACAGCTTGGACATTTCCTCGGCACTCATGTGATGAGGCGTCAGGCGAACCTGTTCGACCTGATCGGCGAGTTCCGACGCGCTCAACGTGTCGAGCGGAGGTGGCAGGATCGAGCCACTCACTGGCGATGCGGGTGCAAGGGTTTTTCGGATCGCGTCGCGCGTGAGCACGGGTGTCTCGTGCAGCAGTTGCAGCGCGTATCCAAGCAGGATCTCCCCATGAAACTCGCCCTGACCGTACGCGGTGACGAGATAGTGAAGGTCGAGCCCGAGGGGCGGATTGCCGACGCGGGTCCCGGACGAATCGTGCGAAGGCAGACCCGCGTTGCGCCAGCCCTGATTCGGCGTCGCCTGGTACATGAACAGGTTGATCCGGCTCTTCTCCTCCTGACCGTCGACGAGGACCCGATCCGGCGGCAGCGCCGACACGGTGACTTCGCCGACCACGCCCGTCAGCTGGTGATCGACCACACCGTTGTTGAGGAGGTCCTTCAACACCGCGGTTACCGACGCAATGGCCAGCGCATTGCTCATGTGCGCCGCCGCTTCCCCGCCAGGTACTGATCGAGCGGCAGCGCGGGAGTTGACTCTCGACGCGAGGCCTGGCGCGGTCGATCCGGCGTCGGCAGAATCGCACGCACCTCGACGCGGCCGATATGCACCTGCACGACTTCGGGTGACGCATCTTCACGTAAGCTGTTGCGCTGTGGCGCCTCGGTGCGGCGTCGCACCGGACTTCCCAATGCGCGAGGCACGGGAGCCGACGGAACCTCGAAGGGGAACGCCGGCGCACGCGGGGACGACACATCGATGCGCGATGCCAGTCCCGGCGCTTCAGGCGGCGACGTGGTCTCGGCGATCGCGGCGTCGATCCGAGCACGATCTACACGACGGAACGTCGTCTCGTTCGGCGGCTGCGCCTCCGGACGCGAGGCGCGCCCTGATGCCGGCGCGGAGCGATCGTTGTGGTTCGGGGCCGCGGCCTCGTGGACGTGCGGACCGCCAATCGTCTCCGCGGAGGGCAGTGCCGGGCTTCGCACACCAAGGACCTGTGACAAGCCCCGCGTCACGGGCGTCGATCGGCCCTCAGAAGGCCAGGTGCCGACGGACTGAGTACTCCACGCGAAGCGCGGAGCCACGCGCGGCCGGATGGCAGGCTCTGCCGACTGTCGCGCGGCGAGCCGGTGCAGGAACCCGCTCATTGCAGCACGCGATCGAGATAGCGGCGCCGGCGCGATGGCCGCATCGCCAGGATGTCGCGCTCACTCCATCCATAAGCCCGCGCAAGCTGGTGCACATCGTCCAGTACCTGCAGCGCGTACGCGTCGATCTCGTGCAGCAAGAACGCCGCCGGATCGAAGGCCGCCTGCCAACCGTGTTCACAGCCGGGGCATCGAAGGTCCAGGAGGATCTCGGCCTGGGGGTCGAGCGCGCCGATGTGCTCGTCAACACGGTCGCGCATCGGCTTCGGCAGCTGCCGCGCGTCGATGACGGCGCCGCTGCGATCCACGACGTGCACGCAGAGCGCGAGGAGCGCATCCGCCGGATGCGCCTGGTCGTTGCACGCGGCGAGGTCGGCGCTGTTCGGCAGGCGACATGTCGCCAGGTACTGGCCTTCATCCAGGTGAAGCTCCGCGTCGGCGGGCAGAGGTCGCGCCAGCAGCAGCTGGGACGAGTCAAGTGTGAACTCGAGGTGCGTGTCGCATGCGGGACAGAGGGTTTCGCACTCGAAACGATCGCCGAGCAGTTGTTGACGAAGACCGAGGATCAAGCGGTCGCGTTCACCAACCGTGAGGGTGGCAAGCCGCTCGGCCGCTTCTCCGCTGGCCTCGGCGAGCAGCGCAATCTCGCGCCACGGGCGCCCGATGCCGGCCGTGCGTTCCCAGACGTCGAGTAGCGCAAGATCATCCAACCCCATCGGGTCTCCCGGAGACATGCCGTCTCGTGACCGGGCCGTCACGCCGACGGTTCAACAAACGTCGGCTCGCTCGGTTCGACGACGTCGTAGTCGCGCTCCCAGCCTTCGTTCTCCAGCTTGATGTGTTGAATGGCAACGGCGTTGGCATTGGCGTCGAGATCAGACAGCGCCTGGAACTCCGACACCCAGCTTCGGAACACCTTGTACGAGATCACCAGCTGACCGGCCTCGTTGTAGACGTCGATGATGACGTCCTTGCGGAAGTCCTTCAGTGAGACTTCGGCGCCCAGCCCGGAGCCAAAGTTCCAGATCTTGTTGGCCCACTTCTCGAACTCGGTGTCGTGGGTCACGCCGCGCTCCAGCGTGATGGCCTCGTACTCCGTCCGGCCGGGTGATTTTCGTGACGATGAGGGGTCGCCACCATCACGGTGTTTGACCACCTCGGTCGTTCGCTTCAGGCTCGAGACTTTGCTGATGCCCGCCACATACCGACCGTCCCACTTCACGCGGAATTTGAAGTTCTTGTACGGATCGAAGCGCTGGGCGTTGACGCTGAACTGTGCCATCTCGGTTCTCCATCAGGGAAATCGGTGCCAGACACCAATCCGCTACGTCTGAATCTGTCCCGCAAGCTGCTGAATCTTGATGACGACGAACTCGGCAGGTTTGAGCGGCGCGAACCCGACCAGGATGTTCACCACCCCGCGATTGATATCGTCCTGCGTCGTTGTTTCGCGATCGCATTTGACGAGATACGCCTCGCGCGGCGTCGTCCCCTGGAATGCACCCTGACGAAACAGGCCGTGCATGAACGCGCCGACGTTCAGCCTGATCTGCGCCCAGAGCGGCTCGTCGTTCGGCTCGAAGACCACCCACTGCGTACCGCGGAAGAGACTCTCCTCGATGTACAGCGCCAGCCGTCGCACGGGGACGTACTTCCACTGCGACGCCAGGCTGTCGGCACCCTCGAGCGTCCGCGCGCCCCAGACGACGATGCCGATGTTCGCGAAGGCGCGGAGACAGTTGATGCCAAGCGGATTGAGGTCGCCGTTCTCTTTGTCGGTGAGTGACCCCGGGAGACCATTGATGGACAGGTCGAGCACCCCGCGCAGCCCCGCCTCGATACCCGCGGGCGCCTTCCAGATGCCCCGCTCGGCGTCGGTGCGGCTCATGATTCCGGACACGACGCCGCAGGGCGCAAAGTCCTCCAGGTTGTTGTCCTGCAGCGGATCGGGAACGCGTACCCGGGGAAAGTAGATCGCGCCGTAGGCACGTTCGGTTGCCGAAAAGCCCGAGACGCTCGACATCGCGCTGCTCACGGTCCACGTGGACGGCGCATCGACGATCGCGAACGCCCGTCGCTCCTTGCAGAATTTTGTCGCCTCCGCCCACACCGGGCTGATCCCGTTGTCCGCCGTCCCAGGCGTCAGCGGTGGGATGCACAGCAGGTTGAAGATGTCCGCCTTTCGCAGTGCGTACAACCCCGTCTTGTTGCCGTCGTTGGTGGAGCCGACGATGTCTGCGGAGCCGAGATCGGCGCCGTCGTTGCCCGACGGGGCGGCCGCAGCCACCGCCGCGGCGGCGGGTCGCGCAGCACCTACGCCCGTCACTTTCGCGAGGTTTGATTGCTGATCGAGGATCTTTGTGACGAAACGCGGGCTTGTGGAATCACGCGAGACGTTGAGGAATGACTCGCGCGCGCCGCTCCCGCCAATTTTCGACGCATCCAGCTTTTTGTCGGGATCGTCGAGGACGGTCAGATTGAACAGGTTCGTGTCGGCAGGATCCTTTGTATTGTGATCCACCGTCACCACGATGTTGCGCCCCCATGTTCCGACGCTTGCGGCTCTGAGCGTGTTGCCCCCGCCCAGATCGATCGTCGCCGCGGCAGCCGCCGACCCCCCGGCACGCGTCGCCACGCGGACGACGAGCGCCTGACTGCCGCCGTTGAGAAAGAACTGCTGGACGGCGTAGCTCATCGTGCTCAGACGCCAGAGCCCGCCGAACGTGCGTTCGTAGTCCGCATAGCTGTTGATGCGGATCGGATCGTCCACAGTCCCTTTCCAGGCGCGCCCAACAAACGCCGTGATCGAGGTCGGCACACCGGTGATGGTGCGCACCGCGCTCGGCAGTTCCTCGATGTACACGCCCGGATAGGTCAACGGGGAAGGCATGAGAGCACTCCTTTTGAGTCAGCACGGACGGCCACACGCCGCGCCCGGCTACTCGTTTCCACGGGGCCGGTGCGCACGACGCCGCGTGTACAACACGCGGCCATCTGGCAGCGGAACCGAGACGATTACTCCTTGCGCCACAAGCCGATCGAGCGCAGCGGTCACGCTGGCCACGGGCCAGTCTGCGAAACGCCGCGGCAGCCACCATCGTTGAATACCCGCAGCGGTGTCGGCCGCATCGGGATGCTCAGCGAGGTAACCCTCGATTTCTATGGCGATCGCCCACGCCGCGTCTTCGTCGGTAGCGGGCATGACGTGGACGCTTGCGCGTCGACCCGGCATGGAGGCAAGCGTGACGCCAGCGAGGCGGCGATGCCAACGCATTGGGCAAGTGGGACTTGTGGTTGATACCGGAATTGAGGTGGGGCGTTAATGACCCGAAGACGCCGCCAGGCGTGAGTCTCGCACGCCCCGGGTGGGGCAGGAATGACCCATCAGCCGCAGGGGATGATCAACACCCGTCGGAGGACGCGTCGTGAAAGAGTGAGGGCTCGAGACCGTACTTCTTCACCAGTTTGCCCAGACGGCTTCGCTCCTTGCCACAAAGCCTCGCCGCCTCACTGATGTTGCCGCGCGTGCGCGACAGCAGCTCAGTTACGTACGCCTTCTCGAAACTGGCGATCACCGACGCTTTCGCCTCCTGGAAGCGCTTCCCCATGAACGATGTTGGCGGCGACGAAGCAACAGCGTCGCTCTCGACTGCACGCAACGACCCGAGATCGAAAGCCGGTCCCTCCGTCAACAACACCTCACGCTGAATCAGATTCTCGAGCTCGCGTACGTTGCCTGGCCACGAGTAGGCGCGCAGCTGCGCGATGGCATCCGGATCGACGGACTTCGCTGGCTTCTGATACTGCTGGCAGAATCGCCGCAGAAAGCTCTCTGCCAACAGCAACACGTCGTCGCCCCGTGCGCGCAAGGGAGGGAGTGTGAGCGGCAGGACGTTGAGACGAAACAGCAGATCCTGACGGAACGTCCCGCGCTCCACGCACGTGACGAGATCGGCGTTGCTCGCGCCGATCACACGCACGTTGGCCGCACGCTGTGCGCCGCCAACGGGCCGGTACTCATGGTCATGCAGGAATCTCAGGAGAGCGATCTGCGCCCGCGGCGTCATCGCCTCAATCTCGTCGAGGAACAACGTGCCGCCCTCTGCCTGCGCAATCACCCCTTGGCGCGCTTCGCGCGCGTCGGTGAACGCTCCGCGCGCGTGCCCGAACAGCTCGCTCTCGACCAGATTCTCCGGAATAGCTCCGCAGTTGATGGGAATGAACGGTGCGTTCCGCCGCTCACCCAGGTAGTGAATAGCGCGAGCGGCCAGCTCTTTACCGGTGCCGGTCTCGCCTTCGATCAGGACGGTCGCGTCGCACGACGCGATTTTGCGCAGGCGCTGCAGCGATTCCAGAAACGGCGCCGATTGCCCCACCAGGTTCAGACGGGCAAACTCTGCGGGGGACGCCGCACGGTCTCTGTCGCTCGTCCGCGACACCACTTCAGTGCTGGCACCCTGCGCTCGATCTGCCATCTCGCCCGCCGACATGGATTCGTGTGTGGCACGGATTGCAGGCACGCACACCAACGTTGGGTGAACGTCGAGTGCGCCCGACAACAACTTCTGGGGGGTCTCGCGATCGGATCGGCCAATCACCTCGCGAGGCAGACCATGCTAAACCGATCTATCACCGCGTCGAAAGCGTTTTGATCATGTTCCGTGCAACGTGCACGGTTGAGGTTGTCTTCTACGGCAGCGGAATATCGACCGCGATCCAGACGGCCGGGACCTTGCCTGTGTTCTCGGCCCAGTGCGTCGTGGCGCGCCCCTCGGCAAATCCACCACCTGCGTTCGCGATGTTGTCTGGCTTGCCTTCCGAGTGATACGTCACCTGACCCTGGAGGAAATAGGTAATCGCCGGCCGGTCCACGTGGTTGTGAAGACCAAGGACGCCGCCCGGTTGGAGCGTGACCTTCCGCATGCGCAACGTGCGGCCCTTCGTCGACGCCAATTCGGTCGTCAGGTCCAACGTTCGCAGGAGCTCGTCGCTCTGACCGACGTTCTCCTTCGGAATCTGACGTTGCCCGGCCGCGTATCCGGCCATGAACACGAGAGGCAAGAAAACGGCCACACCGATCACGATCTGATGACGCTTCATGAATGCTCCGTTCAGCAGGCGTACAGTCGACCCACACCCTAACCTCTAACCCCTAACCCCTAACCCCTAACCCCTAACCTCTAACCCCTAACCTCTAACCCCTGATCCCTGTTCCCCCGATCCCTAGCTCTGACGCGTCGCCCCTGGCCGCCGTCTTGCCAGCGACACAACCGCGGCGACCAGCTCCGAGGGATCGATTGGCTTGGCGAGGTGCATCTCGAATCCTGTCCGCAGCGCCCTCGCACGATCTTCCGAGCGCGCATACGCGGTCAACGCCGCGGCCGGGATGTCCTTCTTCTCATTCGTCAGCGTCCTGACGCGCTGAATCAGCTCGAAGCCGTCCATGCCGGGCATCCCGAGATCGGAGATGAGCACGTCAGGCGACTGTTCCTCGAGCACGGCAAGCGCGGCAGGCGCGGAGGCGGCGGTAAACACTTGTGCTCCAGCGGTCTCCAGGATTTCGCGGACCAGGGTCAGCGCATCCGCATCGTCGTCCACGGCAAGCACGCGAACCTCCGACAGGGCGTGATCGTTCATCGGGGTGACATGAACCTGCGTACGCGGATGAACCCGCGGCTCGGCGCCCACCACCACCGCGGAGTGGACGATCATGACGGGCAGCTCGACGCGGAACGTCGCGCCCTTCCCTTCCCCACCGCTGAACGCGTGGATCGTTCCGCCGTGGAGCTCCACGATCTGGCGGGCGATGGCCAGGCCCAGCCCAAGACCGCCGTGTGCCCGCGTGGTCGTACTGTCCGCCTGGCGGAAGCGCTCGAACAGGTGCGGGAGAAAATCCTCGCGGATACCGGCACCTGTGTCGCTGACGGAGAGCTCGATGTGCGAGTTGACGCGCTGAAGCCGAACCTGGACGCGCCCGCCGCGCGGCGTGAACTTGACCGCGTTCGAGAGCAGGTTCCACATGACCTGCTGCAGCCGATCCGGGTCTCCCGACACCGGGCCGATATCCGCTTCGACGATCGACTGAATGCGCACCCCCTTTGCCTCCGCGCCGGGCATCACAGTCGCGAGGGCGTCGTGCATGACAACCGGAAGGTCGAGCGATTGCACGTTGAGGCGGATCTTGCCGGCGGCAATGCGTGAGACGTCGAGCACATCCTCGACGATCTGTGTCAGTGACGTCGCGTTGCGCTCCAGCGTGTCCAGCGCGTTGTCCCTCTTGTCATCCTTCAGCATGCCGGCGCGCAGCATGCGCGCGTACCCGACAATCGCGTTGAGCGGCGTCCGAAGCTCGTGCGACAGCGTCGCAAGGAACTCGTCTTTCATCCGGTTCGCGGCCTGCAACTGCTCGTACGACCGCGCGTTGTCGAGCGCCAGCGCCACCCTCGACGCCACGTCCTCGAGGAACCGGATGGCGTCCTCGTCGTACTGGCGGCCCGACTCCGCGGTCGCGAACGTCAGCGCTCCGAGCGAGCTGCCGTGCACAATGAGCGGCAGACACACGTACGAGACCAGACCCAGGCTGCGTACGAGCCGCAGCAGTTCATCGTCGCCGGCGGCGGCCGCCACGAGCATCTCGTCGGTGATCATCGGCACGATTGCCGGTTTCCCCGTCCGGATGACCTCCACCGGGCTGGCGGGCGCATGCGGATTCGCATATCGCTCGCGGATCTGTCCAGCGAGGACGATCCTGTTCGGGTCGATATGATTGATCGTCACGCGCTCGATCTGTCCGGTGGTCGTGACAACATCGACGCCGCACCAGTCCGCAAGCTCTGGCACCGACAGCGTCGCCAGCTCCTTGAGCCGTTCGCCGTAGCCCATCGTGCCGGAAAGCGACGTGATGAGACGCGCGAGGAAAATGCCCTGCCGACGCGCGCGATCGGTGATCGCCTGCGCGCGCAGCCGCTCCGAGATGTCCCGCGCGATTTTCGATGCACCGATCACCGTGCCGGCCGCGTTCCGGACCGGCGAAACGCTCAGCGAGATGTGCACGGGCGCGCCGCTCTTATGGACGCGAATCGTCTCGTAGTGATCCACTGCGAGGCCTTCAGTGATGCGCGCAAGCACCGCGTCTTCCTCATGCTGCCGGTCGTGGGGAATGATCGTGCGGATCGACCTACCGATCATTTCCTTGGCGGTGTACCCGAACATCCGTTCCGCTGCTTCGTTCCACGATGTGACGATGCTGGTGAGGTCCTTGCTGATGATCGCGTCGTCGGACGACCGAACGATCGCGGCGAACAGCGATTGAAGGGGCAGGGATACGGGTAGGGTGTCGTCGGTCACTCATCGCGATTCTAACTGGGGACCGGCGAATCGGGTGCCGAAACGCGATGCAGCCGAGCTTGCCCTTTACCGTGACCCTCGGCTTTCGATCTCGAACCGCTCGACGTCGTCGAAGTAGCGGGCGGCGAGCGCGCGGCTTGCGGGGTTCGTGTACACCTCCGCGACGGGACGATCGAGCAGATCGGCAACGATCGTGGCAACCTCCTCAGGCGTCTGTGGTTTCATGGGCGACCCCACGGGGCCGGCGGGCGTCGCGCTCACGCTTCCGCGGGCGTGGCGGGCAAAGTCGGTGGTCACAAGTCCCGGCATGACCACCGTGACATGAATGCCGGGATGCGTGCGCTGCAGGTCGACGCGCAGGTTGGCGGTCAGCGTGTTGAGAGCGGCTTTCGCCGCAGTGTACGCCGAGCGTGGCGTCGCCACCGGGACGCGCGCCAGAAAGGATGACATGTTCACGATGTGGCCGGTCCCGCGCTCCATGAAATGACGAGCAATGGCCTGCATCCCGTACAGCGCCGACTTGACGTTGACGTCGATCATCTCGTCCAGATCGTCATCGGTGAGCTCGAGCACCGGGCGAACGATTCCCTTTCCGGCGTTGTTGATCCAGACGTCGACACGGCCGAAGGCGCGGATCGCCTCGTCGCGAATCCTCTCCACATCGGCGCGGCGGGTCACATCGGCCGTCACGATGTGCGTCGGCGTGGCCACCTGACTCGCCACGCGCTCGAGCGCATCAGCCGTACGCGCGGCGAGGACAAGGGAGTCCCCGCGACGTCCCAGCTCTACCGCCATGGCTTCGCCGATGCCTGCGCTCGCGCCGGTCACTACGACAACTCTGTTCATTGAAGGTATTGTGCCACTCAGGCCACAAAGACGGATTGCCCGACTTTTTCACAGGTGACGGAACACCGAGGCACTGAGGCACCGAGGCAAAACCGGAATAGATTTCTCGGTGTCTCGGTGTCTCGGTGGTACGTCGCAGTGAAATTCGCTTTACGAAGTTCGGTCGGTGTGACCGACGAGCTTCGCCGCCGCGACGACGGCCGATCGGACTTCGATCAGGTCGTTGCGACGCAGATCATCGGGCGGCGTGTCGGCGAGCATCAGTTCGATGAAGCCGAGGATGACCATTAGATGATTGCTCAATCGATGAATCGCCTCCGGGTCGAGCGTTATCGATCCAGGGACGGGCATGTCTGCACACAATTTTTTGCTTACGTCATTATCTTGCTTGGATGTCAGGCAAAGATGTCGGTATCGAACTGTCACGATGTCAGACAAAGACCTACAAACGGAGACTTGAGCTGCACATCGTGTTAAACGTGTAGGCGCTTGGAAGTGCCCCTGTCCCCCAGCATGGACCTCGAAGCCGAACTCTCCCGCCTCGAAAAGGCAGGCGTGAGCGCCGAGGCGTTGCGCGCACTCTCGGAACGCCTCGAGCAGCTGCGCGAGGAGGAACGCACGCGGATTTCGCGCGAGCTGCACGACGAGCTCGGCCAGCTGCTCACCTGCATCAAGCTCGACTTCGTCACGACCGTCAAGCGCCTGCGCGAGCTCAAGACACCGGGCGACGTCGTCGATCGGCTGCAGTCAGCAGTTGGCCAAATCGACCTCGGCATCGCGATGGTGCGCCGCATCGCCACCGGGCTGCGCCCTCCAGGACTCGATCACCGAGACCTGGCCGGAGCGATTGAGTACGAGGCACGGCGGATGTCGTCGATCGCCGGCGTCGAGATGCCGGTCGCCGCGCGCGTCACGCTTCCAGTCGACAGCGAGGTCGCGACCGTAGCCTTCCGCGTGTTCGAGGAGGCACTCACGAATGCGGTGCGCCACGCCAAAGCGACGTGCATTGCCACCACGGTCGGCACGACCTCCCGCCAGCGCCTCATTCTGTACGTCAGCGATAACGGTGTGGGCATTCCGCGGGCACGCCTGAATCGCGGCCCCTCGCTCGGGCTGCTGGGGATGAGCGAACGCGCGCGTAAGCTGGACGGGACGTTGCGGGTCACCAGCCGCTCGGGCCATGGGACCCGCGTCCTCCTCGTGCTGCCGCTCACCAGGCATTCCCGATGATCCGTGAGGTCAAGGCGGAGCCGCTCGGGCGCGAATCGGAAACAACGATCGCCAGGCCCTCCTCGCTGCGCATCATGCTGGTGGACGACCATCCGATCGTACGCCGCGGCCTGCGCGACATCCTCGTCGACGCGTTTGCCGGAGCCATCATTCACGAGGTCGGGTACGGGCGTGATGCCATCGCACTGATTCACTCGCAGATGTGGCACGTGATGGTGCTCGATCTGTCACTGCCGGACGGAAGCGGCCTCGATGTGCTCAAGCGCGTCCGCGAGCTTCGCCCGCGATTGCCCGTGCTGATTCTCAGCATGCACGCCGCCGATCAGTTTGCGCGCCGCGCGATCGCCGCAGGCGCGTCCGGCTATTTGACGAAGGACGCCGCGGATTCAGAGCTCGTCACGGCTGTGTCACGCCTCGCCCGTGGCGGCAAATACTTCGGCCCTGAAGTGCTGGAACGCGTTGCGCTCGGCCTGCACCCGGACCGGGAGGATCGCCCGCACGAGCGCTTGTCGGATCGCGAGTATCAAGTGTTGAGAATGATTGGGGGCGGCAAGACCGTGTCGGAAATTGCGACGGAGCTCGGATTGAGCGTCAAGACGGTAAGCACCTACCGCGCGCGTGTCCTCGAGAAGATGAAGATGCGGACGAACGCAGAGCTGACCCACTACGCCGTGCGCCACGGCATCGCGGAATAAGGCCGTCAGCGCTCGCGCGCCGGTCCACCACCCTTCCAGCTCATGCGCGCGCCTCGTGGCCCGTGGCAAACCTTTTGATCCTCGCCCGTGATGCGCGTCTCGCCAGGTCAACCGTACCCGTTCACCATCCTTCATCACACGCGACACACGAGAAGTTGTCCGTGTTCGATTCGGCGGATACCATGACGTCCTCTCACTACGTCAGGCTCCCTGATGGACGAAACGCGGACTGCCGTTGAGTCGCAGCGTGAACGCGCGCCCGATCTGGCGAGGGAACGCGGCCGCGTCATCGTCGAGCGCGTCTGGCCGGAGATCGATGGAGGCCGCTTTCCGATCAAGCGCACCATCGGCGAGCGCGTCACGGTGAGCGCCGACATCTTCGCCGACGGTCACGATCTCCTCGCGGGCGTCGTGAAATATCGGTATCGCGGACCCGAAGGGTCCGCGCCGCAGCAATCCAGACAGGGTAGGGGCGGGTCTTTAGACCGGTCCTCGCCAGACCCGCCCTCGGCTAACCAATGGCAAGAAACCCCGCTCACGCCGCTCGACAACGATCGGTGGGAGGGCTCCTTCACCGTCACCGAACTTGGGGCGTACGAGTACACCCTCGACGCGTGGATCGATCGATTCGCCTCCTGGCTGAAGGGGCTGGTTGCGAAGGCCGAGGCCGGTCAGGACGTATCGAGCGAGCTGCTCGAGGGCGCGGAGCTGATTCAACAGGCGGTGGGCCGGCACGTTTCGCCGGGTCCGAAAGGACCGAACGTGCCGGGTCCGAAAGGACTGAACGTGCCGGGTCCGAAAGGACCCGGCCTACGAAGCGGGGAAACAAACACCGTAGGGCGGGTCCTTTTGGACGCGCCGCAATCGGTCCTTGTGGACCCGCCGGCAGACAACCTGCGTCTGCTCGAAATCGCCGATATTCTGCGCAGCAATCAGCCTCAGGTCGCGCGCGTCCGGGCGGCTCGCGATCCGTCGCTGCGCGCACTCATGGACGCGCGGCCGGATCGCAGCGCGTCCACCACGTACGAGAGGGCGCTCACCGTCGTCGTCGATTCGGTTCGCGCCAGGTTCGGCGCGTGGTACGAGATGTTTCCCCGCTCGTGCACCAGCAATCCCCGGCGGAGCGGCACATTCCGCGAAGCCGAGTCGAGACTGCCGGACATCGCCGCGATGGGATTCGATGTTGTCTATCTGCCTCCAGTGCATCCAATCGGCACAACGAATCGCAAAGGGCGAAATAACTCGCTGATGGCGGCGCCCGACGATCCTGGCAGTCCGTGGGCCATCGGATCGCGCAACGGTGGGCACACGGCCATCGACCCGGACCTGGGGACGATCGACGATTTCGATCGGTTCGTCGGTCTTGCGAATCGCCTTGGTCTGGAGGTCGCGCTCGACATCGCGTTCCAGGCATCGCCGGATCATCCGTGGGTCGAGGAGCACCCCGCGTGGTTCAGGCAGCGTCCCGACGGGTCGATCAAGTACGCCGAGAATCCGCCGAAGAAATACCAGGACATCTTCCCGTTCGATCTCCAGAGCGCCGATTGGCAGTCCCTGTGGGCCGCGCTGCGCGACGTGTTCCGCTTCTGGATTGCGCACGGGGTGCGCATCTTCCGCGTCGATAACCCGCACACGAAGCCGCTTCGCTTCTGGGAATGGGCAATTGGCGAGATCCGCCGCGAACAGCCTGACGCGATCTTCCTCGCGGAAGCGTTCACACGGCCAAACGTGATGCGGTACCTCGCGAAAGCGGGCTTCACGCAGTCGTACACGTATTTCACCTGGCGAAACTCGCCACACGAGCTGCGTGAGTACCTGACCGAGCTGACCACGACCGAGCTGCAGGAGTACATGCGTCCCAACTTCTTCGCCAACACCCCGGATATCCTCCACGAATACCTGCAGACAGGCGGACGGCCGGCATTCGAGGTAAGGCTGGTCCTGGCCGCGACGCTTGCGGCCAATTACGGGATCTACAGCGGCTTTGAACTGTGCGAGAACGTGCCCATCAAGCCGGGGTCGGAGGAGTATCTCGATTCGGAGAAGTACCAGATCAAACCGCGCGACTGGAACCAGGCGGGAACGCTCCGCGAGCTGATCGCGCGTGTCAACCAGATCCGACGGGACTACGCGGCGCTCCAGCAGAACGCGACGCTGGCGTTTCATTCAACGGATAACCCGCACTTCCTGTTCTTCAGCAAGACCAATCAGGGTTCAGGGGGTTCAGAGGGTTCAAGCACGCGCGTGTTTATCGTCGTGAACACCGACCCGCATTGGACCCAGCAGGGCTGGGTACAGATGCCAATCTGGGAAATGGGTATCACCGGGCGCGAGCGCTACGTGGTCGAAGACCTGCTCGACGGCGGGCGCTACACGTGGCGGGGCGAGTGGAATTACGTGAAGCTCGATCCGAGCGAGCGGATGGCGCATATATTTGTGGTTCGCGATTAGTGATTGGTGATTGGTGAGTCCGTGAGTGAAACGTTGAAATCGCAAATCACACATCAGAAATCACACGCGGATCCGCACTGGTACAAAGATGCCCTCATCTACGAGGTACATGTCCGCGCCTTCTACGACAGTAACGGCGACGGCGTCGGCGATTTTGCGGGACTGACGCAGAAGCTTCCGTACCTTCAGGACCTCGGCGTCACGTGCCTGTGGCTGCTCCCTTTCTACCCCTCACCGCTCAAAGACGACGGGTATGACATTGCGGATTACACGTCGATTCATCCGATCTACGGATCGCTGGACGACTTCAGGCGCTTCGTGGATGAAGCGCACGCGCGCCACATCAGGGTGCTCACGGAGCTCGTCATCAACCACACATCCGATCAGCATCCCTGGTTTCAGCGCGCGCGCCACGCGCCCAAGGGATCTGCCGAGCGGGATTGGTACGTCTGGAGCGACACCGAGGACAAATACGCGGGCACGCGCGTCATCTTCATCGACACCGAGAAGTCCAACTGGACGTTCGATCCGGTCGCCGGGCAGTTCTTCTGGCATCGGTTCTTCTCGCACCAGCCCGACCTGAACCTCGACAACCCCGAGGTCCTCGAGGCGGTCATCGATGTGATGCGGTTCTGGCTCGACCTCGGCGTCGACGCCTTGCGCCTCGACGCCATCCCGTACCTGGTCGAGCGCGAAGGGACGATCAACGAGAACCTGCGGGAAACGCACACGGTGTTGAAGCAGATCCGGCGCGAGCTGGATGCGCAGTACGAGGGACGCGTGCTGCTCGCGGAAGCCAACCAGTGGCCGTCCGACGTCCGCGCCTACTTCGGGGACGGCGACGAGTGCCACATGGCGTTCCATTTCCCGCTCATGCCGCGCATGTTCATGGGCCTTCGCCAGGAAGAGCGTCACCCGATCGTCGAGATCATGAACCAGACGCCGGAGATCCCCGGTCCCTGCCAATGGGCGATTTTTCTCCGCAACCACGACGAGCTGACGCTCGAGATGGTGACCGACGAGGAACGCGACTACATGTACGCGCAGTACGCCGCCGACCCGCAGATGCGGCTGAACCTCGGCATCCGGCGCCGCCTGGCACCGCTCATGGAGAACAGCCGGCGGCGGATCGAGCTGATGAACAGTCTGCTCTTCTCGATGCCGGGGACACCCGTGATCTACTACGGCGATGAAATCGCGATGGGCGACAACGTCTATCTCGGCGATCGCAACGGCGTGCGGACCCCGATGCAGTGGAGCAGCGATCGCAACGGCGGCTTCTCTCGCTGCGACCCGGGACGCCTCTTTCTGCCCGCGATCATGGACCCGGTCTACGGCTACGACGCGATCAACGTTGAAGCGCAGGAACGGGCGCCGTTCTCCCTGCTCCACTGGATGAAGCGGATGATCGCGCTGCGCAAGCAGCACCCGGTGTTCGGGCGTGGGTCCCTCGACTTCGTCTCCACGGCGAATCGCAAGGTGCTGACCTACATCCGCCGGTACGGCAACGACATCGTCCTCTGCGTCGCAAACCTCGCGCGGACGGTCCAGCCGGTCGAGATTCCGCTGCACGAGTTCTCCGGGTTGACGCCGGTGGAGATGCTCGGACAAACAGAGTTCCCGCGAATCGGGGACAGCCCGTATTTCGTGACGCTCGCACCGTACGGTTTCTACTGGTTCCAGCTGCAGGAGGCCGTCAAGCCAATCACGTCACGGACCGCGCCGTTGCCGGACGAGCAGGCGGCGGTTCCCGCGCTGTTCGCGGGCGTCGTCTGGGATTCGGTCCTCGACGGCAGCATGCGCGAAATCATCGAGAAGCAGGCGCTCATCGCGTTCCTGCGGCGCCAGCGCTGGTTCGGCGGCAAAGCGCGCACGCTGGCGCGGGCACGCTTCGCCGATTGGGCCACACTCCGGCGGGGCCAGCATCCGGCGTTCCTGACCGTGGTCGAAGCCGAGTACATCGACGGTGGACGCGAGCAGTACGTGTTGCCCCTCGCAATGTCGAGCGGCACTGACGCGGACGCGATCGAGGGGCAGTATCCGGGCGCCGTGCTCGCGCGCATCACAGGCGCGCGTAAAGGCGTGTTGTACGACGGGATTTTTGATAACGCCACGTGCTCGACCCTGCTCGCCTCGATCCAGGAGGAACGTACGCTCCAGGCGCGGCACGGGACGCTTGAGGCGGACATCATTCATCTGGCACCACATACCGTGGCTGCCGACACGCTGACGCCAATCACGCGCTCCGCCCCGGACCAGAGCAATACGTCGGTGATGTTCGGCAAGCGTCTGATCCTGAAGCTGTTTCGGCGGATCGAATCCGGTCCCAACCCTGACGTCGAGATCGGTGAGTACCTGACCCGGCGCCATTTCGCGCGTGTGCCGCCGCTGGTTGGAACAATCTCCTACGCCCCCGCGAACCTGGAAGGTCCGCACCGCAGCGAGGACGCCGGGATCCCGGATCCGGGATCC
>Ga0070699_100000535_pt1 | contig 35890 bp, 29 predicted proteins | sample KBSK1503metaG_FD_65473 | JGI IMG/M metagenome (GOLD analysis project Ga0070699, IMG submission 65473) | Corn, switchgrass and miscanthus rhizosphere microbial communities from Kellogg Biological Station, Michigan, USA - KBS K1-50-3 metaG | ecosystem: Host-associated > Plants > Roots >... | reverse complement strand
TCCAGTCCCACAGCGTGACGACGACGTTTCGCTCGATTCCGCGCGGGCGCACAGGCTTGGCGAAGGGCAGCTCGCCCGCGGCGATTCGATCGGTCCAGTCGCCAAATAATCTGAGTGCGAGCTGCGTGTCCAGTCGCGTGATATCGCGGGTCATGAAACTCTGCGCCTGGCCGGATCGGAGACGCCGCGCCCAGGCTTGTGCCGAACTCGCGAACTGGCCGAGCTCCTTCGAGATCGTCCGTGTTCCGGGAGTGCCGAGCGCGTGGCACGATTGGCATGCGCCGCTTTTCACGACGTTCAGCCATTCGCCCTGGCTCTTGATCTTCTCCAACGGGAACTCGCTCTTGGCCGGCACCCTGAGCATCGAGAACCAATAGATCGGCGGGTAGTACTGTGCGGCTGCAGCCTCACTCGGCGCCTGCGTCGCCGTCAGGTTCAGCAGCTTTCCCGGCGCCGCCTGCACCCTGGGCGAGTCAATCAGCCCGTAGCCGCGCACCCACACGCTGTAGTTCGCTCTCGGCAGATCCGGCATGACGTATCGCCCGGCGTCATCGGTGACGACGATCTTGACGAACTTTGTCGGGAGATCCGTCGTTTCCGCGATGACCCAGACGCCGACCTCGGGACCGCGGGGGCCCGTGACGACCCCACCAATGTCATCGCTGTCGATCTGAACCGGATCGCGGGGAAGCTGCAGGGCGTCTGCTCCGCTCAGCGAGGCAAGGAGGACGACGACGAGCCCGACCCGCCTGCGCCAGGGCTTCGGCGGGCAAGCGGTTACGGACGTGGACAATCCCTTCGTCATACCCCTCGCGATCCTAGTAGCAAACCCCGCCGCTGTGAGGCGTGGCATGTCCGCCGCAAAACCGGCTTGATCCGAGGCACCCGAGCTTCGCCGCCGATCGCCAAACCTTGTCGGCCTTCGGCCTGACTACGGTTCTGCTTCGGACACGCCGCACCTCACAGCGGCCGGACAGTCCCTTCGTCATAGACGCCTCACGACGCGTGAAGTCTAGCGCAACCGCCGGTTTTCGCCAGGTGTTGCGTGTCTGTTTTGAGCTCATGCCAGTTTTCGTCGGCCGTTCCCGCCTCTCTGAACGAGGGAAGACACGGCATGACGTAAACAGCACGGAGCCTGACAGTCGGCTTGACGATGACGGGGCTGGCATGCGCGGCGCGGCCGGCGTCGTCGCCGAAATTACAGCGTGGCAATCGCGGCCGCTCGAGCCGATGTACCCCGTCGTGTTCTTCGACGCCCTCCGCGTCAAGATTCGCGACGAAGGGGTGGTGCGCAGCAAGGCGGATCATCAAGACCCGCGGGAACTTTCCGAATGATGACGCTGCAACTAAGCTCATTTGGCTGGCGCTGCGCAACATCACCTTACAATGGGCGCGCAGGACCCCCGCGTGGCAAGCAGCCATGAATCAATTCGCGGTTCTGTACGAGGATCGATTCACGAAACCGAACGTGGAACGGTGACACGCCTCGCACACGAAATTCCTGACACTCCCGCGGAGACATACGTTCTGCTCTCACTTGGCGATGAGATCACGATCCTTCCGTGAGAGCACACGTCCGTCGCATTGACGTTCAGCTCCTGTGCTAGGCTGTCGGGCTGCGCGCGTCCACTCATTAACTCGCTTTCACATCGATCGGTTTCGACGACACGCACACCACGTGCGGGCGGGAGTGTGCGCCGGAATGGAGTTGAGTATGAAAAATCTGCGGCTGACCATGGGACTGGTGATGATCGGTGCGGTGATTGCGGGGTCGGTAACGGCACGAGCCGATGAGGATCGCAGCGCGGCATGTAGGGATTTACCTTCTCACTCCGCCCTGCGTCAGGCACTTGTCACGGCTCAGGGCGAACAGAACGGCGGGTTCGGATTAGAGATGTGGGCGACCGTGGTGAATCGCGACGGTATCGTGTGCGCGGTCGCGTTTTCTGGCGAACATCGCGGCGATCAATGGCCAGGCAGTCGAGTGATCTCCGCCCAGAAAGCGAACACCGCGAATGCATTCAGCCTGCCGGGTCTGGCCCTGTCAACCGCGAATCTCTATTCGGCGGTCCAGCCGGGAGGCAGCCTGTTCGGTCTTCAGGAAAGCAACCCCGTGGAGACGGCCGTCGCGTACGGCGGAAACGCGTCGAACTTCGGTCGACCGAATGATCCGATGGCGGGCTTCCGCATCGGTGGCGTCAACGTGTTCGGCGGCGGTCTTGCGCTCTACGCGTTCGACGGACGCCTGCTGGGTGGCGTTGGCGTCAGCGGAGATTCGTCGTGCGCGGATCACAACATCGCGTGGCGAGTGCGCAACGCATTGAACCTCGATCACGTACCGGCCGGGGTGAGCCCGGATGGCACTCGGAAAGACAATATCGTGTACGACATCACGCCTCAGGCAGGTCAGATGCCCGGCGTCAGCGCCAGCGGGTGGGGTCACCCGGTGTGCACGGCGCTGGCGAAGACGATCGCTGCCGGTCTTCCCATCACTCACTAAGGCATTATTCTTGACGCGTCACACCGAGGCTTGAGGCGCGCTCCTCGAGCTCCGGTGTGTCGTGCTTCTCCGAGCCGAGCTTCCGCCGCCGCGCGACAAAGTTTTCGGCCATCGGCCTGACTGGAACGACCGCTCGACATGGCGACGAGGATCTCACGACCGGCACGCACTCCGGCGAGGCCATGCCGGCAGAATGATTGTCGCTACTCCGTTATGAGCCCGATGCGGCGGTCGGCTCCTTGGAGCTGGAGGCGGGTGAAGTCATGTCGGCCAAATCGGGCTTGAATCGATCGGGATCTGCAGGACCCGACGCGCGGTCTTCCGTCTTGGCCAGCAGCGCCGGCACCAGTCGCTCGGAGAAGCCCGCGAGGAAACACCAGACAATCAGCAGCGCCAGGTCTTTCGGAGCGACATCCGCTGGCAGCGGCACACCCGGATCGGGAACCAGCTCGGGAAACGCGGGGCCCATGAGCAGGCCGGAGACCAGAAAGAAGTACAGGATGCTCGCGGCGCCGACACCGATCAGCGGCCGCGACCAGAGGATCCATCGTGATTTCATCAGCTTGAGGTCGTTGAATTCCGCGGCGTCCAGCCGGCTCTTGAGGCTGGCGAGCATGCTGAATCCCGCCCCCCATCCCCCGGCCAGACCGGCAATGAGCAGCAGCACGGCGTTATTGGCTCGCCAATCCCGATCGTTGAAGATGGCCAACACGACAACGGTGGCGGCAAACAGCGCGACCGCGAGGATGAAAATCAACCCGGTCGACTTCGACACCTCCTTCGAATACGCTCGTTTGACTTCGTTGACGGTGTGCCGCCACTGCAAATCGTTGATGAGCCTGGCGAGCACCGCTCTGCGCGCATCCGACGTGGTGGCTGCCTTGGCGAGCTCCAGGTAGTGTGCGGTCAAAGAAGGGTGCAGGTTTGACTCGGCTTCGATGAGGCGGCTCTGCAGCTCGACTTCCAGCGTGGCGTCGTCGAAGAGATCCACGAGGAGCTGTTCCACCTGATAGGCGTTACTCCAGCTCGCATCGTCGGCATTCAGAAGCGCCTCGACGTCCTGTCGCGGCTTCGGCGCGCGCGTCTCCGCGTCGGGCTGAAGCCGCGCGACGTAGGCGCGCAACGTCACGTAAAACTGCGCGGTGAGCTCCCTGACTTCCTCTTCCGAGCTGCTCTTTTTGCCGGCCATCGACCTCTCCGTTGACAGCTGGTACCTGTCGCGGTCGCCGAGTGTAGCATCCCGGCGGGCCATTGGACGACAGGGAGCACTAGCGGCGTCCCCGACGTGAACGCTATGGCCGTTGTCCGACGCCGCCCCTGGAGACGGCGTCGGTGCACGAATCCCCGCGGCCAGAGAAGTCCGGAGACCCCCACGGGAAGATTTTCAGGAAGGCCATGTCATGAGCATCGCCATGCACACGGCCGGGTCGTCGGTGTAGCATGTCGCGACGATGGCTTTGGTGAAGACGGTAGAGGGACCACGCACCGCCGCGGTGGGTGATGAACTTAAGTACAAGGTCTCAGAGTTCATTCCCGCAAATCCATCGAAGGCGGACATCGCGGCCGTGAGCTGGCTGGTCAAGTCCGCGGGCGGCTCCGCGCTGGCAAGCCTGGCGAACTGTGGGCCCGAGTTCACGATCACGGTTCCGAACACGTGGGCCGGGCAGAACGTGCTGGTGATGCCGTTCATGCGCGCGCCATCGGCAGCCGTCTCGGTCACGACTACGATCGGCGACGCGGAGATCGCTCGTCCGATCTCGCCCACAGAGGGACCTGCTTCCGTCCGCATCGAGCGCGACGGTAAGCGCTTCTACGCCTCGGTGGCTGGCGAACCCCGGTTTTTTCTTGGTGTCGACGTCGTGTATGGCGAGCGGCGAGGGCTGATGAACTCGTCGAACCCGCCGGGCCCCCGTTACGCCGCCGAGGATTTCCAGGACGAGCATGGCGACTGGGCGTGGTATCTGCTGCCGACCATCACCTGCGAGAGCAACCGCTCGTTCACGTGCCTCAACACCTACGACTCCGCGGCCGTCACGCTCGGCCACGGGCAATTCGCGGCGCACACACCGGACGACAATTTCGTGGCGGTCTTCCGCGAAGCGCTCGGGCAGGACGCGGCAGCCGTGTACTTTCCCGATCTCACGGTCAAAGGCGGCCGCATCCACCAGGACACTGGGTCCGGACTGAAACCGCTCGAAAGCGCCTCGTCGACGCAACCATTGATGAACTATTTCAACAGCTCACCCGCGTCCGTGGACAGCGAGGAGGCCGACCGCTCAGCGCGCCTCGTGCACTGGGTCGCAAGCCACGCTCCGATGCGGGAACTGCTCGTCACGTACTTCGTTACGCAGCAGCGCCGAAAGCTCGCCGGCCATGCGACGAAGCTTCCCGTCGAAGGGCTCACCGACAAGCTGTGCCTCGTCGTCCTCGACGTCCTGCACCAAGGTCGCGCGAGGTACGACAACATCCGCGCTGCGCTCGGCAAGGCGGACCCGTTCGACGCACTCCTTGCGCTCGGCGCCTCCACATACAAGGAACGCGTGGCCACGCTGCGCGCCGAGATTCAAAAGCTCGAGGCACGCGGGATGGTGGGGAAGAAGGTCTACAGCAAGGCAAAGAAGGACTTCGTCGTTCCAGCGGGCGCGTGATTGCCAACTCGCACATCCTGTTCGGGAGCGACTCTCTCGGCAACGCTGGAATCGCGCGCAGGGGATCACGATCCTTCCGTGAGAGCACACGTGCGTCGCATTGACGGTCGAGTCGACCGACCTCGCCGCGCGGGCCCGCCGTGTTAGAAGGTCACCGTCCATCCCTGTCGCGACACTTGTGCTTTCGTGTACGACACGCCATGGACTTTTAGGCCCTGCGCATCGAGCAGCGTGATCAGCCCGCCATCATTTGACAGCGGCACATCGAGGGGCAGCGTGAACGCGGCCGTCTGTCCCCTCTTGATGACGCCGGTCAGCGGCAACTTGGCCTTGTTGCGGTTGGCAATCGACCACCCGGCAAGACTCTGATCCTGATCCGACACGTTCATGAGCGTGACCGATTCGAGCCCCTGATCGTTGCCGTGTGGATTGATCAACGCGCCGATGATGAGCAGCCGCAGGTCGGGCTCGCCGGGTGGTATCGGATTAGGGCCGGGCCCGGGCCCCGGCTGCGGGGGGACAGGGGGCGCGGGTACGATCGGCGTTGCAATCGTGTGGCCTGTCACATCGTCGGTGTGCCAGGCTTGGGACTGGAACTTGAGGAAGAGTGCGGTCCAGCGGCCGGTCGATGGAAAGAAGAAGAAGAGCCCGCCGTCCTGCCACACGCCGTCATCGCGCACAAAGCTGCCCGTGTTGCCCTGGTTCATGTGGATGTCGTGAACGCCGTTCCCTGGAAGGAACCCGAAGATCTTGTCGCGCACGGCTTCCGGTCCCCAGCGCTGCCCGAAGGCACAGACGAACGCGCCCTCCTCGGCGATGGCCGCCTTCGCCACGCGATCGACTTTGTCGTTGAGGTCGTCGTCGGGGCCTGGCAGGTTGAACGGCAGCACCCGCATGCGCGTGCGATCCATGAGATTGCCGCGGATATAGTCCAGGCCGCCGCTGCTCGGAAGGTTGCCGAGGGGGTACCACCCGGGCTCGCGGAAACGCAGCGTGTCGGTGATGGGATGACGGACGTCTTCGTCGAGCAGATACTCGACTTCCGATGGCGCGAGACTTGACAAGACATTCACCGCGATCCGGTACTCGACCGTGCGGTCCACCACATGGATCTGATAGTGCGCATTCGTGCCCCGTCCAGGCGCACTGTGCACGGGACGTCCGACTAACACACCGTAATTCGCAATCGACATACGCACCTCGGCTCCAGCGCGACGACTGCTCGAGACGTGACCTCACGGCGTCGAGCATTTCTCATCAGTCCATGCGATCTCGAGTTCGATCCGATCTTCTTTGCCTGCAGTCGACCTGCGTGAGGCCACGTGAGTCGACCCATATTGCACCTATCACCGCCGGCGTTCGATCCTGCAAACTGCTACGCGGGCGGACGAGATTGTAACCTCACACCAGGCATGGTTCCGCGGCGCGGGTCAACCTGACGGCGTCCGGTCAGGGGTACATTTCCCTTGATTCCGAGGTGCCTGCGCGATACAAGTCTGCTGTCTACGCTCGGCCGGTAACCGATGGGTCAGGTATTTCTCAGCTACGCGTCAGCAGATCGTGATCGGGCCCAGCGCCTTGCGGAAGCCATGCAGGGCAAGGGCTATCAAGTCTGGTGGGACCGTCAGATTGCGCCCGGGAAGACCTTCGACGAGGTCATCGAAAGCGAACTGAATACGGCGGCGTGCGTCGTTGTCCTCTGGTCGTCCACGTCGGTCAAATCCGACTGGGTCAAGACGGAAGCGTCGGAGGCGGCGAGTCGCCGGATTCTGGTCCCCGTTCTCATCGACAACGTCAGGATTCCGCTCGAATTCCGCCGCGTGCAGGCTGCCGACCTCACGAAGTGGGACGGCAGCTTCGACGACCCCGAATTCGGAAAGTTTCTGCGGGCTGTCGATCTGGAGATTCAGGAGAACCTGCAACCCGCCTCGTCGGAAGCGGCGGCAGCGGTCGGCATCGGTTCGATCTCGAGAGCGACCCACCCGGCCGCGGCCGCCCCCAATCCGCAGTGGGCTGGCCAGGAATCCGCGCCGGTTCGGCGCGCAGCGCCTGCCACGCGGCAGCCCGAATCCCTCGCTCGCTCCACCATGTCGGCTGGACGCTGGCGCGTGGCGGCCTGGGCTCTTGCAGCGCTGTCGGCGGCCGTCGTCATCGCCGGCCTGATGTTCTGGTTGAACCGCGGAGCCAATGTTCTCACGCCCAATGTCGTCGGAATGTCCTACGAGGAGGCGGCAGCCGCGCTGACGGCTGTAAGCCTGTCGCCGCAGCGCCGCGACCAGCCGTCGGATGCCGGCGCTCCAGAATCGGTTGTTGCACAAAGTCCACCAGCCGGCACGACGCTCGCTCGGGCTGCCACCGTCAGCCTGACGGTCGCTTTGCCGGCACGACCGCCGGTGTCGAACGTCAGCACGGCGAGTATCGCAACGTCGACGCCTGATGCTCCCCAGCCGGTCGCCCCCGCCACGCCCGTCGTACCGGTGACGACGACACCTGATCTTCGGGGACAGACTCCGGAGCGCGCCGTCGAGTTGCTCGCCTCAGCCGGCCTGACGATGGGCGTGAAGAAAGACGCCGCGAGCAACGACGTGAGCCTGGGTTCGATCGTCAGTCAGGAGCCCGAGGCGGCACAGACGCTCGCGAAGGGCTCACCGGTCAGTATCACCGTGGCTGTCAATCGCATCCTGCCGGAGCTGGTGGGGCTCAATCTCCAGCAGGCACACGACACGCTGACGAAGCTTGGATTGAAGGAGCGCGTTGAACGGGTGCGCGCATCCGCGCGTGAAACCGATAACCACGTTCTCGCGCAGACCCCGCTCGCTGGCAAGGAGATCGATGCCGCCGGCGAGGTAGTGCTGACGATCGCGATCGTCACACCAAAGAAGGTCGCCGCCGGGGAGAGCCTTCTGCGGGTCACCGGGCAACAACGGTGCAACCAGGTCTGCCGGGACACCGGCCTCAAATGGACCCGTGAGTGGTCCGGTACTGCCAACACCTGCACCTGCGACTTCTAAAACTCTCCCTTCGGAAGATCCGCGCGAGATTTTTCCTTAGCAAATTCACCGGACGGCTTACCGCGACGCCACGAGGACCCAAGCCGCAAGTCTGCCCCCGTTCGGCGTTACAATCTGCGCCGTGACGAAGATGAACGTGTTCAGGTCAAAGCCGAGGTTCGTGTGCGTCGCGTCGGCGCTGTTCCTTTGCGCGTTGGGTTCGACGCAGCCTGTCTATCCGCAGGAGGGCCCCGGGCTCGAGCTTTTGCCCGTACAAGGCAACGTCAGCATGCTGGCAGGAGCGGGCGGCAACATTACGGTGCAAGCAGGCAAGGACGGCATCCTTCTCGTCGACGCCGGTGCGGCGACGATGAGCGAAAAGGTCCTGGCGGCCATCAGGACCGTCTCGAAAGGCCAGATCACCTATGTCGTGAACACCAACGACAGACCCGATCATGTCGGCGGCAACGAACAGTTCGCACGGACCGGACGGCCGCTGGCCATCGGCCGAGCCGCGCAGGCGAGCGTGTTCATCATTGCCTTCAGCACCATTCTGGACAGGATGAGCGATCGCAACGCCAAACCTGCCGTAGCGGAAAAAGCGTGGCCCAACGACACGTATTCGGTGCCGCAGAAGAACCTGTATTTCAACGGTGAGGCGGTCCAGATCTTTCATCAACCGGCGACCACGGACGGGGACAGCATCGTGCTGTTCCGGCGCTCCGACGTCATCAGCACAGGCGATATTTTCGATCCCACGCATTACCCCATCATCGACGTGAAGAACGGAGGGAGTCTTCAAGGAGTGCTCGAGGGACTGAACCGACTGAGGCAGATGGCGATTGCGGCCGACCATATGGAAGGGGGCACGATGATCGTCCCCGGCCATGGAAGGCTGTGTGACGTGGCGGACCTGGATATCTATCAGCAGATGGTCACCATCGTTCGGGACCGCTTTCAAGACATGATCAAGCGCGGCATGACGCTCGAGCAGGTGAAGGTTGCCAGGCCAACCCGGGACTATGATCCGATCTACGGCAGCACTACGGGCAATTGGACGACGGAGATGTTTGTCGAGGCAGCCTACAAGAGTCTCAGCGGCAAACCGGACACCAGCGGACGCCGTGGAAGTAACTAGGAGCACAGCGATGAAACAGAGATTGCCCGTCGTGGTCTCAGCGAGTGCGATCCTTCTGACATTGAGCGGTGGGCCGACCTTCGCGCATCATTCGGTTGCGGCCATGTATATCTACGGCAAGACCGTCAAGATTGAGGGGACGTTGAAGGAGTTCATCTGGCGCAACCCGCACTCCTTCATGAAGGTGGAAGCTCCCGACGAAAAGGGAGAGAAACAGATCTGGATTATCGAAGGTGCCGCTCCCCAGCAATTGAACGAAGCAGGCTTGACGGCAACCACCCTCCGGCCCGGGGATCAGGTCGTCGTGACGGGGCGGCCCGGGCGCATTGCGGAGGACCACAAACTGCTGCTGCACACCATCGAGCGGCCGTCGGACGGCTTCAAATTCCAGGGCCCCAACAATCCGCAAGACCGGTGAGCGAGGCACGATCAATGGAACCCCATCGAATTGTCCTGCTCGTCGCAGCGTTCTCACTGCCGCTGTCGGCTCCTGTTGCCGCGCAAGGCCCGGCGGCGCCGCAAGGTGGAGCGTCCAGAACCGCGCGCGCGGCCGCACCGTACGATGTGACCGGATATTGGGTGTCGGAGGTCACGGAAAAGTGGCGTTTCCGCATGCTCGTGCCGGACAAGGGCGATTACGTGATGGTCCCGCTCAATCCCGAAGGTCGTAAGGTCGCAAACGCCTGGGATCCCGCCAGAGATCAGGCGAGCGGTGAGGCATGCAGGTCGTACGGCGCTGCCGCTCTCCTGCAGGTCCCGGGCAGGCTGCATATCTATTGGGAGGACGACAGCACGCTCCGCATGGATACGGATTCCGGGACGCAGACTCGCCTCTTCCGCTTCGGCGGGGCACCGTCGCCGAATGAAGCGCCGTCGTGGCAAGGACACTCGGTGGCGACGTGGGGCGGAAGCGAACCCAGAGACCGGCGTGACGGCTTCGGCGGGCCGGTGCAGGATCCGACGGGCAGGCTCGTTGTCGCACCACAGCAGCTGAAGGAAGCGGACTATCTCAGGGTCATGACGAGCCGCATGCGTCCCGGATATCTGCAGAAGAACGGTGTGCCGTACAGCGGTGACGCGCTCGTGGAAGAATACTTCGATACCTTTTCGGATCCGTACTCGCACAACACCTGGCTCGTGGTGACGACGGTGGTCACCGATCCGCGATACCTCATAGAACCCCTCATCATGCACGCGCACTTCAAGAAGATTCCGGACGCGTCCGGGTGGGATCCCACGCCGTGTCGCGCCAACGAAGCACGCTGATAAGGATGATCAGATGAGATTCACGATTCTGCTGCTCCTGGTGTTCGCGCTTCCGATCGGGCCGGCGAACGCCCAGGTCGATCTCGCCGGGGAGTGGTCGCCGAGGGTTTACAACGACCATATGGATATTGGCGACTACACGGGCATCCCGCTCAATGAAGCGGGACTCCTGAGAGCCGAAGCCTGGCATCCCGACCAACTCGATCTCCCGGAAAATCTGTGCCGGCCGCACCCCATCGACATGGGGTTACGGGTCTCCGTATCGCAGCTGCGCATCACTAACGAGCTCGACAACGAAACACGGCGGCCCGTCGGCTTACGCTTGAAGGTGGCCTGGCAGGAGCCTGAACAGATGATTTACCTGGATGGGCGTCCGCACCCGTCGGCCAATGCGCCGCACAAATGGTCGGGATTCTCCACCGGGCGCTGGGAACGCAACACGTTGGTCTACACGACCACGCATCTCAAAGAGGCCTATCTCACACGCACCGGCGTTCCCAAGAGTCCGGAGGCCACGGTCACGACGCGGGTTCACCGGTACGGCAATCTGCTGACGATCGTCTTCATCATCAACGATCCGGCATACATGACCGCACCGTACATTCGCGAATCCAGCTGGATCGCTGATCCGAATCAGGTCATCCCCCCATTTCCGTGTGAAATGAGTCCGGATGGAACGATCGTTCCAGCGGGCAAGGTGCCAAGTTTTCTGCCCGGCAAGAATGATGTGCTGAGCGAGTTTGCGACTGAATACGGGATACCGCTCGAAGCCACGCTGGGTGGCGAGGAAACCCTGTATCCCGAGTACATCAAGAAGATGAAAACGATGAAGGTCGCGCCTCGCACCACGACGGAGCACTATCGACGCACGCAGTGATGCGGAGTGACCTCAATGTAATTCCGGTCGGCACCTGATAGAACTCCTGGCCGTCCCCCCGATGTGAGCGTTCCCTTCGAAGAGTCGCGAGAGTCAGGGTCTCAGATCCACCGACGTGGGATGGGGCGTCCATTCCCGGCCTCGGCTGAACTCGCGAGGCACGCGAGCACGACGGCCGTGGCCGCAGGCGCACGGCGAACGCAAGACGGCCCTTCCACGGCGTTACTTCGGCGCAGCGATCAGCTTCCGCAGCTGCTCGTCGGTGATCGACGGGTCCTTCGACAGCCCGAACTTGAGCGCGCCCAGCATGGACAAGCCACTCGGCGTGCCAGCGCTGACTCCGTGATCGCCACCCATCGAGAGCGTAAGCCAGAGGTTATCCGCCAGCCGGCGATCCGCCCCGAAGGCGAGGCGAGACGACGTGTCGTCGGCGCGGCCGGCGGCGGCCGTTCGGATGTAGGAGGCCTCGAACGAGAGACCGAAGCCGGTGGTGCCCGCACGAAAGCGAACGCCGGCGATCGTCGTCTCGCGAGTTTCCTTACCGCCCGCCAGGGCGGCGTCGGTCACGAGCTCGTTGGAGAGATGCCGAAAGTGGCCGGTGACCTGGGCGTTGTTTTGCAGGCCTGGGACACTGTCGAAGCCGTAGGAAAGCGATGTCCACGCAGCCAGTGATCCACCATCGAGATCGCCGGCCAGACCCGTCGGAGCGATCCACGTCGGCGCCACCGCCACAATCCAGCTGGTGCCGTTCCATCGCGCATTGCGCTGGAACTTTGTTCGGCACGCCTCAACCCCTGGAATAAGAACACTCGTCTCGAACGTCCGCCGGTCCTCCGCCAGTTGTCGCTCCTGCTGTGCGCGAACCGTCAGGTCCGGCGAAACGGGAAGGACCAACGGTCGAAAAACCGGCATGTCGGCATAGCAGTTCAACAGCTGATCGTTGTCCAGACGTGGATCCTCGCTGTCGTAGAGCGTCGCGTGCACCCCGAGCGCCAACCGCACCGTCTTGTCCTCGTCGCTCGAGGCCTTGGTCGTGGCGAACGAGGCCGTGGTGTGAGACAGCACCTGCGTGACTCGGCTCGCGCGATAGTCGCTCAACGTGACACGACTTCCGGCGTACACGAGATACGGCGCCACTTCGATCGCAAGGCCGGTCTGCACATGGCCGCTTCGGTCGACGCCGTTGAGGAGTGCTGTGGCGAATTCGCGCGGCGTGGCCGGACGGATGATCGTCTCAGGAGAGAGCCCGAGGGCGGCGAACGCCGGCGATTCGGGCACCGTCAGATCGGCGACGGCGTTCTTGACCTTGAGCTCCATCTCGGCGGCGCTGCGAAAGGTGTCGCTCGGTTGCTGGCACTCGGCGGCCGCAGGCAGCAGGAGCCATGTCGCCGCGAGCATTGGCACGAGCCATTTCGCCGCCATCAGCCAACCTCCAGCTTGACGAAGCCGAATTCCACGTGCGCGCCCGGGAGGGCGCCCTGTACCGCAATCGGCGATCCCGCCACGTCCCGGTTCTTCTGGCGAACGTTGACGGTGAGACTGAATTGTTGATTGGCCCCGGCAGCGGCCGGGATGATATTGGCGGACCAGCTCAGGAAACGCCCGTTGAGCGAACGCGGGTCACCGTCGATCTGAAAGTTGTCTGGCAGCTTGTCATGACTGAGACCCGAGCCGACGACAACCGGGTTGCGGCCGTCGGTGTCGAACAATTGCAGCTCGTATTTTCCAAACTGGGCGTGGCCAATCGTGATCTCGACGTTCGGGGGTCCATCGGCGGCGTTCAACCGCACACTCTTGATGTCTGCCATGCTTCGACTCCTCTTCGGTGCCCGCGGCTGCCCGACGTCAGCAACCAGGCCTCTCGTTGACGACACTCTGACCAGTGACACTCGCCGCCGTGCCGGAGCACGTATGACGGCGCGCCCGCGGGCCCACGCTGCTGTCCGGTGGCGGATGGTGCCTACAAAAGCGTGACTGGGACAATCGAAAAATCGCCTACACCGTGTCGGCGTTTGTCCCATACGAATGCCGCGTGATTCTCTGCATACAACGCTGCAACTCGAGCGCGCTAACAGAGGTCTGTCGAGAGGCATCAGAAAAATCTTCTTTTGGCATCAGCAGATGGTTCCTCGGCCCGGAATCGAGGGCGGACATCTGTCATTGCGGAGCACGTACGAGGCGGCGGCGACCCTGGCACCGGGGTAGGTCGCTGCAGGCGAACCCGGCGTCTTCTTGCAACGCTCGCCGCCAAGTCTGCGGGCATCACCGTCGCGAATCTGATTGACAGAAGAGCGAAGTCGTCAATACTAACGCACCATGCTTCCGACCGAGCGGATCGTGTATTCGCCAATCAAGGATCGTCCGCGGGTCACTCTGCCCGGAGGCGCGCGGCTCGCAGTATGGGTCATCGTCAACGTCGAGGAGTGGAACCCGCTCGAACCGATGCCGCGCACGGTCCTGACGCCGCCGGCTGGCGGATCACCGATGCCGGACGTCCCCAACTGGGCGTGGCACGAATACGGCAACCGTGTCGGCTTCTGGCGGATGCTGGATGTCTTCGATCGGCTTCGGATCCCCGCGGTGCTCGCGATCAACGGCGGCGCGATTCAGGCCTACGAACCAATCGCACGCGCAGCGCTCGACCGTCAGTGGGAATTCATCGGTCACGGCTTCGGACAGAAGAACATGCAGAAGGTGCCCGACGAGCGCGTTGACATCCAGAAGACGACGACCGCCATCACGACATTCACGGGCCGCCGGCCGCGTGGATGGCTCGGCCCAGGCCTCACCGAGACCTGGGACACGCCGGACATACTGGCGGAGGAAGGCTACGAATACGTCTGCGATTGGGTGCTGGACGATCAGCCCGTGATGATCAAGACGCGGACGGGCTCACTCGTCAGCGTACCCTATACGCAGGAGTGCAACGACGTCGCGATGATGCTGATTCAGCACCACAAGGCATCCGAATATCGTGACCGCGCCATCGATCAATTCGAACAGATCTATGCCGACGCCCACGAATCGGCGCGCGTCATGGCGATCGTGGTGCACCCCTACATCATGGGCGCTCCGCATCGGCTCCGCTACTTCCGCGAAGCACTCGAACATATTCAGTCGAACTCGGGCATCGTCTTCTGGACGGGCGAGCAGATTCTCGACTGGTACCTGAATACGAACGTCAAGGCGGCATCCGTCGGGTAGAAGGTGGACTCCATACGAACCGCCGAGGCGCCGCGATCGGAACCCGGCATCCTCGGGGTCGTCATGTTTGGCGTGCTGCTCGCCTCGTACGCCATCAACGCAATGGACCGGCAACTGTTCCCGCTCGTGGCGCCGGAGGTGCGCCGCGAGTTCGGGTTTTCGCTGGCGGGCATCGGTCTCCTCTCGACGGTCTTCACGTTGGGAATGGCGGTTGCCGGGGCCCCGACCGGCTTTCTTCTTGCGCGCTTCTCGCGCAAAGCGGTCCTCCAAACAGGCATCGCGCTGTTTTCAGCCGGCACCGCGCTGACAGTCGTGTCCCGCGGATTTGCGGACATGCTGATGTATCGGGCGGTCACCGGGATTGGCGAAGCGATGCAGTTGACCGTGCTCCTCGCCGTCGCGGCCAACTATTTCGTCGGCCATCGCGCGGCGGCGCTCGGCGCCGTGAATTTTACGTTCGCGATCGGCGCGATCGTCAGCCCCGTCCTGGGCGGCGCGCTTCTCGGCGCGTATGGAAGCTGGCGCGTGCCGATGGTCGCCTTCGGCGTCATCGGCTTCGTCGTGATGGCGATGATTGCCGTCAGCGTCGATCGGTCAGTGACCGAGCGCGACAGCGCGCCAGCGGCGCATGGCCATGACGGTGGAGCGGCGACACTCGGCAACAGGAACACGATCCTGTTGACCGTGATGAGTCTGCTTGGCGGCCTTGTGATTTACGGGTACCTCGGCATGTATCCGACGTTCCTTCGCGAAGGTCTCGGCTATTCGCCATCCACCACCGGGCTTGTCGTGAGCCTGTACGGGTTCGGTGCGCTGACCTCGATTGGAGGCGGGTGGATCGGCGATCGCGGTTCGCCGCGGGTCGTGCTCGGCACATCGTTCGTCGTTGCCGCGGTGCTGGGGTACTTGCTCTTCAACGGATCGGGTGCGTACTACTGGCAGGCGATGCTGTCGTTCGCCTGGGGCGTGGTTGTCAGCGGCATGATTTACGTGAACCTGGCTGGCTATCACGTCAAAGCGGTGAGAAGAAATCTCGCCGGTCGCGCGTCAGGTATGTTCGTGACCAGCCTCTACCTATCGGCGGCGGGAGCAGGATACCTGATGGGATGGATCGCGGACCGCGCGGGATGGGCAGATGCCGGCACGATCCAGATTTCCCTGTCGTCCCTCTGCGCCGCTGGTCTGGCGCTCGCACTGCGGCCCGAACAGAGTCCGCGCTGACCGCGCGTGACTTCAACTCCGCTTGAGCTGTGTCCGGTACGGATTATGGATTTGTCACGTTCGCGTTACACGAGCGAACGGAGACATGCGTATGGCAGAACTCAGTCGGGCCGTACTGGCGCTGTTCTTCACGGTGGGGCTTTTCGGGTGCGGGTTTACGGCAAACGACCAGGGGAAGGGCCCAACAGTACCAAAGCCTGTGTCACCGGAGCAGAAGGCGATCGCTTCGCCGGACAACCCGGACTCAGCTATTCTGACCGACTTCAACGCGCGCCTCGACAACTACGTCAAGAAACAGCGCGCCCTGTTGAAGGATTCGCCGATTCCGAAAGACGCCACCCCCGCGCAGGTCAAGAGCCGCCAGGAGACGCTGGCCGCCGAGCTGCGCACGATCCGCAAAAGTGCGAAGCAAGGTGACATCTTCACGCCCGCGGTAGCGTCTCTGTTCAAGCGGCTGATGTACCCCGAAGTGAAGGAGCAGCCGCGAGAAACCAAGCAGGCGCTTGAAGAAGAGGACGGCGAAACCGCGCAGGTGTACTTAAAGGTCAACGCGCCATGGCCTGCCAGCGAACCATTGACGACGGTGCCGGCCAACCTGCTGGCAACCTTGCCGCAGCTCCCGATGGACGTCGAGTACCGCATCTCGAACAAGCGTCACCTCGTGATGCGTGACGTCGACGCAAATATCATCGTCGATTACATCTACAACGCGATTCGTTAACGGAGGGGATGACATGCGCCGGGTACTGCTGTCCATTCTGCTTCTCGTTCTAGCACTCACAGGCTCGCTGATCGCTCAGGAGCTGAAGCTGCCGAACAAGAACGGATCCGTGAAGTTCGCCGTCCTCGGCGACACGGGCACCGGCAGCAGCGACCAGGTCGCCATCGGGAAACAGGTGGCCGCGTTCAAGGGGAAGGTTCCATTCGATTTCGCGCTGTTGCTTGGAGACAACATGTACGGTGGGGATAGCCCGCGCGACTACGTCAAGAAATTCGAGTCGCCCTATAAGGCCCTGCTCGATGCCGGCGTGAAATTTTTTGCCGCGCTCGGGAACCACGACAATCCGAACCAGCGCGCTTACAAGGCGTTCAACATGAATGGCGAGCGGTATTACACGTTCAAGCCGTCATTGACCGCAGGCGTGAGATTTTTCGCGCTCGACAGCAACTACATGGACCCGAAGCAGCTTCAGTGGCTGGACAAGGAGCTGGCGGCCAGCGGCTCCGACTGGAAGATTGCCTTCTTCCATCATCCGCCGTACGCATCGGGTATGCACGGATCGGATGAGATCCTCAAACAACAGCTCGAGCCCCTGTTCGTGAAGTACGGCGTCAACGTGGTGTTCACCGGTCACGAGCACTTCTACGAGCGGATCAAGCCGCAAAAGGGCGTCCAGTATTTCGTGGAGGGCAGCTCGGCAAAGTTGCGCAAGGGCGACATCAACCGTGGCACGGGGCTGACGGCGCTCGGCTACGACTCCGGCAATACCTTCATGCTGGTCGAAATCGCGGGGGACGAGTTGCACTTCCAGACGATCGACGCACGAGGGCAGACGATTGATTCGGGAGTGGTCAAGAAGGGAACCGACAACCGAGTGGTCGCCACTTCGGGGCAGGGCGCGGCACCGAAGCCGACCCAGGTCACGCCGCCAAAGCCATCCCAGGCTGCGCCGGCCAAGCCCCCCGCTCCAGCCCCAAGTCCCAGATAGGCGGGGGAGGGATCGGCCAGGATTTGCTAGCCAAGTCGATGCGCCTGCTACTCGTGTCGTCCTATGGCGGTGTGGCGTTTGGTGTCGCGCATCGTCACATAGACGACGAGTGATGTCGCGATCACTGCGGTCAGGTAGTAGGAGAACCATGCTTCGTGGCCGATCGATTTGAACCACAGCGCGATCGACTCCGCGGTCCCGCCGAAAATTGAAACCGTGACGGCATAGGGCACGCCGACCCCCGTCGCACGCACCCTCGTCGGAAACAGTTCGGCTTTGACGACGGCGTTGATTGACGTGTACCCGGCCACAATGAGCCACGCCGTGGCGATGAGTAGGAACGCAACCAGCGCGCTCTTGGTTGACTGCAGCAGATTCAGGAGGGGGATAGTGCCCAGTGTGCCCGCGACGCCGAACCAGATCAACAGAGGCTTCCGACCGATTCTGTCGGACAGTGCACCATAGATCGGTTGCAGGCACAGCGCGAAAATGAGTGAGCCGGCGGTCACCATGGTCGTCTGGCTGTCGTTGAGGCCGACCGATAGCTTGAGGAATTTCTGCATGTACGTGGTGTACGTGTAGAACGCGGTCGTGCCGCCCATCGTCAGCCCCACGACGATGAGGACCTCGCGGGGGTATTTCAAGAGCGCTTTGATTGAGCTTTCCTTGCGGACCACCGCCCTGGACGCGACGAAGTCGTCGGTTTCGGGCAGATTGCGCCGCATCGCGAGAGCCACGATGGCGAGCAGCGCACCGACGACGAACGGGATACGCCAGCCCCAGGCCCTCAATTGATCGCCAGTGAGGAACACCTGCTGCAGGAGCAGCAGGACCAGGATGGCACAGAGCTGGCCGCCAATCAGGGTCACATATTGAAAGCTGGAATAGAAGCCGCGGTGCTTTTCATCCGCGACCTCTGTGAGATAGGTGGCGCTCGTGCCGTACTCACCACCAAGGCTCAGACCCTGGATCATCCGTGCCAGACCCAGGAGGACTGGCGCCGCGACGCCGATCGTGGCGTACGTTGGCGTGACCGCGATCATCAAAGATCCAAAGCACATGAGGAGCACGGACAGCATGAGCGCGTTGCGCCGCCCGTAGTGATCGGCGAGGTGGCCGAACAGCCACCCACCGATGGGGCGTACGATGAACCCGATCGCAAACAGGACGGCGGCGTTCAGCTGCTGAACAACCGGATCCTGACCCGGGAAAAACGAGGCGGCGAAATAGAGCGCGAAGGCCGCATAGGCGTAGAAGTCGTACCACTCGACGAGGTTGCCGATCGAACCGATGAAGATCGCCCGGAGTCGACGGCGGACATCGGCGAGGTCAAGATGGTCGTCTCCGTCGATGACCACGGTCATGACGTCACTGGTTGTTTCTGCCGTGTTCCTCACAACAATCCACCTCACTTGCGTCGTCGCGCAGATCGCAACGTGTTGGCAACGGCGCTGAGATTGGGCGGCACTACTCGCGCTAAGAGCGCTACAGCGTCGTCATCATAGCCCTAGAACCAGTCGTGTGCTGGAGGTCAGCCACGCCCGAGGTGACGTTCGAAAAATCGTCAAGATCAGGAGAAAAGAAAAAGCTCATGAAGGGGATCTAAAAGCGGAACGTGTGTCCGAGACGGATGGTGGCCTGCGTCACCTGACCGATGAAGCCGCGGTTGGAGATCAGCGCGGTCTGCCCCCCTCCGATGAACAGTTCGCTGCCGGGGTGGTATTCCCAGCGATAGCGCGCCGAGAAGCCGAAGTCTTCGCTGATATTGTCGTACTGGGCCTGAAGCGCGATCTGCATGTCCGGGGTGAAATTGACCGCCGCATCCGCGGTGGCGAGATGGATGTCGACCTTGCCCGTCGGCAGATCGATCGAGTTCGTCCCACTGCTCGCGGTGATCTCGAAATAGGTGCTGGGCCGGACGATCAGCGTCAGTCGCGTGACCATCGCGCGGCCGTCATAGAAGCTGCAGCACGTCGCGTCGGCCTGCAGCGTGAGCAGCCGTCCATTGAATGTGCGCACCCCCACGTTGAAATTGGTCCATGGATACTTCCCCGCCAGCACCGGCACGGCCCTCGGCAGGAAGAACACCACCGGCACGTTCTCGAATGAATCGAGCAATCGCAAGGTGACCTGATCGCCGGTCCTGGACCTCGCGGTCACAAAGACGTCGTTGGCGCGCGATTCCAGCACCGCGTTGAGATCGGTGACGAATTCGAAATTGGTGCCGAATTCGAGCGTGTTGAGATAGGTGTTCCGGTAGCGGGTTAAATGCGCGACCGTCCCCACGTATTGCCGCATCGCGGTGCGATTCACGAAGCCAAGCGCGGGGGTGAAATTCGCGCCGATCTGCTTGAACAGAAAGTCGCCGGACCAGGGCTCATTGGGGAAGTTGAGCGAAAACGCGGTTGATTCATCGTCGCCGGCGGTGCTCGAGAAGCTCTTCAGGTACAAGAGGTCCGCCTGCACGACCTTGTCGCCGAAGACCTTCGAATTGCGGTACTGGAAGTCCGCGCCCGCGACCGTGTTGTCGGTGAGGCCGGTCGGATCGCCGTTCGTGAAGACGAAACCGAATTTCGACTCGGCGAAGATCGGATGCGTCGCGCGCGCCACCGACAGGATCTGACCCTTCTCACCCGCCGGCGTCTTGTCGGTCAAGACGCTGAACGCGCCGATATCGAAGCCGGCAAACTGTCCAGACAATTTGTTGCCGACCGTCAGGTCCACCGGCCGCCCCTGCACGAGGCCTATGTTGCGCGAGAAGAACGGCCTCCCGTTGTTCGAGACTCTGTCCGCCGAACTGCGCCCGAAGCTCCGCCCACCGAATTCGAACGCCGACACATCCTGCAGGAAGAAATCGCGGGTTTCCGGTGTGAACAGCGAAAACCGCGTCGTGTTGACCTGGCGGATGTCCAACGGCGCATCGGAAAAATCAGGGTTGACGGTAAGGGTGTTGGTCAGCGCGGGCGTGACCTTGTAGAACGCATTGCCGCCCGCATGAAAATTCAATCCGGCGTCGTTGCCTTTGAGCTGCCAATCATGGCTCACGCGCGGCGCGCCGTAGACCTGGACGTCCAGCCCGATGCCCTGACTGAGGTTCTCGATCCCGACCAGATCGCCGGACTGGCTGACGTCGGTAAAGTCGAGCGCTGGATTGAATCCCGACCAATGGACGCGCTCGTTCTTGTGGTAGATGCGACGCGCGACATCGAAGCCCCAGGTCGTCTGCGTCGCCTCATACGAGAGGCTCTTGAACGGAATGGCGAATTCAGCGACCCAGCCGTCCTCTACGATTCGCGCGCGGGCCTCAAAGATCGTGTTCCACTCTCTCAGTTCCTCAGTGTTGTTGAGCTCCAGTTGGTCTGTGCGTCCCCCTGCCGCGCCGATTTCGAAGTTGTACGCGTTTCGGCGGGTCTGGCCGGGATCGAGATAGATCATCACCGAATCGGATGTGTAGACATTCCCGTCGCGCTGCTTGTTACGGACGACTATTTGGTCGGGTGTGCTGTCGTAGTTGTAGAACGAGAAATAGAGATTGTTCTCGTCGTAGAGAATGCGCACCACCGTGCGTTCGGTCGCCGGTTCGTAGGGATTGGGCGACCGCTGCGTGAAGTCGTCGATGACCGCGGCTTTCGCCCACGCGACATCCGAAAGATCGGCGTCGATCACCGGCGCTTCGGCGGTGGCGATACGGACCGCGCTTGTGCTCCGCCGTATGAAGGGCGGTGGCGAGACTGGAACGCCGGCTTGCATCGGCGCCGGCGCAGCTGCCGCGTCCGCAACCAACATCAGCCTGTCCGGCGCGGACGGTTTCATCGATTCCGCGAACGCAGTCCTGCCGGTCCACGCAAGCGCAAGCGCGACCAACGCGAACGTCCACCTCCAGGAAATCGACACGTCGCTCAGCCGCCGCCGATGATCTCCGAAAAAGCCGGCCTCAACGTTTGGCCGGTTCCACGTAGGTCTTGCGGAGCAGCGGTGCGGCCTCCGGCGAAATCATGAACGCGATCATCGCACGCGCGGCGTCCTGCTCCTTCGAGCTCGTCAACAAAGCCACACTCGATGGGCACGGCTTGTTCAGGGAGCCAGGCAGCGGCCCCACATAATCAGTTCCGGGCACGCCGACCATGATGTTGGTCTGCTGAATGCCGATCTCGAAATCGCCGCGCGCCAGAAAGTCGGTGACGGGACCGCCGCTGGTGAAAATCGTCTTGGCCTTCAACGGCTCGGTGAGGCCGAGCTGCGCAATCCCCTCGCCAATATTGGTGCCGCTGCAGCCGCGCGAATAGCCGATCGACTTCGCCGCGAGCAACGTCGCCTTGTAGGCGTCCACGGTGCTGATGTCGGGCTTCGGCGCGCCAGCTCGCACCGAAAGGCCGAGACCGGCGAGCACGAACGGCGTGACCGTGCTTGCCACGACCTTGCCCTTCCGGACGAGGTCCTCAATGGTGGGCGGATTTCCGGTCACGAGGTCTGCCGGGCCGGTGCTGATTCTCTGTTCCAGCGCGGCGCCCTCCTCCTGGATGACCGTCACCTTGTGCCCACTCGAGCGCGCGAACGCGGCGGCAAGTTCTTTCACGCCTGGCGTCGCGCCCTGGTTGGTCAGGATGATGAGGTCGGCCGCAGTGGCCGCTCCTCGCGGCATCAATCCCAGGGCTCCCAACATGCATGCTGCGACGAATGTCGCGCGCACTCCCATGGCTTCCTCCCGCTGTGTTTCCGGTCCGCAGCCGGACTGAAGGTCCTGCTGCCGAACCACGAAAGTCTATGCCGTGCTGTTCAGTTCGTTGGCGCCGGCGGCATCTGCGCCGCGCGCGGCCGCGGGAATTCGATCGCCATGAAAACGAGTTCCGGGCTGGCCTCGGTCACATAGTGAGGGACCCCCTCGGGAATCATGACGAAGTCGCCCCTTGACACGCGCCGGGATTCGCCGCCCTCAATGGCCCTGCTCACCACCTTGCCGTCCTTCCTGGTCTCGACAACTTTGCCGCCCGTGGTGATGGTGCCGGTGCCTCGAACGATCGCCCATATTTCGGCTTCCGTTCGATGCGCGTTGGCGTTCTGCGGCACTCTGCGCCGGTCAATTTGAAGTCGATAGGCGAGCCCCGTAATGGAAGAAGGGTCGTGACGTTCGACGAACACTCCGTTGGCGCTGACCCCGTCGGGTCGCAGCCGTCGGATGGCCGCCTCAATATCTGCGTCAGTGATGACCGTGGCCTTGGTCGGGTCGTACGTCGCCGCGAGCTTCTCGGATTCTGGACCATCCGTCGGAGTCGTGAACCCACCCTGCTGCGCCGACCCGACAGATACAAGAATCATGAGGAGAGCAGCAACGGCAGCGAACGTTCTCATTTCAAGCCTCCTGTTGCGTGTGTGGACCTGGCTGGTTGGGGGATTCTAGCCTCCGGCGCCCAGCCTCGCCAAGAATCATCTGCCGCCGGCCGGAAAGAGAACATCCTCTGGATGCCCGGTGACGGCTCGCCGGTTGATCAGATCCCTCCGTCACCCAGCACTCCGGCGATCGCGGCGATGGTATTCCAATTGCGCGTGGTGACAGGGACCCCAAAGAGACGGTCGAACGTGCCGAGGTAGCTGATGACCTTCATGTGGCGCCGGTACACGCCGAAGACGAACCGGTTGTCCCTCGCGAGGATCTTCAACAGCCACTTGCCGCTGGAAGGAAACCTCATGGGCGTCGACGGCGCCGAGCGGGGGCGTTTGGACAGGACGCTCACGAAGCGGACGATATCCGATCGCGCCGGCTGGTCCGTGAAATGGTTCTGAGCAATCAGCCTGACAATCTCGCGGCCCGGGCAGATCATGATCTCGGCATCAAAGGGAAGCCTGTGGGCGAATTCGGCGCGGAGCTGCGCCCGGCTGGCGGGCCGCCGGATCACGAAGGTGCCCGCCCCGCCGATGCTGACGGCATCGAGGTGCTTCAGTTGTTCGGCGAGCATGGTAGGTCGGAAGGTCCTGTGGCCGCCGACGTTGACCCCTCTCAGAAGAACCACGAGTGCCGATCCACAAGGACCTGGAGATGATCGAGAAGCGCGCACTCTATTGCTTCGCATCGAACGGCGACTGATTCCGTGTCGCCATTCGTATGGCGCTGACGCTCGAGTACGTCGACACGCAATAGGGGACGAGAACGGTCAGGACGATGCGCAGGGCGCGTGCCGGACTCATGTCACCGCGCACAATGGCATCGCCGTGATTAATCGCCACCAGAACTGCGCCGACAATCAGCGCGACGATCGCCGCACGACGCACGACGGATGCGCTCGTGGCGAGCTTCATCCATCGCAGGTCATCGCGTTCGACGACCCTACCCATCCTTCCTCCTCGTGCCCGCGGATTATCACTCTAAAACTGGAGCACATTCTCGACATATCCGAACGAGATGGTCCTTCCAGCGAACGCCGGCCTGACGACGTTGCCGCTGCGGCCGACCGATACAAACCCGTTGACGGACCAGTGGCGAGAAATCGTGTAGTCCACCGAGCCTTCGGCAATCGTGGCGAGCGTGTGCGCACCATTCGACGGTCGCGTCGAGAAGCCAAAAATCGTTCCCCGGTTCTGGGTTGCCCCGCTGCCGAAATACCAGGCGTCGCGCGATGAGGCCAGGCCGACGCGATGCCAATCCAGGCGAACCGCGAGTCTTGGGCGCGGGCGCAGCATGACCTGCGCGAACAGGTCCGTGTTATTCATCTGGCTGTAGAGGGCCGTCTGCGCGTACCGGCGCACGGTCGGGAGCATCTGAAAGAACGTCCCGTGACGGTTGTCGGACGGATCCCGATCGCCTGACGCGTACAGCCATCCACCACGTACCCACGGTTGCCAACGTGCCATCGTCCACTGAACCCCCCCTTCAGTCGCGACGCTCGCGGCACGATGCGTCTGTTCGAACCACGAACCAGACTGACCTGCGAACCACAACATGCCGTCCCATTGACGGCCGTCGTGCGCTGCCGGGGCCGCGATCATCGTCGCACCGAAGGTATTCACGCCGACATCCACGGATCGCGCCGTCCGTCCAGTGTTGTCTGGACGTGCTGCGATGTTCCGGGTGTCACGATAGCGAAACGAAGACAGTTGCCACTGCACGGCGGGTGTCGCCGTTGCCGATCGATAGGTCGCGGAGCCGCCGAGAACGGTCACATCCCTCATCATCAGACCTGCTGCGTCTTCAAATCCTCCCTGCGTCGGATGAAATGCGACCGCGGTGCCCGTCCAGCGCTGATGGACCGTATCCAGCCGCACGCCGTCGTACGCGCGCTGAAACAGCGACCACTCGAACTCGCCGACGAGCCGTGCCGCGACGCGTTGCTGTTTGACCCCTTCAATCTTGGCGTTGTCCGAGATCGCTTCGGCACCCGACGAGTACGGCATCCGGCCGACTTGCACGTCGACGGCAGGTACGACTCGCTTGAGGCGAATGTTTGCGTATCGGAGGTACACCTGGTGGCTGTCGGATCGGCCGGCGTGCGCGTAGTACACGGCGCCGACGCCGAGCGGACCCGGTCCGACGGCGTTGTTGGGTAAGCCCGCGAAATGGACGTACTGCAGGGCACCGGCTACGTCGTACTTCACGCCGTTACGCTGCACGCCCGCCAGCAGGCGATTCGCGCCGAAGATGTAGCGGTTGTCGCCGCCACCCGGAGGCGGGTCGAAGAAGCGCCATACCTCAGTGCGGGTCCAGTCCCGAAGGGTCCAGACGGTCGACGCGCTCAATGGAGAGGTCGGTGCACTCTGGCCTCCGAATACGGACCCGGTCGTCAGCAGAGTCACAAGTCCGCCAAGTGCGACTGCTCTTACTTCCGCACGCCACGAGCCGCCGGAGTGCCGCATCACGGTGTCCTCAACGCGGCTCCGCGGCGATGATCTGATCTGATCGGCAGCGGAAAGGGTCTTCCCGTGGAGCACCGACGACGTATGGAGAACTCCGCATGAGTGCCAGATCAACCCTGAACGATAGTGTGATGCTTGATGATCAGTGCTCGGCCGAAGACGCGCTCGAAGCGGTTGTCAAGATCCTTTGCGAGCCACGACGGCAGCAACGGCACTGACAGCGTCACGTTGCGGCCGATCTCGCAATCGACCGCGATACGGCTGCCGCGCGGGCACCTTGCTTCGATCTCGTCGGCCAGCGCAAGAATGATCGCGGCGCGGTCCAGCAGCCCGCGCTCAAATGCGTCGCGGACGGACGCGACCGACAGAACGTCAGCATGACGGTCGCCCGCCCGCCGCACAACGGCCGACACGAGCGCGAGCTCGTCATGGGCGAAGCCATTGAGCTCGGTGCTCAGCAGGATGCTGGCCACGTGCTCGTGTCGGTTCAGCACGTCGAGGCTCCGTCCGATGTCGAGGACACGAGCGGCGTGATCGATCGCCATCGCAACGCCTGCAGGGGCGCGCGGCTCGAGCGCACGCTGGAGCGCGGCGGCCACTCCACGCCGGCGCGACGCTGCCTCTGGCCTCCAGCCGTCGAACCGCGAGACGAGGGACGACAACGACGCCTCTTTCACGGTCTCAGGGGATCCGACGGGCATCTTCAGAAATCGGAGCGCGATGCCCTCACGTACGCCCTGGCCCGAGACCAGGATGTGTTTGGCGCGCACGAACTCCGCCAGCGTCTGAATGGCGACTGCTCCGCCGACAATCGAGTCGGCTCGCTCCGAGCTGAGTCCGGGAATGTCGTCGCGCCGTTTCTCCCTCGTCTTTGCGAGGCGGTCGACGAGCTCCCCGAGCCGATCGACCGACAGCTCGTACCCGTGTAACCTGCCGATTGGATACGGTCGCGTCTGCCGGTCCATTTTCGCCAGATTCCGCAATGTGCCTCCGGTGCCCACCAGGCGATCTCCCGAAACAACGCGGCCCACGCGAGCCTTTGCCAGGCGGCTCTGGATGTGGTCGCGCAGGCGCCGGAGTTCTCTGCCGGTGGGAGGATCGGATTCGAGGAACTTCTCACTCAGTCGAAGCGCCCCAATCGGCAGACTCACGGCTTCAACCAGCCGCCGGCGGGCGAATCGGGTGACCTGCATGCTACCGCCGCCGAGGTCGAAGAGGAGGCCGTTCGAAACTGCGAGGCCCCTGACGGCACCGAGGAAACCGTAGCGCGCTTCTGCGAGCGCTCCAATCGTCTCGATTCGAATCCCCAGCTCACGTTGGACGCGCTGTGCGAACAATCCGCCGTTCGTCGCGTCGCGCATCGCGGCAGTGGCCACCGCGACGATGCGCGTCGCTCCGACGCTCGTCGCGATAGCGTGAAAATCTCGAAGCGCTTCCATCGTGCGCGCCATCGTGGCTTCGCTCAGCTGCGCGCGCGCATCAACGTCCTGGACGAGCCGCAAGGGGGCGCGTGAGCCGGCCAGGAGACGCAGATGGCTCGACGCGTCGCGCTCGAACACCATTACGCGGCCGGAATTCGAACCAAGATCGATGACGGCTACTGGATCGCTGGGAGATGTGCCGGGTCGCTCGGGCATGCCCGGCACTATATCAAGGGCCCGTCACCTCCCGATCCCACTGCGCTCACGGGACGTGAGCCGGTCTGCGCGACGAGGTTGGCTCGCACGAGATCGGCACCGATGGCTGTCACGGTGCCATTGCCAAACGCGCGGCCGAGGGCGTAGGTCGCAAATGCCCCACCAAGCTGAAACCGCGCGCTGCCGATTGTCTGGCCCGCGCCGAGGAGGTCTCCGAGGCCATCGGAGCGCGAAAACGTCGTGATGACCGAGCGATCGGCGGTGCGTCCGGCAATCGCCGCCGCGGCCCCGATTGTGAGGATCGTCGCGGTTGCTTTCGACGGCAGCCGCCGAAAGTCGTCGAAGGTGTGCTGGAACAGGCGCGCGAACGCAGGCGAGGGTGAGACACTGCCACCCGCCGCCGGCGCCTGGCCTTCGGTCGGGCGCGCGTATGTGGGCGTTCACAGAAACTCGCGAAATTTCCGCGGCGGGACATCCGACCCCTACAGTGTATCGGCGGGCTCGCGATCGAGGCCCACAGCCTCCCATCCGGTGGGTACTCGTCTCAGATAGACGCTGGCAGGCGCATTCCAGCCGGGATAGTCGGGATGGACGGTTCGAATTGAGACTGTAATGAACTCGGCCCCCTGCAGGATGGATGAAGGGGCATCGGCGCGCGGGCTGCTTACGCGCGTTTCCTCGGTGGGTCCGGCGGACATCCCAGCAGCGTTGTCGAAGCGCGACCATGTCAGCACATACGAGGCCGGCGCGGATGTGACACCGCCCTCGGTCGCGGCGTTCATCCACGTCAGCGTCCCCTCTGCGCTGAGTCGTGGCTCGACGACCGGGTTCACCTGGGTGAGCCACGCTCTCAGGACCTTGTCGCGACGCTTGATGAGCGTCGAGGCGATGTATTCGGCGGCGCCCGGCTCGCTGTATCCGGCCTTGGCCACCACCGCCCTGATGGCAGCGTCCGAGAAGCGCGCCACGAGCCGCGCGGCCCAGAACGCATCGTCGGCTCGCATCAGATCGAAGGCCGGATTCGGATACTCGGGACGCCACAGCAACGGATCGAAGAAATCCGCCTCGAATCGGCCCACGGCGCGACCGGCGTCAGGGTAGTCCACGAGAATCCACGGGCGCACGTAGAGACCGAGCGTCGCAAGCGTCTTGAGCGCGGGCGCCCATTCGAGGATGTACTCGTTGCCCGCGCGCGGCACCTGCGCGAACACGCTGCCGCTCCCCATGATCGAGCCGAAGTCGAACATGTAGTGACGGATGAACCCGCGTCCCGCGGTGCTCTCGAGCATGTCAAGACTGTTGAGTCCGCGCGAGTCGTCATGATTCAGCCAGGCGGCGACGACGCGGTTGCCCCGGAGCTCACGCCGATGCTCGTGTGGATGGATGTCATTCGGATCGTCGGGCCGCGTCCCGTAATATTTGAAATAACCGAGTGGCTTGCCGTCGGCGAAACGGCTTACCGTCGCTCGATACTTCCCGTTTGGCTGCCGGGCCGCGCGCTCGAGCAGACGATCGATGTCCCCGCGCCGCAGGGACCGCCGGCGCCCGCTCATGTCGACGGTGGTCGCGCTGTCGGCGATGACGATCTTCGCCGGGTCCAGCTCGACGACGTAACCCTGGACGACGTTGTAACCGAGGGCGTGGTAGATCGCGGCGCCGATCACCTCGGCGCCGCTTCCCATCTCAGGATTGCCGGGCGGATCAAACTTGATCTGGTACAGGCGACCCGTTGGATCGACCACGCGGAAACCTGGCGTGATCCCCGAGCTCTTTTCCTGGACGATCGGCCAGCCATCGATGTTGATCGTGTCGAGCTCGTTCGGGCCGCGTACGATCTCGGCGATGGACATGGCTCGCACGCCAATGCGATTGGTGAACCAGCTCGAGTCCGGGACGTCGTCCATCGTGTTGACATTGACGGCCCGGATGTCGCGCCTGTCGCCAGGCTTGCCGAACGTGTGCGCGGCGAAGTCGTAGCCGTTGCTGCCCTCGATTGGCACGGCACGACTCGCATCGAACGCACTGTCGTTGTCCGTCTGGATCGGGTCATCGGGGAAGAAACGCGGCCCCGCGCTCCGGCTGTCTTGCGCGAGCGCCACGAAAAGGGCCACGACCAGGAAGGGCGCTCTAGAAAACATTCCCGAACCTCAGGATGAAATGCTTGCCAGCGCTGCTGCCGAAGGCGCCCTCGACGCGCAGGAAGACGCCGTTCGACGTCCCGAAGCGAAAGCCGATTCCATAGTCCGATTCGAGATTCCGCAAGTCGAGGTCTTCCCGCCTCGATGCGACCTTCCCCGTGTCGTAAAAAATCGCGCCGTCGACCGCGGTGAAGATTTCCCATCGGTACTCGGCTTGGAGCAGCAGGAGGTGCTGGTCGCGGAAGCGGAAATTCCGGAATCCTCGAAGATCGTCGGGGCCCCCGAGCGTCCGCTGCAGATAGAAGGGCAGGCTCTGACCCTCGCTGGTGTCAGAGACCGACGCCAGCGCGTGCAGGGCCAACACGCGACGCTCCTTCAGAATGGATATGTACTGCTGCAGGTCCAGCTCGAATCGCTGAAAATCGTCTTGGTTACCGTCGCGATCATCGAAGTGCTGGAAGAGGAGCGCGTACCGTCCTCCCCGCCGCGGATTACCCAAAGGCTGGCGGTAGTTCAGATCCGTCAGGACTTCATAGCGGATGAAGTCCGGTTGCACGTCGAGCCCCGGCGCGTCGGCGGGGCTGAAGAGGGCGTTTATCGGACGGGGACCATCGCCCGGGTGAATGCGTGGCGTCAGATAGTCCACGCTGCCGCTGAGCGCCAGCCATGGCCGCAGACGGACTCCTGCCGTGCCGCCCGCCTGCGTGCTCAGCAATCCGTATGTCACGTCGCCTTCGCGGCGAGAGTCAGGGCCGAGCCCGAAGAAGTCCTCCTGCGGGAAGTCGTACCGGCGCGCGTGCAGGTCGGCGAACATTCGATCGCCGGCCAGGCGCGGGAGGGTGAGCTTGGCATCAAGCATCCAGTACTTGGTGAACGACGCGGCAGCGAATACGTTGAAGTCACTCTCCTCGCCAAAGAGCCCCCGCTTTCGATAGGCCGGTCCGAACGAGAATCCACTGCCCGTCGTGATGTTGCCGATCTTCGGGTAGAAACCTTCTGCGGGATTGAGAACCCGCTCGAAGAGCCGGCCGTTCTCCAGGGCAAGCAGCGTACGCTCGAGCCGGCCGGATTCCGGCGGCGTCAGACGTGTTGACTTCGCCTCGCGCTCACGCCTGAGCACCTCGGCGCGGGTGGTCGGTTCCTGCGCAAGCACCGGAACGGCCATCAGCGCGTGGATGGCCAGACAGACCCCCGCGCTGCGCAGCATCTACGCCGCTCGTTCCGAGGCGCCTTCCGCTGTGCGCTTCTGGTACTCGCGGCCTATGGCCACAACAATGACGAGCGACAGACTGACGAAGACGAGGTTCAGGAGCGCGAACTGGCCGATCCCGAAGGCCATGAGTGTGCCAACGAAGACCACGACAGCCTGCAGCAAATCACCCATTCGCACGAAGAACGAATCGATGGCCTGCTTGGCCTTGTACTTCGCCTCGCGGCTGGTGGGCAGAAAGAGCGCGTGACGGGCGGTGTTCTGAATGGAGTAGTCCGCACTGTTCTCGAGGATCTTTGCAAACCGGACGATACCGAACACCGGGAGTAGCGCCATCAGCGTGTAGCTGCCGAAGGCAATCAGCGGGAGGATGAAGAGCGCGCCGCGAACCCCGATGTACTTGAAGATTCTCGACACGAGAAACGCCTGGAAGAGGAAGCCCAGAAGGTTGACCGACGCCTGCACGCCGCCGGCCATCGTGCCGATCAGCTCCGGTACCCCGATACCGCCGGACGCACCGGACGCCACGGCCCGAGTCGCCTCGGACTCGATCAACCTCGCGAGCAGGAATTCGCCGACGGTGTTGACGAGGTTCAGCAACACCATCAGAACAGCGATCAGCAACAGGTAGCGGTCTTTCATGATCAGCTCGAAGCCGCCGGTCTTCGCCAGCGGCTGATCCGCGCGCTCAGCCGCCGCATCACGGCCGGTGGCGCGCTCCCGCCGATTCACCCAAAGGGTGAGAGCCACCGGGATGATCAGGCCGGCGGCGCCAACCAGCATCAGCCGGTACGGGCCGACATTGGCGAACACCAGCGCTGTGGCGGCCGAGCCGACGACGGCGCCCAGAGACGCGCCGATGCCGACCAGCGGAAAGAGCCGCTTGCCTCGCTCTGTGCTGAACAGGTCGTTGGCGAAGCCCCAGAACTGGGAGATCACGACCATGTTGAAGATGCCAATCCAAAGGTAAAACGCCACGCCGACGCGCACGCCCGCCGCCCCGAGTGCGTAGAAAATGAGGAGATGCGACGCGAAGAAAAGCGTGACGCTGCAGACGAGCCGGAGCCGGTTGACGCGCGACGCGAAGGCACCATACAGAGGCACGAAACCGAGGAGCAGCGCCGCTTGACCGGCTGAGGAGTAGCTTTTTACCACCGCGCCGCCTTCGCTCAGGATCAAAGATTCGCGAACGACTTTGAGGACGGAGTAGAAGGCCAGCAGGCAAAAGATGTTCGTCGCCAGCAACAGGGCGCTCGCGCCCTCGCCGGCGCGGACGTCGGTGAACAGCGACAAGCCGCGATCGAGCCAGCTCTTTTGAGACGTCGGAACGCCAGATTCCAGTGCCACAGTGTCGGGATAGCGAAAGTCTAGCGCAGTACTATGACGCGGCCATCGCGCGGCCGTCCATCGCGATGTCCGGCTCGTGGATGCTCAACGGCCCCGTCAGCTCGGGCAGGTGTCGCTCCCACCACGCTCGCGCGCTGCGTCGGCCCCAGCTCTCGCAGGACGTGCACTCCAGCGCCATCGAAAAAAGCTCCTCCGCGTTCTGTGGACGGTCACGCGGGTCCTTGGCCAGGCACGCCATCACGAGCTCGTCGAGCTCGCGGGGAATTGGCAACTCGGTCCGTTGAGACGGAGGGATTGGGGTGGCGTGCACGTGTTGCATCAGCATCTTCATCGGCGTATCGCCTTCAAAGACGAGCTGGCCCGTGAGGAGGAAGTAAGCGACGCAGCCGAGTGCGTAGACGTCGGCGCGGCTGTCGACATCTGCTTCGCCGAGGATGATTTCGGGCGCCATATAGGCAGGAGTGCCGGTCGTCGTCTGCTCCAGGGTGAGCAACGACTGTAGACCAGCGCCCGGCGCGCGCTCCTTGACGAGGCCGAAGTCGAGCACCTTTGCGAAGTCGTACTCGAGTCCCATGCGGCAGACGTAGATGTTGGCCGGCTTGATGTCGCGGTGCACGAGGCCCCGGGCGTGTGCGTCGGCCAGCGAGTGGCAGACCTGGCGAAGGAGAAAGATGGCGCGATCGGCCGGGACCGGTCCGAACTCTCTGACGAGATTCTCCAGGTCGCGGCCGATCAGCAGCTCCATCACGTAGTAGAACGTCCCTTCGTCGGTCACGCCGAAATCGAAGACATGAATCGTGTGCGGCGAACTGAGCGCCGCTGTCGCCCGGGCCTCTCGCTCGAAGCGACGAAGGATGATGCTTGATTCGGCGTCATTCCGGGCGCCCAGTACTTCCGGCCGCACAAGCTTGATCGCGGCGCTCCGTGCGAGCAACCGGTGGCGGGCTCGCCACACTTCTCCCATGCCGCCCTGTCCGAGCAGCTCGATCAACTGGTAGCTGCCAAGCTCCTGCGCTTCGCGCAGGCGCCGGCCCACCCGTCGAAGGAACCGCGCGGGAAGCATCGCCACAACCGCGCAGGTGTAGTTCGGCAACACGAGAATCAGGGAGTTCAGCACCGGTGGCACTGCGACACCCTGCAGATGAGCGATCCACAGGGCGAGCGGATCCATCGAGGCCGCCACGAGCGCTGCGCCGAGCATCTTCCCTGGTGACACCGGCGTGATCATCGAGAAGACCAGAATCAGCACCGCGGCCCACGAGACGTGCAGCAATTGCTGCTCAACCGGAGGAGGGAGCACCCAGGTGTTGAGCAGCGCGATCCACACGGCGTTCAGGATCATGTAGCCGAGCCCGACCTCCAGCTTCCGGCTGGCGCAGGGGCCGACGTGGCGCACAAACCAGAACATGAGAGCTGCGAGAATCATCCCGGAGATTTCGAGAGCCACGGCCCGCATGTCCACGTGGCCGTCAGGCTTGGTGAGAGGAATGAGCAGCAGGTCCAGCGCGAGGCCGAACGCCCAGAGGCCGCCTACGACCGTGCTGAAGAGTCCCAACCGATGCACCTGCTCCTCGACGAGCTCGTCGGGAAGCTGCGTCGGCGTCCGGCGGGTGTCGCGGACGTCTGGAATCGGCGTGTGGGCTCGGCGTTTGATGAGTCTCATGTGGTCTGCGACGGCTCCTTGCTGCCACGCCGTTTGAGCTCTTCAAGGTTCAGCTTGATCGACGGATGCGAGCGCAAGAGATCCTCAAGTATCTCCTGCCGCGGCCGCACGACGCGCGAGGCTGGACGCTCATCTTCGAGGAACGGCCATAGGCGCTCGCGAATCTGGGCAGGCACCACGCCTTCAAGGTATTCGAGCGCCGTGCCCCTCAAGCCCGGATCGTCGGTGTGAAGACCGCGATACGCGATCAGCAGCGGCTCGCTCGGAAGGACCAGGGACAACAGCGTAAAGACGTGTCCGAGTCCCTGGTTTGTCCTGTCCTTGACGAACTCATCCACGAAAGATCGCCCTTCGGGTGCCTCCAGGCGGTCCAGTAATCCGTGACTCTGCCAAACGGTTCGGCCGACAGCCACCTCTCGCAGCACCACATCATAGACGCGCTCGGGGTCGACTCGGATTCGTGCATTCCTTTCGAGAATTGATGCCAACGACCGGCCGCACTGGAAGCGAACCTCGAACCGCTGGTCATCGAGCCCAAGTATGAGGCCGTCTGCCGCCCGCTGTGAGACACATACAGAGAAGACCCTGGCCAGCCGCCGCCGGACCGCAAACGGTTGATTGGGATCGATCAGCGCGTCAATCAGCTCTCCGACATGCTCTTCGGCCACCTTCTGCAGCGCGTGGATCGCATCACGCGAGACGGCGTCCCACGCGAGCAGGGGAATCACGTAAGACACGAACGATGCGGGCAGTGCTTCCTCACGACGCAAGAGGGCCTCGACGCGGTCCTGGTCGCGGGAACGCAGCACCACAGCTCCCTGAATCTCCGGATCCGGAGGCGCGGGAATCACGAGGGCGTTCGTCTGGTGCCCGGCCGCCGCGCCCTGACCTCCTCCCGTGCTTGTGCCCGCCCCTCCGCGCAACGTCCGAAGCATGATGGTGCGAGTCGTCAAGTCCTCGACATCGGTGAGGTCGAGTTCCACGGCGCGGTGTCGCAGACTTCGCTCCAGTGTCTGGATGTAGCCATGATTGAGCTGGCGCGCGACCACGATTGCGAGGAGTGCGCAGCCGGTGGCGGCGATGAGGATGGCCGAAAATTGCCCCGCCGGTGCGAGCATGAGCATCATCTGAACGACACCTGCCCCAAACGCGTCACCCAGACGATCGACACCGACGTCGATCAGAGATTTGGCCGCGCGCTTCTCCGAGACCGGTATCGGCGTGTAGAACAACTCGTATCCAGAGCGAAACAGCGAGCCGCGGAAGACGGCCTCACCCGCTCGCGCGACGATGATGCTCTGCAGTCCCGGCCAGGCAAGACCACCGAGCCCTCCTGCCAGGAGCGCTACTGATGGCGTCGTGGCCACTGCCGCCAGGCCGAATCGTTCGAGCGCAGCGCGGCTCGACAAGGTTTGCAGCAGAAACGTAATGAGACTGGTTCCTGCGTAATACGCTGCGAAGAAGCGCAGGAGGCTTTCTCCACGGCCGAACGCGGAGACCGCTTCCGCCTTGAGCACGTAGTCGATGAGCGCGGAACCGAGCGTGCCGAGGAACACGAGGACGGCGAGCTGGCGCAGGTACGGCGCCTCCGCAAGGACGCGCAGACCCGAGCGGGTCGGGGCGGCGGACAACTCGGGTGAGGGCTCCGGCCGAACCCCGCTCGCGGGAGCGACCGAGGTGGCGAGTCGCCGAACCTGCCAGGCGCAAAACAGGTTCAGGCACGCGAGCACGGGGAGTGTCGCTGCAAGTCCAAACAGTGCCGCCACCCGCTCGGCCACGATGCCGCCCAACAGGCCACCGGCCGTGCCGGCGCCCGCGATCTGTCCGAAGCGGCGCTTGGCGGTGCGCGGATCGAACCGCTCGCTCGCCACGAGCCAGAATCCCGACCCGAGCATCGGACCCACACCGGAAATCTGCAGGTACACGACAGCCGCCGCCACGCGCGGGGCGACAGAGACAAGGGCCCACTCCACCAGCAGCAGGAGCGTGCTGCCGGCAAATAACAGTGGTACGAATGTGGCCGGCGGCACACGACGCAGAATTTTCGAGCTCAGAATGACGAGACAGATGGAGACGACCGAGGTCGCCGCGACCATCGCCGGCAGCGACGTCACGTCGAACTGCGCGAGATACAGCGCATCGCGGGTGGCTTTGCCAGCGATGAACTGCGCGGTAGCAGCAGCAGCGCACATCATGGCGGTGACGACCGCCGAGCCGGGCTGTTGCGGCGTGGACGTTCTCATACGTACTGTGCGACCACCTCACACGTGCTGTGCGACCACGGCCCATCGGTGGCTGAGGGGACGCGGTCGTCGTGTGCTGTGAAGGGGAACTGCGCCGATCGTATCATCCGGCCGCCACCGCTTTCGGCTGTGCTCGCATTCCGGTATTCTTGAGAAGCATATGTTCTCCAGCGGTCGTCGGTTCGTGCTCTGCTTCACGTTGTGTCTGACAACAGGTGCCACATTGAAGCCGGCACTGGCATCGGGTGACGCGG
>Ga0070699_100000533_pt1 | contig 36015 bp, 36 predicted proteins | sample KBSK1503metaG_FD_65473 | JGI IMG/M metagenome (GOLD analysis project Ga0070699, IMG submission 65473) | Corn, switchgrass and miscanthus rhizosphere microbial communities from Kellogg Biological Station, Michigan, USA - KBS K1-50-3 metaG | ecosystem: Host-associated > Plants > Roots >... | reverse complement strand
CCGCACCGAAGAGGCCGATGCCTGCGGGCGCCGCACCCGGCGCACGCCCGAGCCCCCCGGCGCCCCCGCCCCCCGGCCCGCCGCCGAAGAGCTCGTTCAGCACCGCCGCGAGATCGGCCGCCTTGGCGTTCTCCACCGGGTAGACGAACGTCTGCCGCCCCGCGCTCTCCTCGGGCGGGATGTCGAGCAGTCGGAGCCAGCGCTCCATCTCCGTGAAGATCACCGGGTCGAACGCGATGGCGACGATCGAGTTGAGCCGCGACAGCGGGATCAGGTAGAGGCCGCCCTCGCCCTCGCCGGTGGGCGTCACCCCGTACGGGGCAAGCAGGCCGAGGATCTCGTTCGCCAGCTCGTCCGGGTCCCCGTACTGCATCTTGAACACGCGGGCGTGCAGGTTGTGGAAGACGTCCGTGTCGAAGGTGGTCACCAGATCGCGTATCCGCGCGACGTTCGATTGCAGATCGGTCACCACCACCAGGTTCGAGCGCGGGTAGGAGAGCGCGTCGCCGCCCGGGGTGACGAACGGCTGCAGGATGTTCACCATCTCGTCGGACGAGACGTGTCGGAGGGGGAAGATCTCGATCACGAAGCTGTCCGTGGCGCGCGCGCTCTGCTTGGCCGCCGGCGACTGCGGCACGATGGCCCGCGTCTTGGCCTCGGCGACGGGGAGGATCTGGTAGATGTCGCCGACCTTCACCGCCGCGATGCCGTTGTTGCGCAGGATCTGGTTGAAGAGCGGGAACAGGTCTTCACGCGCGATCTTGCCGTTGGTGCGGATGGTCACCTGGCCTTCGATGCGCGGGTCGATCGTGTAGCTGATGCCGAGGGCGGTCGCGAGGCTGTGAATCACCTCGCGGATGTCCGCCCGCTCGAAGTTGAGGACCATCGCCTCCTCTTCGCCGAGCGGCTGGTCGCCCCCCGCGGCAGGCGCAGGCGGTGCCGCCTCCTGGGCGTGAGGGCGCGCCGGGGCCAGGAGAGCCACGCCCCCGACCGCAACCGTCACCGCGATCGTTCGCCAGATCCTTCGCGCCTGCACTGCGCCCCCTTCTCGGGCGGTCCATCCCCTCACCGCGCCCTCCTATGTCTCAATGCTTGCCGCGGCCGATACGGGAGTTGCCCGGGTTCTGCTTCATCCGCTCGAGCTTCTGCCGCACGTCGGTCGGCAGCTGCTGGATCGGCGGGTTCTGGTTTTGCGGGTTCTGCGGGACCTGCGCAACGGGTGGTGCACCCGGCACCGGGGGCCGGGGAGGCACGACGGCCGGCGTCGGCGGCTTCGCCCCGATCCCGGCCGCGGGGGACGCGGTCTGCACGCCGGCGGCCGGCGACGCTGCGGGCTGGGGGGGTGGTTGTATTCCTCCCCGATTCGGGACCGCCGGCTTCGGTGGAGCGCTGCCCTTCGAATCGACCACGAGCGGCATGCTGACGATGTCGCCGGAGGGCGAGGTGAGCGTCACGCCCTCCGGATCGATCGCTTTGATCGTGTACCCCGCGACCTGATCCCCCGTGCGCAGCCGCTTCTGGGCGCCAGCTTCCGTCACGAAGACCTCCCGGTCCTTGCCGAAGATACGCACGCCGACGATCGCGACGTTGGCGGGCGGTCCGGTGACGGCCGGCGTCTGCTCGACGGCCTTCGCCTCCTCCATGGGCTTCTGCCGGCTCATGTCGAAGAGATCCTTCTCGGCGATCGCCGTGACCAGCGCGGCGGGTGCCTCGTCGACGTGCGCGCCGGCTTTCTCGGCGGCGGCGCGCTTGCCACCCTTCTCGCGCTTCTCGGGAGCCGCAGCGGGTGTTCGCGGACCGGCGGCCACCTCGATCGGCGGCAGCGCGCGACCCCAGGTCCGTGCGATCTCGACCCCGAGCAGCACGACGATCAGACCGAGCACCGCGTTGATGATCGCCCAGCGTCCCATCAGGTCGCTCCGGGCGCGTCCGGCGCCGTCGTGGGCGGGGCCACGGGCTGCGCCTCGACCGCCGGGGGCGGCACGGCAGCGGCGGGCGGTGGCGGCGGAGCCACGGGGGGCGGTGGCGGCGCCACGGGTGGGGGCGGTGATTCGGCGGGCGGCGGAACGGCGGCCACGGGGGGCGGCGGAGTGGCGGCCGGCGGCGGAGCGACGAGCGACGGTGCGTTCTCCGGCGGAGCAGGAGGCGGAGCGGGCATGGGGGGCTGGAGTAGCGCCTCCCCTCCGGGCAGCTCTTCGCCCGGGCCAGGCACGGCCTCGGGCGCTCCGGGAGCGGACGGCTCTGCTGCGCCCGGCGCCGCTTCCCCGGCCGGCGCCGGCTCGGCCTCCACCTCGACCTCCTTCGCCTTGTCCTTGGAGAGCAGGTATCCGCTGACTTCGACCGTGGCGGACAGGAGCCGTGGTCCCTTCGCACCGGGGACGGCGCCACGGCGGCTCACCTCGACGAACGGCACGGTGAGCTGCTGGGGACCGTACTCGAGCCCGGAGAGCAGCTCCGCAAAGGGCTTGAGCTCGGCGGACAGCGTGAGTCGCACGGCCACCTTGCGGAACGGGTCGGCGGCCTCCTCGCGCATCACCTGCGTGCTGAGGACCGACACGCCCTTCTCGGAGGCGAGCGTGTTGGCCCGCTCCTGGAGGGCGGCGGCGGCCAGCGTGCCGCTGTCACCGGGAAGCAAGCGACTCTGCGCCTGGCCGAGCCGCTTCTTCAGCTCCGCACGCTCGGCGCGCAGCGTGTCGACCGCGCCGACGAAGCGCGCGGCGCGCTCGAGGCGCTCATGACCCTCGCTGATCTCCTCCGCCACGCGGCGCCGGTAGGCGCGCAAGGGTTCCACTGCCCCCACGTACACGAGCGAGAGCGCGACCGCGATCCCGACTCCGGCGATGATCCGGCGGTCGCGGGCGGAATGCTCGGCGTACCAGCGGCGTGCGAAATCCCACAGGGCCCGCAGATTCACTTCGCGACCTCCGCGACGATCGAGAACCGCTCCTTGTCGCCCGCCTTCGTCGTCGGTGAGGTGAAGCTCACGTTGTGGAAGTGCTTGGACTTCTCGAGCGCCGCGATCAGGTCGGAGGCGGAACGGGCCGAGCCCTCGAGGGTGAGACGGCCCTGGCGCAGGTTGACCGAGGTCAGGTAGGCGTCGGCCGGGACCAGGTCCGTGAGCTCGCGGAGCATAAGCGTGACTCGCTGGTCCTGACCCGCGGTGAGGATGTCGATCTGCTTGTGGAGGTTGGCGATCTCGTCCTGGAGCAGCTTCGCCTCGCGGACCTGAGGCTCGACCGCGACCAGCCCCTCCTCCACCTGACGCCGGAGGAGCTCGTCCTTCACGAGGGTGCTGGCGCCCCAGACCAGCAGCAGCACGCTGGCGACCGCGACGAGCACGATGGTGGCGATCGACAGCCCTTCCTCGTACCGCCGGCGGCCCTCCACCGGCAGGAGGTTCAGCGGCACTGTCCCCTCGCGCACCGCATCGAGGGCGGCGCCGACGGCCGGCAGCAGCGCGGGCTCGGAGGACTCGAAGAACTCGACGGGCGCCTCCAGCCGGCCGGCGGCCAGGCTGAGGAGATCGCCCTCCCCCACGGCGGGGACGCTGCCCCCGGCGCCGTTGGTGAGCGACCAGTGGTAGAGCTGGACCTCGTCGGGGGGGATCAGCACGTCGGCCAGCTGGCGGGCCAGCGAGCGCGATACCTCGGCAGGCTCGGTGAGACGCTGCGCCGGCACGAGCTGGCTCGCCACCAGCCGGCCTTCGGTGAGGAGCGCGAGCTCGACCGCCTCGCCCGCCGACACGAGGAGGCCGATCGGCCCGTTCTGGCCGCCGCGGCAGAACGCCAGGTAGTCGGCGATGGCGGTCGAAGCGAGGACGATGCCGCGCGGGCGCACGAAGGCGTCCTCGAGCGCCTCGAGGTAGACGCGGACGACCTCACGCGGGATGCACATGAGGAGGACCTCGAGGCGGTCCTCGCCGAGCTCGCGCACCGAGAAGTCGAAGTACACCTGGTCGCGGGGCAGCGGGATCAGGTGTTCCAGCTCGTACTCGAGCACCTGCGCGAGGTTCTCGCGCGCGGCGGCGGGGAGGAGGACACGGTTGAACGCCGTGTCGGCCCGCGGCAGGCAGAGGTAGGCCCGGCGCGTGTCCACGCGGTGCTCGCGCGCGAACGTGAGCACCGCCTGGGCGAGCGCCTGGCGCCGTTCCGCCGCCCGCTCGACGGGCGGCAGGGGATACGTCCGGGCGTGGCGCACGGCTACCTTGAAGAACCGCTTGACGACGTGCGCGAGGGCCACCTCGTGCAGTCCGACGTAGATGCCGAGGCCGTCGAGGAAATCGGCCCGCCGCAAACGCTGGGTGAGCTCGCCGACCGTCATCCCTGCCCCGTCGAGCCGGGGAGAATCGCCCCCGTCCACGGCGCCCGGTCGATCCAGCGGATCACCCGCGCGCCCTCCGCCGACTCCGCGGTCAAGTCCACCACGGCCGCGATGCTCGACTGGTTCCGCTGCGCCTGCGTGTCGGCGCGCCCCTCGAGCAGGACGGTGCGGGGCTCTTCGGAGTCTTGCATCAGGTTGCCGACGTTCGCAGGTCCAGCCGCGTGCGCCGTGACCTGCTGGATGAAGGCGTTCGAGTCGGTCTCGCGCTGTGTGACCAGGTCCGCAGCCGTGTCCGCGTCCACGCCGAGGAGCGCCTGCAGCACGGCGGCCGGGGCGGTCCGGATGTGGATGTTGGGACTGCGGCTGTAGACCGAAAAGACGTCCCGGAACCCCGGCATACCGTCATGGCCGTAGAACAGCGCAGGTGTGACGCCGCGGACGAGGAGGAGCTCCTCCGGAGAGTCGAAGAAGCCGTTCTTCGCCCGGTAGGGCGGGCGGCGCTTCAGATAGTAGTCGCTCTCGGCGCCGTGCGCCCGCTTCAGGTTGTCGGTGTCGCGCCAGTCGAGGATCGAGTCGACGACCGTCGCGACCTCGTTGGACGCCCGGCGATCCATGCCCGTCGTGGCGTTGCCGCCGCGCATGAGGTTGGTGATGACCTGCGTGAGCAGGACGTCGTTGGCCTTGTTGAGCGAGATGAGGCTCGCCTCGTCGGTCATCCGCACGCTGTAGTGGCTGCCCGCGAACTCGCCGTCGTGCCACTGCCCGTCGGCAGTGAGAGGCTCGTCCTCCGCGTCCTCCTCGTCCACGGGCGCCGGCGCGGCGGCAACGCCCGGGGCGGCACGCTCGTGCGCCCGGTCGGCGTCGAAGATGGTCCGGTTCATGCCGGCGAGCGCGACGTAGTAAGCACGGGTCTCTTCCGAGAAGTTCACGGACGCCACGGCGTCGTCCCGGATGTAGCTCGCGAAGTCCATCGCCAGGACCCCGAGGACCACGAAGATCCAGAGGACGAGGAGGAGCGCGACGCCGCGCTCGTGGCGGCGGTCCGGCGGCCTACTCCGCATCGTCGGCTCCATCCCCGCCCCCCGACGACGCGGCCGCGCCGCCGTCGTCGGTCTCCCCGTCAGCGGACGCATCCGGGAGGTCGTCCTCCAGGTTGTCGACGTCGCCGTTGCTCTCGCCGTAGGCCGTCGCCATGATCGGGATCTCCTGGCCCCAGACGTCCATCTCGAGGCCGGGGAGCCCGGTCACCACGATGCGCACCGCCACCGGCATCATCTCGTCCGCCTGGCCGTCCCACGCGTCACGCCACTCGCACTCGGGTTCGGAGCCGTCGTTCATGCAGTACTGGAACTTGACGCTCCGGAACCCGTCGAGGAGGACGACGCTGTTCTCGCCTGGCTTGTCGACGGGATCCCGGCCGAGGGCGTCGGGAGAAAAGAACGCGCTCTCCTCGAGCACCAGGCGGGTCGGGTCCTCCTCGAGCCGGTAGACGACGCGCGCGAGGCCTCCGCCTCCCTGCTGTGCCGCCGCCGTGATGAAGGTGAGCGACGTGGCGGTCCCCGTGCCGAAGGGGTAGACGTCGTCGTCCTTGTTGCGCGCCGGATAGGGCACGGCAGACTTGACCTGCCGGATCAACACGTCGGTCGCGACGCGGAGGCGTTGCGCCGTCACCACCGCCACCTCCCCCGACTCCACCGCGCGGATTCCGAGATGGAACGCGCCGTAGCAGATGGCCACGATCATTGCGAGCGCGCTCATGGCGAGCACGACCTCGAGGAGCGTGAATCCGGCGCGCCGCTCAGTCATTTTCCGGCGCCGTCCGCAGGCTCTTGAGGGTGTAGGTCTTGATGCCCGTCCCGTCCTCCCACCCCACCTCGACCTCCAGGTAGCGAAGACTCACCTCGGACTCGAAGTCCAGCTCCTTCTTGCGCAGCCCCTCCTCCGGCCCCGCGTGTCGCACGAGGATACGGATTCGGTAGCCCTCGCCGCTCCTCCGCTCCTCGCTGTGATCGCGGATCTCGGGCTGGAAGAGGAGCGCGTCCATCGCCGCCCGCGCCGCCAGCACGGCCCGGCTCTCGCGCGACGCGCGATCCTGGAGCCGCAGGCTGCCGCTGAAGAGCTGCAGGCAGGTGACCGTTCCCATGCCGACGATCGCGAGCGCGACGGCGATCTCGAGAAGGGTGAACCCGTGGGCCGACGGACGTCGCATGGGTCCCGGCTATGGGGCGGCGTCGCGCACGGCCACCGTGCCGACCAGGGGATCGAGGTGGATGAGGAGTCGGTTCCGGCCGCCCTGGGCGCGGTCGTTGCGGCTCGCGACGACCACGTCGGCGCCCGTCGTCGAACCGTTCGGGTAGAAGAGAATCTGGACGACGCCCTGGGCCGGCTCGAACCCGCCGTCCATGCGCTCGATGACCGCCCGGTCGCTGAGCGTGCCCGAGCGGCCGCCGCTCGTCTTGACGGTGTTCTGGACCGCGTCGATGACGAGCTCTTGCGGTTTCCCGAGCGCCACCGCCTCGCCCCGGCAGTAGTGCATGGTGGCCGCCAGCTGGCGTGCCGCGCGGCGCACCTCACGGTTGTCGAAGCCGCCTTCGATCATCGGCACGACCAGCGCGCTGCCGACGGCGATGATGAGCAGCACCATCGCCATCTCGAGCAGCGTGAAGCCGCGCGCGCCGCGTCTCATCCCGTGCCGCCTTCCCAGCTCGTGATGTCGCGGCCGTCACCGTCGCCCCCGGGCGCCCCGTCGGCGCCGTAGGAGAACAGATCGTACGGGCGCCCGCCCTCGCCGGGGCTCCGGTAGTAGTACGGGTGGTCCCACGGATCCTTCGGGAGCTCCTTCTTGAGATAGGGCCCGTCCCAGCGGTCGGTGCCGAACGGACGCTGGCGAAGCGCCGCGAGTCCCTCCTGCGTGCTCGGATAGCGCCCCACGTCGAGCCGGAAGGTATCGAGCGCCGTCCCGAGGAGCTCGATCTGGGCTCGCGCGGCCCCCACCTTCGCCTTCTCCTCCTGCCGGATGAAGCGCGGACCGACGAGAGCCATGAGAAGACCGATGATGACCATCACGACCATCATCTCGATCAGCGTGAAGCCTGCGCTCCCTGTACGCCGTGACATGAGCCATTCCCTCCTACATCGGCAGATCGTTCACGCTGAAGATCGCCGACAGCATCGAGATCACGATGAAGCCGACCCCTAGGCCCATGATCAGGATGAGGATGGGCTCGAGCAGTCGGGTGAACTGCTGGACCTGGACGCGGACTTCGCGATCGTAGTGTTCTGCGGCCTTCAGCAACATCTCGTCGAGTCGCCCCGTCTCCTCGCCGACCGCGATCATCTGCACCGCGAGCGGCGGAAAGACGCCCGAGCGGGCGAGCGGCTCGGCCACGCCCGCGCCCTCACGCACACCCACCTCGACCTCACCGAGCGACCGTCCGATGACCTGGTTGCCGGCCGTCTCCTTGACGATGCCGAGCGCCTGCATCATCGGTACGCCGCTTTTGAGGAGCGTGCCGAGCGTGCGCGCCAGGCTCGCCACCTCCATCTTGCGCAGCACGAGCCCGACCACCGGGAGCCGGAGCTTCCACTGGTCCCAGCTGTACCGGCCGCGCGGCGTGCGGATCGAGTAGCGCACGCTGCCGACGGTGCCGGCCACCCCGAGGAGGCCGACCCACCAGTAGCTCCGGATGCCCTGCGAGAGGCCGAGAATGATCTGGGCGGACAGGGGCAGCGCCCGGCCGAGGTCGGCGAACATCGAGGAGAACTTGGGCAGCACGTAGACCAGCAGGAACATCATCGAGCCGCTCATCGCGAGGGTGAGCAGCACGGGATAGGTGAGCGCCGAGCGCACCTCGTCGCGCAGCGCCTGCGCACGCTCGAGGTACTCGACGAGCCGCTGGAGCACGCCCTCGAGAAAGCCGCCCGCTTCACCCGCGCGGACCATGTTGACGTAGAGCGGCGGGAAGACGTGGTGCTGGCCGAGCGCCTCGGTGAGCGATTTGCCGCCCTGCACCGCGTGCAGCACCTCGGTGATGATGCGCCGGAGCTCGAGGTTGTCGGACAGCTCCGCGAGGGTGGCGAGGCTCCGGTCGAGCGGCAGGCCGGCGGAGACGAGTGCCGAGAGCTCCTGGGTCATGACCAGCAGGTCGCGCCCCTTGACGCGCTTGCGTCCGAGCGCCGGCAACGACGGCAGCACGGCACGGGGCGCAGCCGCCCGCGTCCCTTCGGCCGCCGCGCCGATGCGAATCGGGATCAGGCCCCGATCATGCAGCCGTGCAACGACACCACCGACCTCGGCGGCGTCGATCGTCCCCTCGACGATCTTTCCTTGAGGATCGGCCGCACGATACTGGAATTGCGCCAAGGAGAACCTCCGCTCAGCCCCACCGTCACCGCCCCGCGCCGCGGAGTCTAAATTGCGGGAAAAACGCCAGAATCATATGCAAGCCCGGATTCGTTTTCAACCTGAGCCGGAGGAATCGCGGCGCCCCCTGGGGCTTAGACTCGCACCTCTGAGCTCTCTTCAAGGGGCAGGCGGACCCGGCCGTCGAGGTCGGCGGGTGGCGGGACCCCGAGCGCGGCGAGAATGGTCGGGGCCAGGTCGACGATGTCCAGGCCGTCGGTCGGAACCCCCGGGCGGTTCACGAAGAAAAGGGCGTCGCCGTAGGTGTGCATGCCGGTGAGGGCGCTGCGGCCGAACAGCTCCGTGCGTCCGAAGGCCCCCTTCGGGTCGTAGCCGTCGGTGAAGTCAAGGACCAGGTCCGGCCCGTTCTCGAGACACGGCCCGCGATAGATCTCGTCGCGTGCGAAGACGCGGGGGACGGGACGGCCGTCGCCGGGCCGTCCCCCGCTCTCGTCCTCGAGCCCGAGCAGGCCCTCGTGCACGCGCCCGAGGAGGTCCTCGGCTTCGGCGGGTCCGACCGACCCGAGCGGGAAGCGTCCCTGGCGATGCAGGTAGACGCGCCCCGGATCGAGGACGAAGACCTTGGAGACGGGGTCGACGTCGGCGAGGCCCTTCGGCTTCTCGGCCTTGAGTGCGAGCAGACCCTGCTCCCGGAGCCACACGTTCGGGTAGAACTCGCGGTGGATGAGCGTGTGGCCATGGTCCGCGACGATGAACAGCACCGTGCCCTCGGGTAGCGCGCCCACGAGGCAGCCGAGGACGTCGTCGAGCCGGCGGTAGAAGTCGAGGAAGCGGACATGGTGCGGGGCGGCGGGATCGACGTACTGGTGCCAGAAGTAGTGGTGGAGCCGGTCGCACTCGGTGACCACGCCGACGAAGAGGTCCCATGGCTCCTCGCGCAGGAGCGCCAGGTAGACCCGGCGCCGCGCCTCGAGGGTGGCCACCAGGTCCTCGAAGAAGGCCTCCGGCCGCTGGTCGGCGTTCAGGTAGTCGACGTCGATCCGGTAGTCCTCGGCGCGGAGTCGGGGCAGGAGGGTCGCGGGATGGACGGCGCGCTCGAGGTTGACGGCGACGAAGCCGGACACGAGGAGCCCCTCGAGCGGCCGGGCGGGATACGTGTTCGGCACGTTCAGCACGATCGACCGTTTGCCCGCCCGTCCCGCGACGTCCCACAGCGTGTCGCCCCGCACGTTGCCGAAGTTCGGGAAGAACAGCGTGAGCGTGCCGGGCTTCACGTCCGTGAACCCGTAGACCCCGTGCTTGCCGGGGTTGCGCCCGGTCATGAAGCTCGTCCACGAGACACTCGAGATGACGGGAATCGACGAGCGCATCGGCGCGAGCGTCCCCGAGGCGAGGAGGCTCGCGAGGTTCGGCATCAGGCCGCGTGCCGTGAGATCCCGGATGAGGGGAACACCGACTCCGTCGAGCCCGATCACCGCCACCCGCGACGCCGGTGCGGCAGTTCGTGTGCCGCGCCGGAGCCGGTCGAGCAGACCCAGCTAGACCTCCTCCTGGGTCACCCGCACCACCTCCGCCACCGTCGTGCTCCCGCCGCGCACCTTGGCCCAGCCGTCGTCCCGGAGGGTGCGCATGCCGAGGCCGACGGCCGTCTCCTTGATGACGTCTGCCGACGAACGCTTGAGGATGAGCTGGCGGACAGCGTCGTTCACCAGGAGGAACTCGAAGATGCCCGAGCGGCCGCGGTAGCCCGTCTGCGCGCAGTCCTCGCAGCCCTTGCCCTCGTAGACCTGCACCATCGTGTCGCCGTCGCCGCCCCGCCCCATCGCGTCGACCGCCATCTCGGCGGGCCGGCGGCACTTCATGCACACGCGGCGGACCAGACGCTGCGCGAGCACGCCGAGGAGCGAGGAGGCGAGCAGGTAGTCCTCGACGCCCATCTCGAGGAGCCGCGAGACCGCACCCGCGGCGTCGTTGGTGTGCAGCGTCGAGAACACCAGGTGGCCGGTCAGGGCCGCCTGGATGGCGATCTCGGCGGTCTCGTAGTCGCGGATCTCGCCGACCATGATCACGTCGGGGTCCTGCCGGACGATCGAGCGCAGGCCATTGGCGAAGGTGAGCCCGATCTGCGGTTTCACGTGGATCTGGTTCACGCCGAAGAGCTGGTACTCGACCGGATCCTCGATCGTGATGATCTTCTTGTCGGGCGAGTTGATCTTGTCGAGCGCACCGTAGAGCGTGGTGGTCTTGCCACTGCCCGTGGGCCCCGTCACCAGGATCATGCCGTAGGGCCGGGTGATCAGGTGGTTGAACTGGCCGAGCGTGTCCTCGGGGAAGCCGAGCGAGTCGAGGTTCACGACGATGCTCGAGCGGTCGAGGATGCGGAGCACGACGCTCTCCCCGTAGAGCGTCGGCAGGGTGGAGACGCGGAGGTCGACCTCCTTGCCCATCAATCTGAGCTTGATGCGCCCGTCCTGCGGCAGCCGGCGCTCGGCGATGTTGAGCTTCGCCATGATCTTGATGCGCGACACGATGGCGGCCTGGAGCCGCCGCGGCGGCGTCTCGACGTCGTGCAGCACGCCGTCGATGCGGTAGCGGACCTTCAGCTCGTTCTCGAAGGGCTCGATGTGGATGTCCGAGGAGCGCTGCTCGACGGCGCGGTTGATGAGCAGGTTCACGAGGCGGATGACCGGCGCTTCGCTCGCCAGGTCGCGCAGGTGGTTGACGTCCTCCTCGTCGTCGGAGAGGTACTCGATGTCGGCCTCGGCGGTCTCGGACGTGGGGCTTGCGTCGGCGCCGGCGCCGTTGCCGTAGGCGGCGTCCAGCCCCTCCTGGATGTCGCGCTCGCGCGCGAGGCGCGGTTCGATGGCGAGCCCCGTCGCGACCTGGAGCGCCTGGATCGTGTAGTAGTCTGCGGGGTCCGCCATGGCGACACGCAAGGTGCCGTTGGTCTGTGCGAGGGGCATCACCTTGGCATGCTTCAGAAACTTGACGTTCAGGTTGCCGAGCGGCACCGGCACGGCCGGAAACTCGCGCCGCGGGACGGTCTCGACGCCGAGGTAGGTCGCGAGCAGCGGCAGCAGGTCCTCCTCGGAGATGAAGCCGAGGTCGAGGAGCAGTCGTTCGAGACGCTCGCCGCGCTCCTGCTGGAGACGCTTGACCTTGCGCAGATCGTCCGGGCCGATACGACCCTGCTCGAGCAGCAGCTGCTCGAGCGTCCGGTGCTGGAACTCCATGGTCCAGCGAAAAAGCATACCCGCGCACCCTCTGAGCAGCAAGCACGCACAGACAGCCTCGCTACCCCCCGGCCGCCACCCGCGCACGCCAGTCCTCGAGGACCGTCGCAAGCGTATCGGACCACGCGACGCGTGGTTCCCAGCCCGTGTCGCGCGTCGCCCGGGCGTGACTTCCGATCGCGCGCGGGACGTCGAGCGAGCGCCGAAGCGCCGCTTCGCTCGTGACTCGCACGGCTACGCGCGCGTGGGTACGCAGGATGGCGACCACTTCCGCGATCGAGCACCCCGTTCCCGAGCAGAGATTGTAGACCTCCCCGGTCCGGCCGCGCTCGAGGAGCGCCACGTAGCCCGCGGCGACGTCGCGCACGTCGCTGAAGTCGCGTACGGGATCGAGGTTGCCGGCGCGCACGACCGCCTCCTGCCGGCCCGCCTCGATCCGCGCGATCTGCCGGGCGAGCGCCGCGCACACGAAGGCGGCGTCCTGCCCGGCTCCGGTATGGTTGAAGGGCCGGACACGGACCACGTCGAGAGCGTAAGCTCGGCCCCACTGGGCGGCCGCCAGGTCGGCCGCCGCCTTGCTCGCGCCGTAGACCGTGAGCGGACGGAGCGGGGCGTCCTCGCCGATCGGCGACTCGTCGACCGCCCCGTACACGCCGGCCGACGTGACGGCGAGCACGCGGGCACGCGGCGTAGCCGAGCGCACTGCGTCGAGGACGGCGAGCATCCCGCCCAGATTCGCGCGATAGGCGTCCTCGGGGATGCGCTCCGCGGCGGGGGCCGAGGAGAGCCCGGCGAGATGGAGCACCGCATCGGGCCGACGCTCGGCGATGAGCGCGCGCAGACGCTCGCGGTCGAGCAGGTCGAGCGCGTGGAGCGTGATCGGTAGCCCCGCCAGCCGTGGACGCTCGAGCGGTTGGCGAAGCACGCCCTCCACGGCATGCCCGGCTGCCAGGAGCGCGCGTGCGACCGGCGGTCCGGCGAAGCCGCCGATGCCGGTGACGAGGACGGTCATTCGAAACCAGGGGCCCGTGCGGTGCTCGCGCGCGGCTGCGCCGCGCGCTGCGCTCCTCCGATGCCCCCGGACCCCATCGGCTACCTGACCGCTCTCGCGGTCAGCCTCCTCTGCCCCTCAAACCCGCTCGCCCGTGCGGTGCTCGCGCCCTGCGGGCGCTGCGCTCCTCCGATGCCCCCGGACCCCATCGGCTTACCTGACCGCTCTCGCGGTCAGCCTCCTCTGCCCCTCAAACCCGGACCCCATCGGCTGGCCCGACCGCTTTCGCGGTCAGCCTCCTCCGCCCGTGAAACGGCTGCTCTTGCCGCCGAGGTGCTCGATGTCGGCGCTCACCATCATCTCGATGAGCGCTGCGAAATTTACGCGCGGCTGCCAGCCGAGGACCTGCCGTGCCTTGGACGCGTCGCCGACCAGGTGGTCGACCTCGGCGCGACGCAGGAGCGACGGGTCCGCGCGCACGTAGCGGCGCCAGTCGAGTCCGGCTGTGGCGAAGGCGATCTCCACCACCTCCTGCACGGTGTGCGCCTCCCCCGTCGCGACCACGTAGTCGTCGCCTTCGGGACGCTGCAGCATCCGCCACATCGCCTCGACATAGTCGCCGGCGAAGCCGAAGTCCCGGCGCGCCTCGAGATTGCCGAGTGACAGCTCCGACGCGAGCCCGAGCTTGATGCGGGCCACGCCGTCGGAGATCTTGCGAGTCACGAACTCCCGCCCGCGCCGCGGGCCCGTGTGGTTGAAGAGGATGCCCGAGCAGGCGAAGAGGCCGTAGCTCTCCCGGTAGTTCACCGTGATGTAGTGGGCGTAGACCTTGGCGACGCCGTAGGGACTGCGCGGGTAGAACGCCGTCGTCTCCCGCTGCGGCACCTCGCGCGCTCGGCCGAACATCTCGCTCGAGCTCGCCTGGTACACGCGTGCCTCGGGGGCGACCAGCCTGACGGCCTCGAGCAGCCGCGTGACGCCGACGGCGTCGAACTCGGCGGTGAGCACGGGTTGCGCCCACGATGTCGGCACGAAGGACTGGGCGGCGAGATTGTAGAGCTCGTCCGGCCGCACCTCGCGCAGGAGCTCGATGAGCGAGAGCTCGTCGAGCAGATCCGCCTGACGCAGCTCGAGGCGACTGCGGATGTGGGCGATGCGCTCGAAGTTCTCCGTGCTCGCGCGCCGCACCATCCCGACGACGCGATAGCCTTTGTCGAGCAGCAGCTCGGCGAGGTAGGAGCCGTCCTGACCCGTGATGCCGGTGATGAGGGCGGTCGGCATCGGGCTCAGGTGCGGCCGTAACGGTCCTCGAGCCTGACGACGTCGTCCAGCTCGGGCGTCGAGACCTCGAGGATGTCGGTGTCGTCGAGCGCCGTCAGGCGATGGCGCGTTTCGGGCGGCAGGTGCCAGCCGTCGCCCGGCCCGAGCCGGACTGTCCGGCGCGCTCCCTGGGGCGCGGCCACCTCGAGGTCCACCGCGCCGGTGAGGATGCGGATCGTCTCGTCCTTCACGCGGTGGTACTGATAACTGAGCGACTCGCCCTTGCGCACGTGCAGGATCTTGCCCACGTAGCGATCGCTCCGCGCCCAAATGGTCTCGTGGCCCCAGGGCTTGGGGACGTGCTCTGCCCGCGCGGGGCCGCTGGCGCTCACGACCGCGGCACGGCTGTGCTGTCGCGCAGCCGGCCCCCGTACATGACCTCGTAGTAATCCCGGTAGGCGCCGCTCTTGATGGCTTCCCACCAGGCCCGATGCTCGCGGTACCAGACCACGGTGGCGGCGAGGCCCTCCTCGAAGTCGCGCCGGGGCTCCCAGCCCGCCTGCCGCAGGCGACTCGCGTCGAGCGCGTACCGGCGGTCGTGACCGGGACGGTCGGCGACGTAGCGCACCAGGGTCGGCGGGCGGTCGACCTGGCGAAGGATCAGATCCGTCACGGTCCGATTGGGGACCTCGCGCCCGGCGCTCACGTTGAACACCTCTCCGCACGCCGCCGGCAACGCGAGCACGTGCCACAGCGCCGCGCAGTGATCTTCGACGTGGATCCAATCGCGCACGTTCATGCCGTCGCCGTAGAGCGGGAGCGGCTGGCCGTCGAGCGCGTTGGTGACGAACAGCGGAATCAGCTTCTCGGGAAACTGGTACGGGCCGTAGTTGTTCGACGAGCGGGTGATCACCGCGGGCAGTCCGTAGGTCGTCGCGTAGGCCTGCACGAAGGCGTCGGCGGCCGCCTTGCTGGCCGCGTAAGGGCTCGACGGGCGCGTGGGCCAGTCCTCGGTCGCACGACCGGCCGGGATCGAGCCGAAGACCTCGTCGGTGGACACCTGCAGGAAGCGTCGGAAACCCGCTCGCCCGCGCACCGCCTCGAGCAGCACGAGCGTACCGTCCACGTTGGTGGTGACGAACGGCCAATGATCGGCGATGCTCCGGTCGACGTGCGTCTCGGCGGCGCAGTTGACCAGCGTGTCGATCGCCTCCTCGGCGACGAGCGTCGTCATCGCCTCTCGATCGGCGATGTCCGCGCGGACGAAGCGAAACCGAGGATGACTCTCCAGATCGCTCAGGTTCGCATAGTTTCCGGCGTAGGTGAGGAGGTCGACAGCGACGAGCCGCTCGACCCCGTCCTGGGCGAGCGCGTAGCGGAGGAAGTTGGTGCCGATGAAGCCCGCACCGCCCGTGACCAGGAGACGCATCGGCTAGCGGCTCCTCGCCCGGCGGCGAGGCGTCCGCTCCGGCGCCGCCGCCGACACCGGGACGCGTGTCGTCGGACCGTCGATGCGGTTGGCACCCGTCTCGGCCACCAGGGTGCCGGCGCGATGAAGCGACTCCATGGTGCCGGCGTCCGTCCACCAGCCCTCGAGCACCTCGCAGGCCAGCTCCCCGCGGGACAGATACCAGTTGTTCACGTCGGTGATCTCGAGCTCACCCCGCGCCGACGGCTTGAGCGTGCGGATGACGTCGAACACCCGCCCATCGTACATGTAGATGCCGGTCACGGCATAGCGGCTCTTCGGGTGGCGCGGCTTCTCCTCGATCGACACGATACGGCTGTCGCGCACCTCGGCGACCCCGAAGCGCTCCGCGTCCTCCACCTCCTTCAGCACGATCCGTGCCCCGCTCCCCTGCCGGCGGAAGCGCGCGACGGCCGAAGCGATCGAGCCCTCGATCAGGTTGTCACCGAGGATCACGCAGATCTTGCCGCCGTCCGCGAAGTGCTCGGCCAGCCCGAGGGCCGCCGCGATCCCGCCCTCCCCTTCCTGGTAGGTGTAGTTGAGGTGGGCGAGGCCGAACTCGCCGCCGTTGCCGAGGAGCCGCAAGAAATCACCCGCGTGGGGGCCGCCGGTGACGATGAGGATGTCGGTGATGGCGGCGTTGATGAGGGTCTGCAGCGGGTAGTAGATCATCGGCCGGTCGAAGACCGGCAGCAGGTGCTTGTTGGTGATCCGGGTGAGCGGCAGGAGCCGGGTCCCGAGCCCGCCGGCGAGCACGACTCCCTTCATGCTCAGTACAGGCTTCCGCCCGCGGCGCTGGGCCGCCGGAAGCCGATGTCGGCAAGCGGCGCGAACCCGACGTAGTTGCCCGCGAACGGCGGCCGCCCGAAGGAGCCGAGCCCGACCAGCGTGAACTGCACCCGGAAGAGCCGCTCGTCCGGGTTGGTCTTGTCCTGCACGCCGGCCTCGAGCAGCCAGCAGTTGCAGCGCGAGATCAGGCGAAGCGCGTAGTCCCGTTCGAGGAAGTGCGGGCCGAGGGATTTGCCGCCTGGCTCCGGGGTGGTCAAGAGATCATAGCGGGATAGGAAGGTGAAACCCACGTAATTCCCGAGGCGGAGGTACACGGAACCGTCCACCTCCTGCAAGCCGCCGGTGGAGAGCAGCGCCTTCTCGGGCCCGGTCACGTTCACGTCGCGGTTCGCACTGCTCTCCACGACGCGATAGGAGATGCCGACCGTGGTGGCGGTCTGGTAGTTGTGGGCGAGCTTGGGCGCCGTCCACCAGGGCTCGCGCAGAAACAGCCCCACTGTCTGCCCGCGGATCGCCGACTGCTCGAGGTTGACCGTCGCGTTGTACGACAGCCCCAGGTAGTCGACCGGCGTCAGCCGGAGCCCGAGATCGGCATCGCTCGCGTGGCTCGTGCCTGCGATCGAGCGGGAGATGTCGTAGCCGTGGAGGACGCTCGCCCGCACCAGCTCGCGCGTCGGCGCGGCCGCCGCCTCGGCGGCCGCCGTGGGCGACGGCGGCGGCGGGGGACCCACGAAGTCGGGGACGGCCGCAGCCGGGAGCCCCTGGGCCAGCGTCTCGGCCTCCGCGGGCTCGCGCGGCCCCACCGCGGCGGCCCGCTGCGCCTCGCGCTGGGCCTCCTGGGCGGCGGCCTCGCCCGATGTCGGCCCCCGGGCCAGCAGCCGGGTGCTGACGCCGTAGGAGACGAAGTTCCGCCGGTTGATGGCATCCCGGTCATCGAAGAGGAAGCCCTCGGTGAAGAGCGTCGCGTCGCAGTTGTCCCCGGGGCGGCGGCGTGCGACCGGGAGCGAGGCGCACGACGGCTGGGGTACGTCGAAGATCGGGCGGCCGGCCGCCGGCACGTAGAGGTAGCGCAGCTCGGGCTCGATCGAGTGCCGGAGCTTCTCGAGCCCGAAGTGGTGGAAATCGAAGACCCGCGCGAACTCCGTCCCCGTCCGCCCGCTCACCTCGGCGAGCGGGCGGCTGCGGTCGGCGTCCAGGCGCGGCAGCTCGGGCGCCGCGCGGAAATGAGAGCCCACCCCGGAAGTCGGAATGACGAACCCGACCTGCTCGGTGTCGGTCAGGTGGTAGGCGGTCTCCCGCAGACGGCCGGTGAGCGAGCCGTTCAGCACGCGGCCGAGGCGGAAGGGCAGGAACAGCTCCGGGCCGAGATCGCCCCGAAGGCCCGCGTAGCCCTTCGAGCGCTGGTAGTCGATCGCCTGCCCCTCGAGGCGGCCCACGAGCAGGTCACCGAGCAGCGGGACGGCGTGCTCGGCTTCGACGCGCGGGAGCTTCTGGAGCGCGAGGGGCTGCGGGTCGATCAGGTCCTGGTAGTAGGAGTTCTCGATCCACGCGAGGCCGTTGTCCCACGTCTTGATGATCCCGGCGCGCGAGTTCGTGAAGCGGCTGCTGCGCAGCGCCAGGTCCCGCCGGGCGGAGAAGGCAAACGTGTTGATCTCCTTCAGGAAGGCGTCGTCGCTGATCGCGAAGAGGCGGAGGTAGAGCTGGCTCCCGCCGTAGAAGGGCTGGCGGTGCTGACCGGCGAGGGCGAAGCGGTTCTCCGGGATGTCCGGCGCCCCACCGTTGGGCGCCACGGTGCCCTCGGGCCGCCCACGGATCTGCTCGTTGTAGTATGCCACCGTGAAGTCGCCGCGCGTCGAGCGCGAGAGGCGATAGCGATATTCGCCGAGCGCCCCGACGCGGGCCGCCGTCTCGAGGTCCACGGCCACCGTCGCATCCGTGCTCTTGCTGATCGCCCAGAAGAACGGCTGCTCGTACTGGAAGCCCCGGCGGTTGGAGTTCGCGATGCGCGGGAACAGGAAGCCCGACTGCCGGTCGGTCTTGGCCGGGAAGAGGAAGTAGGGAAAGTAGAGCACCGGGATGTCCTTCACGCGGAAGGTCGCGTGCCGCACGACGCCGGTGCCCTCGAGCGTGACGTCCGTGCTGGCGCCGCCGATGCTCCACGACGGCTTCTCGAGACCGCCGCACCGGCAGGTGGTGAAGATGCCGTGCGACGCCGCGTAGAGCGGCCCGCCTCGCTTCTCGATCCGGTCCCCCTGGAGCCGGTAGTTGCTCGGCTTCAGCTCTGCCGTGCCCGCTTCCACCCAACCCGACTCGTCGTCCAGGTTGAGGTGCGCGAACTCGCCCTCGACGGTCGCCTCGGGATCGGTGATGACGACGTGGCCGCGCGCCTCCGCGATGGCGTTCGTCCGGTCGTAGCGCACCTCGTCCGCAGTGAGCGTCGTGTCGCCGCGCGTGAGCGTCACGCCACCGCGAGCGACCAGCGTGTTCGTCTCGCGCTCGTAGGAGAGCGACTCTGCGTCGACCGACACCTCGCTCGGACGGCCCTTCTTTGTCGGCCGCACGGTGCGTGGCCGGCCGCGTGGCGAGACGCCTACGACGGCGATCGCTCGCGTACGGCTTCTCAGCTCGATCGTGATCTCGCCGATGCCCGAAGGGCGGGACACCGTGTAGGTGACCGGCTGTCGGACGAAGATCGACACCGTCGTGCCGCCGGGTTCCGGGAAGAGCCGGACGGTGCTGACCACGGGGTCGGCGACGTCGATCGCCGCGGGGCGTGGGACCGTGTAGCCGTCGAGGAAGAGCGTCAGCTCCCCGGTGAAGGTCTCGCCCACGCTCGCCGGGCCGCGCGGTCCAGCCGCCGGCTTCGCGCCCGGCGTTCGGTCCTCGATGCGCGTCTCGGGCTCCGCGCGCACGGTCACCGTGGTGGGCGCCTGCGGTCCCATGCCCGAGAGCACCCGGACCTCCGCGGGTAGCCGCTCGGCCGCGCGAGCGAACAGGGCGGTCCCGAGGACGACGCCCGCCGCCCACCGCACCGCCCGCCCGGCCCTCATGGCCGCGGTTCTGTACCACCCGTCCCCGGGGCTTGCCAGGGCTCGAAGAGCGGACGGTCGCCGCCGATCAGCTTGTACGCCTCGCCGACGAGAAAGAGCGAGCCGGCGATCAGGACCGCGTCGGCGGGACCCGCGCCGGCGAGCGCCGCCCGGAGCGCCGCCTCCGGCTCGGGGACCACCTCGACCGGTCGCCGAGCCGCCAATCGCGCGGCGGCTCGCTCGGGGTCGAGCCCGCGGCGGCCGACCCGCGTCGCGACGGCGCGCGCGACGTGCGGTACGAGCGTGTCGAGCATCGCGGCCCACGCCTTGTCCGCCATCACCGCGAACACGAGCGTCACCATTCGGTCGCCGAGGACGGACGGCAGCTCCCGCACGAGCGCCGCGACACCGGCCGGGTTGTGCGCGCCGTCGGCGACGACGAGCGGCGCGCGGCGGAGGGTCGCGAGCCGCCCCGGCCAGCGCACGGCCTCGAGGCCCAGGCGGACGGCGGCCCCCGGACACGGAAAGCGCGGGCCCGCGAGGGCGAGCGCAGTCAGCGCGACGGCCGCGTTGTCCCGCTGGAACGCACCGGGGAGCGCCAGGTGGATCCCGTTCCATTCGGCGCCGAGCGGCCCCTGGAAGGCGAGGCCGCCCGCGGCGTCCACGACGACGCACGCGCGCACGACGGGGGCGCCGACGGCGCGCGCGTGCGCCACGACCACCGCGTCGGCCTCGGCCGGCAGCCGCCCGACGACCAGCGGCACCTCCGGCTTCGCGATCCCCGCCTTCTCGGCGGCGATCGACGGGAGGTCGCTCCCGAGGTACTCCTCGTGGTCGAGCGCGACCGACGTGATGGCGGTGACGATCGGCCGCACGAGGTTGGTCGCGTCGAGCCGCCCGCCGAGCCCGACCTCGATGACCCCGATGTCCACGCCGATGCGGGCGAACCACTCGCAGGCGAGCAGGGTCGCGAACTCGAAGTGCGTGAGCGCGATGCGGGCCGCCTCGAGGTCGGCGCGCAGCTCGGCGACGAGCTCGACGACCGTCGCGCGGGGGATCGTCCGGCCGCCGGCCCGGATGCGCTCCGTGAAGTCCACGAGGTGGGGCGAGGTGTAGAGGCCCGTCCGGTAGCCGGCGGCCGTCAGCACCGCGTCCAGCATCGCGGCGGCCGACCCCTTGCCGTTGGTGCCGGCGACGTGGATCGCGGGGAAGCGCGCCTCGGGATGCCCGCGGCGCGCGAAGGCCGCCTGCATCCGCTCGAGCTTCAGGTCCCAGCCCGCCGAGACCTCGAGCCCGGTGAGATAAGCGAGCGTCTCCTCGTACGCGCCTCGGACGCTCATGCCAGCAGCCCGAGCAGCTCGGCGAGCGTCGCCCGCAGCTCCTTTCGCGGTACGATGCGGTCGAGCATCCCGCGCGCGAGCAGGGATTCCGCCCGCTGGAAGCCCGGCGGCGGCTTCTGCCGCAGAGTCTGCTCGATCACGCGCGGGCCCGCGAAGCCGATCAGCGCGCCCGGCTCCGCGAGGTTGACGTCGCCGAGGAAGCCGATGGAGGCCGCGACTCCACCCGTGGTGGGGTCGGTGAGCACGGTGATGCACGGCGCCGCGGCCTGCCTGAAACGCGCCAGCGCGGCCGTCACCTTGGCCATCTGCATGAGCGAGAAGATGCCCTCCTGAAGGCGTGCGCCACCCGAGGCGGTGCAGACGACGAGCGGCAGACGGTTCGCCCGGGCGTGCTCGATGAGGCGCGTGAGACGCTCGCCGACCCCCGTCCCCATGCTGCCGCCCAGAAACGCGAAGTCGAACACCGCGAGGGCCACGCGATGCCCGCCGATGCGCGCCGTGCCGGTGAGGATCGCCTCCTGGCGCCCGGTCTGCCGGCGGGCCGCCCCGAGCCGACCCCGGTAGCCGGCGAACGCGAGCGGATCCGCGGCGCCGAGGCTCTGGTCCCGCTCCGCGAACGTCCCGCGGTCGACCAGGAGCCGGACGCGCGCCTCGGCCGCGAGCCGCAGGTGGTGGCCACAGCGCGGGCACACCTCCAGTCGCCATGCCGGCGTCCGGTCCTTCACGGGCGCTGCGCAGGCCGGGCAGCGCCGGGCGGCGGTCAGCTTCCGACGCACGGCCGCGCGGCCGCGTGCATCGCGGCATGCAGGGAGGCGACGAACGTCGCCACTCTTCCCGGAGCTCCGCGGGGGTCGCCCTCCTCGACCAGCCGGCCGATCGCGCTGCCGACGATCACCGCATCGGCAAAGCCCGCAATCCAGCCCGCCTGCTCGGGCGTGCTCACGCCGAAGCCGACGCCGACCGGGAGCGCCGTCACGCGGCGCACGCGGGCGACCAGCTCCGGCAGCTCGCCAGGCAGCGCGGCGCGGGCGCCCGTCGTGCCGAGCACCGAGACGAAGTAGAGGAAGCCGCTCGCCGTGCGGGCGATCGTGCGCAGGCGGGCGAGCGGCGTGGTGGGGGCGAGGAGCGCGATCAGGTCGAGACCCGTCGCGCGCGTGGCCGCGCGCAGGTCGGTCGCCTCCTCCGGCGGCAGGTCGACGCAGAGAAGCCCGTCGGCGCCCGCCGCCGCCGCGTCGGTAGCGATCCGCTCGACCCCGTAGCGAAAAAAGGGGTTGTAGTAGCCGAAGAGCACGATCGGCTCGCTCATCTCCTGCCGGAGCTCGGCGACCAGCTCGAGCACGCGCGGGAGGCTCGTCCCGGCCGCGAGCGCGCGCGCCGCGGCCCGCTGCAGGACGGGACCGTCCGCCATCGGGTCCGAGAACGGGATGCCGAGCTCGATCGCGTGCGCGCCCTCCGCGACCGCGGCGCGCACGAGCTCGCGCGTCGTCGCGAGGTCGGGGTCGCCCGCCGTGAAGAACGGCACGAGCGCCGCCTCGCCGGCGGCGCGGAGCGCCGCCAGCGCGGGGCCGATGCGGCTCACGTCAGGCGTACCCCGAGGTAGTCGGCGACCGTGTTCATGTCCTTGTCGCCCCGGCCGGAGAGGTTGACGAGGAGCACCGCCCGGCGGTCGAGGCGCGGCGCCAGCCGCACGGCATGCGCCACCGCGTGCGCGCTCTCGAGCGCGGGGATGATCCCCTCGGTGGCCGTGAGCAGCCGGAGCGCCTCCACCGCCTCGTCGTCGGTGACGGTCACGTACGTCGCGCGACCCGTGTCGCGCAGGTAGGCGTGCTCGGGCCCGACGCCCGGGTAGTCGAGTCCCGCGGAGATCGAATGGGCGTTGCGGATCTGGCCGGTCTCGTCCTGCAGGAGGTACGTCTTGTTGCCGTGGAGGACACCCACCTGGCCGGCGGTGAGGGACGCGGCGTGCGCGCCCGTCTCGAGGCCGCGTCCTGCCGCCTCGACGCCGATCAGGCGCACGCGCCGGTCGCCGCGGAAGGCGTGGAACAGCCCGAGGGCGTTGCTCCCGCCGCCGACGCACGCGATACAGGCGTCGGGCAGGCGCCCGGCCGCGTCGAGCACCTGGCGGCGTGCCTCCTCGCCGATCATCGCCTGGAAGTCGCGCACCATGAGCGGGTAGGGATGGGGACCGGCGACCGAGCCGATCACGTAGAACGTGTCGCGCACCGTCGCCGTCCAGTCGCGCAGCGCCTCGTTCATCGCGTCCTTCAAGGTGCGCGCCCCGGACTCGACCACCGTGACCGTGGCGCCGAGGAGCTTCATGCGGAAGACGTTCAGGCTCTGGCGGCGCACGTCCTCCGCGCCCATGAAGATCTCGCACCGCATGCCGAACAGCGCCGCGACGGTGGCGGTGGCGACCCCGTGCTGGCCGGCGCCCGTCTCGGCGATCAGCCGGCTCTTCTTCAGCCGGCGCGCGACCAGCGCCTGGCCGATCGTGTTGTTGATCTTGTGCGCGCCGGTGTGGAGGAGATCCTCCCGCTTGAGGAAGATGCGCGCGCCACCCAGGCGCCCCGAGAGGCGGCGGGCGAAGTAGAGCCGTGTCGGCCGGCCGGCGTACTCGCGGAGCCAGCGCGCGAACTCGCGCTGGAACGCGCCGTCGCGCGCCAGGCGGGCGTAGACGCGCTCGAGCTCGAGGAGCTGGGGCATGAGCGTCTCGGCGACGTAGCGGCCCCCGTACTGGCCGAAGTGTCCCTGCTCGTCAGGCAGCCTTGGCGCGGCGGATGAACTCCTCGACCTTCGCATGATCCTTCCTTCCCGGGCGCTCCTCGACGCCCGAGGCGACGTCGACGCCGAACGGCCGCCAGCGCCGGACCGCGTCCGCGACGGTCTCGGGCAGGAGCCCACCCGCCACGAAGAGCCGCGCCCGCAGTAGCGCGCCGAGCTCGATCAGCGGCGCGATCGGCACGCCGGTGCCGCCGGGCCGTCCGGCGACGTGGGCGTCGAGCAGGACGTAGTCGGTCGGATAGCGGGTGGCGAGCGCCGCCGCGTCGTCGCCGGGGCGGAGCCGGAGCGCCTTGATGGTGCGCCACGGCCAGTCGCGGCAGTAGGCAGCATCCTCGTCACCGTGAAACTGGACGGCCGCCAGACCGACCTCCGCCGCAACTCGCTCGACCAGTTCCCGCGGCGCGTCGACGAAGACCCCGACGAGCGGCGTCCCGGCGACCGCGTCGGCGATCTCGGAGGCCTGCGCCAGGTCCACGTGGCGCGGGCTTCCGGACCAGAAATTGAGACCCAGGAAATCGGCACCCGCGTGCGCCGCGGCCCGCGCGTCCTCCACCGTACGCACACCGCAGATCTTGACCTTCACGGGCATGCGAGCCACTCGGCCAGGGCGGCACCCGGGTCCGGGCGCTCCATGAAGGCCTCCCCCACGAGGACGGCGTGCGCCCCGGCGCGCCGCATGCGCTCGACGTCGGCGCGCGCGCGGATGCCGCTCTCGGCCACCACCAGCACGCCCGCCGGCACGAGTGCGGCGAGCCGCTCGGTCGTCTCGAGCGAGACCGTGAAGGTCGCGAGATCCCGGTTGTTGACGCCGACGAGCGTCGCCCCCGCGGCGAGGGCCCACGAGAGCTCGGCCTCGTCGTGAACCTCGACCAGGACGTCGAGCCCGCTCTCGCCGGCCGCGGCGAGCAGGGAGGCGCGTTCGTCGGGTGCCACCGCCGCGGCGATCAGAAGCACGGCATCGGCTCCCCAGGCGCGCGCCTCCTCAACCTGGTAGGCGTCGACCAGGAAGTCTTTCCGCAGGCAAGGAAGCGCCGTCGTTGCGCGGGCGGCGGTCAGGTGGTCCAGGGCGCCGTGGAAGAAACGCTCGTCGGTGAGAACGGAGAGCGCGGTGGCCCCGGCGGCGGCATAGGCGCGCGCGAGCGCAGGGACGTCGTAGTCGGCGCGGATGACGCCGCGGGAGGGCGAGGCGCGCTTCAGCTCCGCGATCACCCCGCGCGGCGCCTGGCGGGCGAGCGCGGCGCGCAGGCCGCGCCGGGGCTCCGCATAGAGCGGCCGGTCGCGCAGCGCCTGTGACGAGACGACCCGGCGCCGGGCATCGACCTCCGCACGCTTGTGCGCGACGATCGTCTCGAGCATCCCCATCACGCGGCTCCGACATCTGCCTGGCGACGGGTGAACTCGACCACCCCCTCGAGCACCCGCGCGGCGGCGCCCGAATCGATCGACCCCGACGCGAGCGCCACACCTTCGCGCAGGTCCCGTGCGGCGCCGGCCACCACCAGAGCCGCGGCGGCATTGAGGCGGACCACGTCGCGGGCGGGCCCGGAGGCTCCGCCGAGCACCGCGCGGAGCAGCGCCGCCGCCTCGGCGGGCGACCCGACGCGGAGCGCCGCGAGCGGAGCGGGAGCGAGCCCGGCGTCGGCGGAGGTCAGCGCCTCGATCCGGACGCGTCCGGGCGACACCTCGGCGACGACGGTCTCGCCCTCGAGCGCGACCTCGTCGAGGCCCCCGGCACCGTGCACCACCCAGGCGCGCTCCGCCCCGAGGCGGACGAGCGCCTCCGCAACCGGCACCACCCAGCGGCGGTCGAAGACGCCGATCACCTGGCGGCGCACGCCGGCCGGGTTGGTGAGCGGCCCGAGGACGTTGAACAGCGTGCGGACGCCGAGCTCGCGCCGCGGCCCGGCCGCATGCCGCATCGCAGGCTGGAGCGCGGGCGCGTAGAGGAAGACGAAGCCGGTCGCGCGGAGGCACGCGCCGAGGGCAGTGGCGGGCAGCTCGAGCCGCACGCCGAGCGCCTCGAGGACGTCCGCGCCCCCGACGGCGCCCGAGACCGCGCGATTGCCGTGCTTGGCCACCGGCACCCCCGCGCCCGCGACGACGAGCCCGGCGGCGGTCGAGACGTTGAGCGTCGAGGCTCCGTCGCCGCCCGTGCCGCACGTGTCGACGGCGTCGGGCGGCACGCCGGGGATCGGGACCGCGTGCGCGCGCATCACTCGAGCCGCGCCGACCAGCTCGCCCACCGTCTCGCCCCGCATGCGGAGCGCGACCAGGAGCGCGCCGATCTGGGCCGGGCTCGCGTTCCCGCCGAGGATACGCTCCATCACGGCCGCCATCTCCAGCTCGGAAAGCGTTCCTCCCTCGACGACGCGGGCGAGCGCTTCCTGGAGCGTCACGCCGCGGCTCCGGGGCGGTCGAGGCGGTCGAGGAAGTTCCCGAGCAGTCGCTTGCCCTCGACCGTGAGGATCGACTCGGGATGGAACTGAACCCCCTCGACGAAGAGCGTCCGGTGGCGGACGCCCATGATCTCGCCTTCGTCGGTCCAGGCCGTTCGCGCGAGCACCGGCGGCAACGTGGCAGGATCGATGACCAGCGAGTGATAGCGCGTCGCCTCGAACGGATCGGGGACGCCCGTGAACAGCCCCCGGGCGTCGTGGTGGATGAGCGACGTCTTGCCGTGCATGATCCGCCCGGCCCGCACGATGGCGGCGCCGAAGGCGGCGCCGATCGCCTGATGGCCGAGGCACACGCCGAGGATGGGGACGGTCCCGGCGAAGCGTTGGATGAGGGGCACCGAGATCCCCGCCTCGCGCGGCGTGCAGGGCCCGGGCGAGATGACGACGCCGTCGGGACGGAGGGCTGCCACCTCGTCGAGGGTGATCGCGTCGTTGCGGCGGACGTCGAGGACGCCGCCGAGCTCGCCGAGGTACTGGACGAGGTTGTAGGTGAAGGAGTCGTAGTTGTCTATTACCAGGAGCCTCCGCGCGTGCGCGCCCCGGCTCTCGTTGACTGCGGCATCACCCACGCGCGCGGTTCGGCTCATAGATGCTCCGCCAGGCGGACGGCCTGGATCATGGCGCGGGCCTTGTTCACGCACTCGCGGTGCTCGGCTTCGGGATCGGAGTCGGCGACGATGCCGGCGCCGGCCTGGATGTAGACGCGGCCACCCTTCACCAGGACGGTGCGGATCGTGATCGCGGTGTCCATCGCACCGGAGAACGCGAAGTAGCCGACCGCGCCGCCGTAGACGCCGCGCCGCACGGGCTCCAGCTCCTCGATGATCTCCATGGCGCGGATCTTCGGCGCGCCGGTCAGCGTCCCGGCGGGAAAGGTGGCGCGGAAGGCGTCGAAGCAGTCGCGACCCGGCGCGAGCTCGCCGCGAACGTTCGAGACGAGATGCATCACGTGCGAGTAACGCTCGATCAGGAAGCGGTCGGTGACCTGGACCGTCCCCGTGCGGGCCACGCGACCGACGTCGTTGCGGCCGAGGTCGAGGAGCATGACGTGCTCGGCGCGCTCCTTGGGATCCGCGAGCAACTCGGCCGCCAGGCGCTCGTCGTCGCGTTCGACCGTCCCGCGCGGGCGTGTCCCCGCGATCGGCCGCACCGTCACCTCGCCGTCTTCGACGCGCACCATCACCTCGGGCGAGGCGCCGGCGAGCGCGTGGTCGCCGAGGTCGAGGAAGAACATGTACGGCGACGGGTTGACGGTGCGCAAACAACGGTAGACGTTGAGCGGCGCGGCCGCGAGTCCCAGCTCGAAGCGCTGGGCCAGGACCACCTGGATGACGTCCCCGGCGCGGATGTACTCCTTGGCCCGTTCGACGATCGCGCGGTACCCCTCCTCGGTGAAGTTCGACCGCACCTCCCCGGCGCTCGCGGCCATGGGCGCCGGCGGTGTCGGCGGCGCGCCGAGGCGCGTCACAAGGTCGTCGATGCGTGCCACCGCGGCATCGTAGGCGTCGTCGGGCGACAGCCGTCCGTCCAGGTGGACGTTCGAGACGACCTGGATCTTCTGGGCCACGTTGTCGAAGACGAGCAAGCTCTCGGCGAGGAGCAGGCAGGCGTGGGGCAGCGCCAGGTCGTCCGCGGCGCGGGCCGGCAGCCGCTCGAACGAGCGCGCCACGTCGTAGCCGAGGTAGCCGACCGCCCCCCCGGCGAAGCGGGGCAGCCCCGGCACCGCTACGGGCCGGTACTCGGCGAGGATCGCTTTCAACGCCCCGAACGGATCGGCCGTCGCATGCCGCTCGGTCCTGCGCCCCGGGGTCTCGACCTCGACCGTCCCGCCCCGCGCCCGGAAGACACGGGCAGGCTCGGTCCCGAGGAAGCTGTACCGCCCCCACTTCTCACCCCCCTCGACGCTCTCGAGCAGGAAGCCGTACGGCCCGCGGTGGATCTTGAGGAAGGCCGAGACGGGCGTCTCGAGATCCGCGAGGATCTCGCGGCACACGGGGACGAGGTTGCCCTGTCGGGCCAGCGCACGGAAGTCGGCGCGCGTGGGCGTGGTCGTGCCCGCGCTGAGCGCCGGCCGTCCGACGATCGGGCCCGGCGCGACGCTCATTCGGAGGCGACGAAGGCGTGCTCCACGCCCTCGTGCTCGCGCAGCTTGTGCATCGCCGCCGTCGCCTGATCGGCGTTGGGGTAGCGGCCGACACGGAGCCGGTACCAGGTGTCACCGTCGCGCAGCACCTGCACGACGGTCGCATCGTAGCCGCGGCCGCGCAGCTGGCGCTCGAGCGCCTCGGCTTCGCCGCGGCTGCGGGTCGGATTGGCCAGCACCGTCCAGCCGCCTGCGGCCGAAGGCTCCAATCGCGCCGGGGGCAGGAGGGTCGGCGGCGGCCCATGCGCCTCCATCGGCGGCGGGGCCACCGGAGTCGGGCTCGCCGGGACCGGGAGGGGTGCGGGCGGCTTGGCGTTCGCCACACGGGCCACGTTGGTCACGGTCTTGCCGGCCGCGGCTGCCGGCGCCGGCGCCGCGTGCACCTCCGCACGGGGCGGGGCCGCCGCACCCTTGGCCGGCGCAGCGGGCGCGGTTTCACGCGCTATGGTTGCGGCCGCCCTGGCGGGGGCTCCCGACCCGTCCGCGTGCGCGCTCGACGCCGCGCCCTTGGCCGGTGCGGCGGACTCCTCCGCACGTCGATCGCCCTGGCCCGTGACCAGCTTGTCGTAGAACGTGAGCTCCGCCTCGCTCTTGGGACGCTGGCCCTCCTGTGGTGGAGCCGAGGTGACGGGCAGCCGGACGACCCGCTCCTCGAGCCCCAGGCGTTCGACCTGCGCCCCTTTCCCCACGTAGAAGCCGAGCAGGTAGACGAACCCGCAGGTCACCACCCATGCCGTGAACAGGATCACCCGGTCCAGGAACCTGAGGCCGCTCCGCCGCTCGTTCGCCATCGTCCCTCTCCTCACATCCGTTCGGGCGCCTGCACGCCCGCGAGCCCCAGGGCTGCACGCAGCACGTGCTGGACGCACCGCACCAGCGCGAGCCGCGCCTGCGTGGTGGCGGCGTCGTCGCTCAGGATGCGGTGCTGGTTGTAGTAGCGGTGAAAGGCCGCCGCCAGGTCGAGCGCGAAGAACACGATGCGGTGCGGCTCGAGGTCCCGTGCCGCCGCCTCGACCACGTCCGGAAAGGTCACGAGGACCCTGAGCGGCTCGATCTCGGCGTCGCCGAGCGGTGAGAGATCGGCCTCGGGAGCGAGCGCGACGCCCGCGTCCGCCGCCTGCCGGAGCACGCTCGCGATCCGGGCGTGCGCATACTGGACGTAGAAAACCGGGTTGTCCGTGCTCTGCTTCTTGGCGAGCTCGAGGTCGAAGTCGAGCTGGCTGTCGGCCTTGCGAAGCAGGAAGAAGAAGCGCGCGGCGTCCGTGCCCACCTCGTCCATGACCTCACGGAGCGTGACGAACTCGCCGGCACGCTTTCCCATGCGGACGGGCTCACCGCCACGTGTCAGGTTGACGAGCTGCACGAGCAGCACGCGCAACGCGGCCGGGTCGAGGCCGAACGCGGCCACGACCGCGCGCAGCCGTGCCACGTAGCCGTGGTGGTCGGCCCCGAGTACGTTGACGAGCCCGTCGAAGCGGCGCGACAGCGTCCGATAGTAGTGCGCGACGTCGCCACCGAAGTAGGTGGGCTCCCCGTTGCCCCGGACGATCGCGCGGTCCTTCTCGTCGCCGAAGCGCGTGGTCCGGAAGAAGAGCGCGCCGTCCTGCTCGTAGAGCAGATCCGCCGGCAGCGCGGCCCGCGCCCGCGCGAAGACGGTCTCGGCGTGCAGCGCCCGCTCGCTGACGAAATGGTCGAAGCCCACCCCGAAGCGCGCGAGGTCTTCCTGGATACCGGCCAGGAGGACCCTGGCGGCGTAGTCGCGGCAGCGGGCAACGGCCTCGGTCTCCGGCAGCGTCTCGAGCTCGTCGCCCAGCTCCGCGGCGAGCGCTCGCGCGACGTCGATCAGGTAGTCTCCCGGGTAGGCGTCCTCGTCGAGCGCGACGTCGTGGCCCCGGAGCTGCCGGTAGCGGATCCAGGTGGAGCGCCCGAGCACGTCCATCTGCCGGCCGAAGTCGTTCACGTAGTATTCCCGCTCGACCTCGTAGCCGACCGCCTCGAGGAGCCTGGCGGTGACGTCGCCCAGGACGGCCCCCCGGCCGTGCCCGATGTGCAACGGCCCGGTCGGGTTGGCGCTCACGAACTCGATCTGCACGCGACGGCCCGCCCCGACGGTCGAGCGGCCGTAGGCCTCGCCCGCGGCGAGCGCCTCGGCGAGCAGCATGCGCCAGAACGCGGGCGAGAAGCGGACGTTGATGAAGCCCGGGCCAGCGACCTCGGTCGCGGCGAGCCACCCTTCGGGATCACGCAGCCGCGCGAGGACCGTCTCGGCGACAGTTCGCGGCGGCCTCCCGACCTGGCGGGCGAGCACGAGCGCCAGGTTCGTCGCGAGGTCGCCGAACTTGAGGTCGGACGGGACCTCGACGGAGAAAGCGGGTGGCCGATCGACGGGAAGCTCTCCCGCCGTGATCGCGTCGTTCAGCGCCTGGCGAAGGAGCGCTTCAAGGTGCCGCTTCATCCCGGTCCGCGCGGCGCCAAAGCCGGTCGCCGGGATACGGCGCGAGCACGGGCCGGGACCTGCTGACCATGTGCCGCTTTGTATCGGCTGGTCCATGGGGCAGTCAAGTGAATGCCGGGGACCCGTCCGCTCGCCCGCGGCAAAGCCGCAGGCGGCTCCCCGCATTTTCATCCATCGGCACTCACACAACGTTGGCGCGACCACGGACGTGAAAACAGCGTGCGCTGCTGCGCCCTGCCGCGCATGCGAAGCACGACGTTCATGGCGGGGAGGGGCGCCGACCCGGCGACCTCCACAGGTCCCGCGCACGCGTGCAGCTTCGGGGGGACGCTCCAGTTACGAGGTGCGCGTGGACCGAGGACCGGGAGCCGGGGCGGCGCCCCTTTCCGCCGCCCCGCCGCGCAGCCTACCCGGCAGCGGCGCGGCGACGCGGGGCGGGTTCCTTGGCGCGGTCGCGGCGACGGGGCTTCTTCTTTTGCGGGGTCTGCTCGGTCTCGGCGCCCTTGCGCTCGACCAGCTCCACCACGGAGAGGTGCGCGGCGTCGCCGAGGCGGTGGCCGAGCTTCACCACGCGTGTGTAGCCACCGTTGCGTTCGGCATAGCGTGGGGCGATCTCGTCGAAGAGCTTCTTCACGACGCTCGCCTGACGCAGGACGGTGGCCGCCCGCCGCCGGGCGTGGAGCGTGCCCTGCTTGCCGAGCGTGATCATCCGGTCGGCCCAGCGGCGGATCTCCTTCGCCTTGGCGTCCGTCGTGCGGATCACCTCGTGCTCGAGGAGCGCCGTCACCAGATTGCGGAAGAGCGCGCGGCGATGCGCCGCCGTGCGCGAGAGTTTGACGCCCGCCACGCGGTGGCGCATCGCTCAGGCCGTCTCTTTCTCGCGCTGCGCGCGGCGGCGGTCGAGCTCCTCGCGAGGCGGGTAGTTCTCGAGCTTCATGCCGAGCGAGAGGCCCATCTCGTGGAGGAACTCCTTGATCTCGTTGAGTGACTTGCGGCCGAAGTTCTTCGTCTTGAGCATTTCCTGCTCGGTCTTCTGCACGAGCTCGCCGATGTACTTGATGTCGGCGTTCTGCAGGCAGTTGGCCGAGCGGACGGTCAGCTCCAGGTCGTCGACGGGGCGATAGAGGTTCTCGTTGGCGGGCGCGTCCCGCCGCTCGTCCCCGCCCGCCTGCACGGCCGTCTCCTCGAAGTTGACGAAGATCGAGAGCTGGTCCTGCAGGATGCGGGCGGCGTACGCGACCGCGTCCTCGGGTCTCACGCTTCCGTCCGTATGCACCTCGAGGACGAGACGGTCGTAGTCCGTCCGCTGGCCGACGCGTGCGTTCGTCACCGTGAAGTTCACCTTGGTGACGGGCGAGAACACCGCGTCGATCGGGATGGTCCCCACCGGGTCGCCTTCCCGCTTGTTCCGTTCGGCCGGCACGTACCCCCGCCCGAGACGGATGACGAGCTCCATGTCGAGCTCGGCGTCCTTGGCCAGCATCGCGACGTGCTGGTGCGGGTTCAGCACCTCCACGCGTGGCCCGGCCTGGACGTCGGTGGCGGTGACCTCGCGCTCGCCGCGGGTGTTGATGCGTGCGGTCTCCTCCACGGCGCCGTCGTGCAGCTTGACTCGGACTTCTTTCAGGTTGAGCACGATGTCGGTCACGTCTTCGGTGACGCCGGGGATGGTCGAGAACTCGTGCAGCACGTTCTTCACGCGCACGGCGACGATCGCGGCGCCCTGCAGGGAAGAGAGCAGCACGCGCCGGAGCGCGTTGCCGACGGTGATGCCGTAGCCGCGTTCGAACGGCTCACCGAAGAACTTCCCGTAGGTCGGCGTGAGGCTCTTCTCGTCGACCTCGAGTCGTCTGGGCTTGATCAGCTCTCGCCAGTTGCTCTGTACGATCGCGTCTGGACTCTGCGTCGAGAGGTCCTGCAATTCCATGACACCTTCCTCTGTTCGCGTGGTCTATTTGGAGTAGAGCTCCACGACCAGCTTCTCGTTGATCGGCATGGTCAGGTCGGCGCGCGTGGGCAGCGCCTTGACGATCCCGGTGAACGTGGTCGGGTCCACCTCGAGCCACTCGGGCACGCCGCGCCGCTGCGCCAGCTCGACGGCCTCCTGGATGCGCGTCACCTGCCGGCTCCGCTCGCGCACGCTCACGGCATCGCCCGTGCGGACGAGGTAGGAGGGGATGTCGACCTTGCGCCCGTTCACCCGGAAGTGGCCGTGCCGGACGAGCTGTCGGGCCTCGGCGCGCGAGGTCGCGAAGCCGACCCGGTAGACGATGTTGTCGAGGCGCCGCTCCAGGATCTGGAGCAACGTTTCACCCGTGACCCCGCGCGCCCGGTCCGCCATCGCGAAGTAGCGGCGGAACTGCGACTCGAGCACGCCGTAGATGCGGCGGAGCTTCTGTTTTTCACGCAGCTGGATCGAGTACTCGGAGAACTTCGGCCGGGCCTGCCCGTGCTCCCCCGGGGGGTAGTTACGCCGCTCGATGGCGCACTTGTCCGTGTAGCAGCGTTCGCCCTTCAAGAAGAGCTTCAATCCCTCGCGCCGACAGAGGCGGCAGGAAGCCTGGGTGTATCGTGCCACGGTTCAAGCCCTCATACCCGCCGCCGCTTGGGCGGACGGCAGCCGTTGTGCGGGATCGGCGTGACGTCCTTGATGACGCTCACGGCAAAACCCGCGGCCTGCAGGCTGCGCAAGGCCGACTCGCGCCCGGCGCCCGGACCCTTCACGTAGACCTGTACCTGACGCATGCCGAGCTCGGCCGCCTTGCGCGCCGCCGCCTCGGCCGCCACCTGGGCAGCGAACGGCGTCCCCTTACGCGAACCCTTGAATCCCACCGAGCCGGCGCTCGACCAGACGATCACGTTCCCCTGGGGGTCCGTGATCGTGATGATCGTGTTGTTGAAGGTGGAGTGGATGTGCACCACCCCTTCCGCCACCATCCGTTTGACCTTCTTGCGCCGAACCGGAGCGGCTTCCGGTGCGGCGGGGCGCTCGGCACCCGCTTCGGGCTGCTGCTTCGCCATGAGCCCTCCCTATCCTTTCGGTGGTGGCGCCTTCTTGCCGGCGATCGCGCGACGTGGGCCCTTGCGAGTCCGCGAGTTGGTATGGGTCCTTTGGCCGCGCACGGGAAGATTGCGACGGTGCCGCAGCCCGCGGTACGTGCCGAGGTCCACCAACCGCTTGATGTTCGCCGCGGTGTCGCGGCGGAGGTCGCCCTCCACCTTGTAGCCGGTGTCGATCACACGGCGGATGCGGGTGATCTCGTCGTCGGTCAGCTCGTCGCTGCTCCGCCCCGGTTCCACCCCGGCCTCGGCGCAGATCTTGTGCGCCGCGCTGCGCCCGATCCCGTAGATATAGGTGAGTGCGATCTCCATGCGCTTCTTGTGCGGCAGGTCGACGCCCGCGATACGTGCCATGCGCCTCCTCTCCTAGCCCTGACGCTGCTTGTGGCGCGGGTTCGTGCACAGGACGCGGACCACGCCCGCGCGGCGCACGACCTTGCACTTCTTGCAAATGGGCTTGACCGACGCTCGCACCTTCATCGAGTCACCGCATCCGGTAGGTGATGCGACCGCGTGAGAGGTCGAACGGCGACAGCTCGACCGTGACCTTGTCGCCAGGCGCGATGCGCACGTAGCGCAGGCGCATGCTGCCGGCGACGTGCGCGAGAACCTGGTGGCCGTTGTCCAGGTTCACGCGGAACATGGCGTTGGGCATCGACTGCGACACCGTGCCGCTCACCGCGATGGCGTCCCCATGCATTGTTCGTGGTCCCTTCAGGGTAAACTCAAAATATATGGGCCCTTGTCGGTCACCGCAACGGAATGCTCGAAGTGCGCCGACAGCCGCCCGTCACGCGTCGCCGCCGTCCACCCATCCTCCTTCAAAAAGACTTCCGGTCGCCCGGCGTTGACCATCGGCTCGATGGCGAGCACCAGGCCGTCGCTCAGCCGGACGCCGCGCGCGCCGGTACGATAGTTCGGCACCTGCGGGTCCTCGTGCAAGCTGCGTCCGATGCCGTGCCCGACGAACTCGCGTACCGTCGAGAACCCGGCGGCCTCGACCGTGTCCTGAATCGCCCCCGAGATGTCGGCCACGTGCGCACCCGCGCGGATCGCGTCGATCCCCGCGGCCAGCGCCGCCTCGGTGACGCGCATGAGACGCTCGGCCTCCGGCGTGACCCGACCGACGGGGACGGTTACGGCGGCGTCGCCGAAGTACCCCTCGTAGCAGACCCCGAAGTCGAGCCCGACGATGTCCCCGTCGCTCAGTGTCCGCCGGGGCGACGGGATACCGTGCACGACCTCGTCGTTGATCGAGATGCACACCGACGCCGGGTAGACGCGTCCGGCCACGGCGTAGCCCTTGAACGCCGGGCGCGCGCCCTTCTTGCGCGTCAGCTCCTCGGCCAGCGCGTCGAGCTCTGCGGTGGTGACGCCGGGCCGGACCCGCGCCCGCAGCTCCGCCAGGATCTCGGCGACGATGGCGTTCGCCCGCCGCATGCGGTCGATCTCCTCCGGCGACTTGAGCAGGATCATGGCAAGCTCGCCGTCACGCGCTGGAAGATGTCGTCGCGACTGCCGACTCCCGAGATCTCGCGCAGGAGCCCCGCGTCGCGGTAGTACTGGAGCACCGGCGCCGTGTCGCGCGCGTAGACGTCGAATCGCGCCCGCACCGTGTCCTCGCGGTCGTCCTCCCGCTGGTAGAGGTCCCCCCCGCACCGATCGCAGCGCCCCGTTTGCGTCGCTGGGTCGACGGAGACGTGGAACATCTCGCCGCACTGCCGGCAGACGCGTCGGCCTGCGAGCCGCTTCACCAGCTCGTCCTCGGGCACGATGATCGACAGCACGGCGTCGAGCCGCTGACCTCCCTCGCGGAGGATGCGGTCGAGCGCCTCGGCCTGCGGAACGGTGCGCGGAAAGCCGTCGAGCAGGAATCCCTGGCTGTGGTTCTGTCCGCCCAGCCGGTCCGCGACAATCCCGATCACGACGTCGTCCGGAACCAGGAGTCCCTGCCCCATGTAGCGCTCCGCCTCGCGGCCGAGCGTCGTCCCGGCACGCCGCGCGTCGCGCAGGATGTCGCCCGTGGAGATGTGCGGCACGCCACGCCGTTCTTGAAGCAGCTTCGCCTGCGTCCCCTTGCCCGCGCCCGGCGGCCCCATGATCACCGCCTGCACTCCCACTAGCGCCGTCCCCGAATGCGGCCCCGCTTCATGAACCCCTCGTAGCTGCGCGTGATCAGGTGCGTCTCCATGGCCGCGATCGTGTCGAGCGCCACGCCGACGACGATCAGCAGGGCCGTGCCCCCGAAGTAGAAGGGGACCTTGAACTGGCTGATGAGGATGGTCGGGAGGACGCAGACGGCAGCCACGTAGAGCGCGCCCGGGAGC
>Ga0070699_100000532_pt1 | contig 36038 bp, 38 predicted proteins | sample KBSK1503metaG_FD_65473 | JGI IMG/M metagenome (GOLD analysis project Ga0070699, IMG submission 65473) | Corn, switchgrass and miscanthus rhizosphere microbial communities from Kellogg Biological Station, Michigan, USA - KBS K1-50-3 metaG | ecosystem: Host-associated > Plants > Roots >... | reverse complement strand
GCGGTGCGCAGTTCTCCGCGCTCTCGGCCTTCTCGATGAACGAATAGCAGAGGACAGCGAATATGGAGTGGACGTCGGTGATCGAGCAGGACGCGGCTCGCCTGGCCCGGCTTGCCCTGGCCGAGGACGGCGAGCGTGACCTGACCAGCCTGGCGGTGCACGCCGGGCGGATTACCGCGCAAGGCAGGATCGAAGCCCGGAGCGAAACCGTGCTGGCCGGTTGCCGCTACGCCGACGCGGTCGCGCGGCTGGTGAAGATCAAGCTCGAATGGATGGCGGACGATGGCCGGCGGATCCCGGCCGGCGGCATCGTGGGTACCCTGGTCGGTGACCTGGGCTCGATACTCCGCGCCGAGCGGACGATTCTCAACCTGCTGCAGCGGGCCAGCGGCATCGCTACGATCACCCGGCAGTACGTGGACACCGTCGAAGGCACCGCCTGCACTATCCTCCACACCCGGAAGACCGCCCCGGGTCTTCGGGTGTTCGATGCCCATGCGGTGCAGCTGGGCGGTGGCGGCCTGCACCGCCTGGACCTCGCCGGCATCGCGATGATCAAGGACAACCATTGGGCCGCGCTCGCCCGGAACGGAACCAGTCTCGCCGACGCGGTGCAGGAAGCCCGGCGGCTCGGCGCCCAGGCAGTGCAGGTCGAGGTGGAGACCGCGGAGCAGCTGAAGCTCGCTTGTGCCGCCGGCGCCGACCGGCTGCTGATCGATAACCAGACGCCGGAGCGGCTCAGGACCTGGGGAGCGCGCGCGCGTGAGCTGAGACCCGGGGTCGAGATTGAAGCCACCGGCGGGATCTCGCTCAAGAACGTACGCCGCTTCGCCGAGGCCGGGGCCGATTTCATCTCGGTGGGCGCGCTCACCCACAGCGTGGTGGCGGCCGATCTCGCGCTGGAGATTGAACCAGGCTCCTAGCGGCTGCGTTCCAGCATGTCCCGTGAGCTTCCTTTGCGTAACTACCGTTTTCAACACTTAGTCACGTAGGACACATAGGCCACGTAGAACAGCATGAAAAATTCTACGCTGTGAACTCATTGGGAATGAGCAGTGCTCGTGTCTCTCGTTGAGGCGTTTCATCTCGGCAGGTCGGGCATCGAATCATTTTCTTCTCAAATGTCCTACGTGAACCTACGTGTCCTACGTGTCTACGTGCCGAAAACGTCAGCTCCGCAAAGGAAGCTGACGGTGACGCAAGGTTCTAGAGGGCTTATATTGACCGCCCAGTCTTCTCCTCTTTGAGGCGCTTGCCCGTGGCCCAGATCCTTCCATCCCGGCACCAGCCCGAACTCCCCCTCGACCGCCTGATTCTCCAGCAGTCTCCCGGTCCCGAAGCCATCGAGATGGACGTGCTGTTCGTCGGTGCCGGTCCTGCCGGCCTGGCCGGTGCGATCGAGCTGGCGCGGCTGGTCAAACGGGACCAGGAATCCGGCGGCGGGCTCGGCGACGTGCAGATCGGCGTGCTGGAAAAGGCCGGCAGCCTGGGCGAGCACAACCTCTCGGGCGCGGTGATCAATCCGCGAGCGTTCCGGGAGCTCTTCCCCGGCATGCAGGACACCGAGTTTCCCTTCCGCCAGCCGGTGAGCGGCGAGTCGGTCTACCTGCTCACCGGCTCCAAGGCGATCACGATTCCAGTTCCCCCCACCATGAAAAACCACGGGAACTATATCGCCAGTATCTGTGAGGTCGTCCGCTGGATGGGGGAACAGGCCGAAGCGCTCGGTGTCAACATCTTTCCCGGCTTCCCCGCCGATTCCCTGCTCGCCGAAGGCAACCGGGTGATCGGAGTGCGCACCACGCCCTCCGGCCTGGAACGTGATGGAAGCCAGGGTACCGGGTTTGCCGAGCCCACCGATCTCGCCGCCAAGGTGACGGTGCTGTCGGAAGGCACCCGCGGCACCCTGGGCCAGGCCTGGCGCAAGTGGCAGGGCGTAAGGTCGCCCAATCCGCAGATGTTCGCGCTGGGGGTGAAAGAGCTGTGGCAGGCTCCCCAACCGCTGGACCGGATCATTCACACCCTTGGTTGGCCCCTTCCGCGCGACGCCTTCGGCGGGAGCTTCGCGTATCCCTGCGGACCCGGCCAGATCGCGCTGGGGATCGTGGTGGGGACCGACTATCGCGAAGCCAATCTCGATATCCACGTACTGCTGCAACGGATGAAGACCCATCCTCTCTTTCGCCAGCTGCTGGCGGGCGGCGAGCTGCTGGAGTGGGGCGCCAAGACCATTCCCGAAGGCGGCTACTATGCGATTCCCGAGCGTAATAGTGGCGACGGGATTGTCATGGTGGGCGATACGGTCGGGCTGGTAGACGTGCCGTCGCTCAAGGGAATCCACTACGCGATGCAGAGTGGCATGCTCGCCGCGCGGGCAATTTTCGACGCGCTCAAGGCCGGAGACACCGGAGCCGCCAGGCTCGCGGCCTACGACCGATCGCTGGCCGACAGCTATGTCATGGCCGACCTCAAGGTGACCCGGAACATGCGGCTGGCGTTCAAGTCCGGGTTTTACGCGGGGGGGATGAAAGCGGGGCTGATGACGGTGACCGGTGGCCGGCTGTTCGGCGGGCGCATCGCGGCCGAGGAAGATGCGGCAGAACCCAGGGAGGTGGAGCCGGCGGAGCCGTTCGTCCCCGATAACTCGCTCACCTTCAGTAAGGTGGACGCGGTGTTCAAGTCGGGCAACGCGACCCGGGACTCCATCCCGGTGCATCTGCTGGTCGGCCGCGACGTCACCGGCGACGTGGCCGAGTTCTACAGCCACGTCTGTCCCGCCGGAGTGTATGAGCGAGTCGGTGACGAGCTCCGGATCAACGCTCCCAACTGCGTGGACTGCAAGGCGACCGACGTGCTGGGCCCGCGCTGGACTCCGCGCGAGGGCGGCAGCGGGCCGAAATACCGATCGATGTGACCGACCGACCGTCGCGCGCCATCAACGTCCGGGACATCCTCCGTCCCCCGGATCCGCTGATGCTGGATGCGGGCGCCGCGGGCGAGATTCTGGTCGCCCGGATCCGCTTGTCGCTCACCGTCCTGCTGGTCCTGATTCCGCTCTTCGCAGTACCCAGCAATACCTCGATCGAGACCCTGATCGGTCTCGGCACCGCGCTGGCCGCCATGCTCTTCGCCATCGCGGTTTACCTGCTGGTCCGCCAGGGATTCTACCGGCCCTGGCTCGGCATGCTGACCAGCGTCCTGGACGTGAGCCTGGTGAGCGGCGCGCTGGCCATGTTCCTGATCGTGGGTCTGCCGCACACCGCCGTCAACAGCCGGGTGGTCTTCGAGGTCTACTTCCTCGCCATCGCCGCGAGCAGCCTGCGCTATGACGTCCGCATCTGTCTGGTCGCCGGCCTGCTGACCCTGGTCGAGTACGCGGCGATCGTATGGTATGCCCAGTCCCATTGGGATCTGAACAACGCCATGTTCGCGCCCTTCCCCTATGGCATGTTCGACTGGGGTTCCCAGATCTCCCGCCTCATCATCCTGTTTGCCGCGGCGATCCTCGCCAGCGCCGTGGTGCTCCGGGCCCAGCGGCTGCGCCGGCTCTCCACCAGTGACCGGCTGACCGGCCTGATGAACCGGGGCTATTTCGACGAGCGGATGACTGCTGAAGTGAGCCGGGCCCGCCGCTACAATCACCCGCTGTCGGTCGCGATGATCGACGTGGACCACTTCAAGCGGTTCAACGACACCATGGGACATGCCGCCGGCGACGCGGCGCTGCAGGTCCTCGCCAGGACCATAGGGAGCGCCCTCCGGAAGAGCGACATTATCGCGCGCTACGGAGGCGAGGAGTTCGTGGTCATCCTGCCGATGACATCGCGCAGCCTGGCGGTGGACAAGGTGGAGGCGATGCGGTTGGAAGTGGCCAACCTGGTCATCGACATTCCCAAGCGCGGGGTCCAGGCCCGGCTCACGATCAGCGCCGGTGTGGCCTGCCTCCCGGAGGATGGTCTGGAAGAAGTTGACCTGCTGGACCTGGCCGACCGTCGGTTATTCGAGGCCAAACAGGAGGGTCGGAACAAAGTGGTGGGCCTGCCCGGGTCGGGTCGTCTGCGGCCGTCCGGCAGCGAAATTCGCCCGGGAGAATAGCGTATTTCTGACCTCTATGCGTAATATTGCACTTTACATAAACGCCTAATTTATAGTCGGTTAACGTCTAAATCATTGTCTAATGACGACCGGTGTGTAGTTATTCGATATTGCGCTCGATCCGTCGGCCCCCAAGTTTTGATCACCTCCCCTACTACAACCCGGCAGCCAAGCTCCTCGCGCCTGAGGTGGGTATGCTGAGATTGGGAACTTTCGTCGCGTCCGCCGCTCTCGTGGTGTCTGGCTTGCTCGTCACCAGCTGTGATGGTGGCGGAATGACCGACAATTCCCTGGGCTCGCACAGTCGCGCGATGAGCCTCTGGTCACCAGCCGGCTTTGCGACCTGCAGCAAGGCTGATCACGATCGCTTCGCTGTCGCCGGACCCGATGGTAAGCTCTACCCCACCTGGCACCCCGCGGTGGATCCCGTCAAAGGCTGCAGCTATGGCCATGAGCACGGCCGTGACCCGCATGGCTCGGCACTGTATGCCGCTATCGGCGACCTGCCTTTCGGGGTAGCGGGAGAAGCCCAAGGGGCCGGCGACTCGGGCCAAGCCCTCCTGGAAGATCACGCGGAGCAGAAGGTGGAGTGGCAGAACGGGGTGATGCTGCAGCAGATAGTGGAGGGACGCCGGGTGGACATCGGAGTGCGCTGTGATTTCCTGGTCAAATTCCACCAGCCAACCCCGGGAGACCATTCGAGCGTCAAACCCAGTGAATTGGTGTACCACGTGAAATGCGACGACGGGACGGAGATCCACGCCACTACCCTGGTGCGTCCGGACCAGCCGGCCACGATCGCGACGGCCGATGGCGCCCGCCTGGCGTTTTTCGATCCCCGATTCGGCCTGGTTCCGCGGACGCCGATGGCTGACTCCCCGCCCCGGAGCGCGACCCAGATGCTGACGGACCTGTGCGATCGGGGTATTTCGGGTGGTGATGGGGCACACAGCGGGACCTGCGAGGTTTTTCCCACTTTGGGGGCAGATCGCCGCGTCTATTTCAACCAGACCGGCATCTATAACGGTGGAGGGCCGACGGTCTGGTACACCGATGCCTTCGGTGGCCACGCAGCGACGGCCCCGTTTTCTGGGTCGATTCGCCAGGTGATCGCCCCGGTCACCAATGATCGAGGATTCGCCCTGGCCAGCCAGGTGTTTGAAGGAGGAACCGAACCACCACGGTAGTTGGACGACGACACGGCGGTACGTCAGCAGAAGAAGGGCGCGCCCGCGCCTTTACCACAACGGCCCTGCTGACGTGCCCCGTGTTGTTTTTGGGTATCGCCGGCGTCCCCGCCGGCTTTAACCGGCGAGGACGCCGGCGCAACCTACCCTTCAAATGTATTGCAGCTCTCGATCCGCGCGTCCTGCATCCCGCGCCGAAACCATTCCACCCGCTGCGCCGACGAGCCGTGAGTGAACGACTCGGGCGACACCGATTGGCCTGACATCCGCTGAATCCGGTCGTCGCCTATCGCCGCCGCGGCGTTCAATGCCTCTTCCACGTCCCCCGGCTCCAGCTTGTTCCGATTCTGACTTGAGTTGGCCCAAATCCCGGCGAAACAGTCGGCCTGGAGCTCAAGCCGCACCGACCATTCGTTGGCATTATCGGGATTCCGCTCCTGGGCGGTCCGGACCTGGTCGTCGATCCCGAGCAGGTGTTGAATGTGATGGCCGACTTCGTGGGCGATGACATAGGCCTGGGCGAAGTCGCCGGCGGCGCCGAAGCGCTGCTGCAGCTCGTCGTAGAACCCGAGGTCGATATAGACTCGCTCGTCCTCCGGACAGTAAAACGGGCCGCTGGCGCTCTGGGCGGCGCCACAGCCCGAATCGGTCGCGTCGGTGAAGAGGACCAGCTTGGCGTCACGGTACTGCTTGCCCTGCTGGTTGAGAGTCTGCCCCCAGGTCGTCTGGACGTCGTCAAACACGTAGGTGACGAACTCCCGCCGGTCCGTCTCGGCGGCGGTCTCCTGGTAGGGCGTATCCGGCTGGCCGGCGGCGCTGGGTTCGCCGCTACCCAACAGCGAGGTGAAGTCCTTCTTGAAGATCACGCTTAGAATGAGGAGCACCACGGTGCCGCCCAGGCCCAGGCGCATGCCGCCGCCGAAGCGGGACCCCTGGCCCCGCCGGTCCTCTACGTTGCTGCTATCAGCGCCTCGGGTCCATCGCATAAAGGTCCTGCTTCAGATGTGGAGAAGACAGTGCGCCGGGTCCTCAGCCGTCTCCGAAGCTGCCGAAGTGCTGGCGAATAAGCGGTGAGATAGCCCACATCGATCGAGGTTCAACTCGCCGTCTTCAGCTTCTTCTCCCATTGCTTGCGCAGCTTGCTCACCTTGGGCGCGATCACCGCCCGGCAATATCCCTGGCCGGGATTCCGCCGGTAGTAGTCCCGATGGTACTCCTCGGCCGGGTAGAACCGGTCCAGCGGGACCACCTGGGTGACGATCGCCGAATCATAGACCTTCTCCCGATCCAGGGTCGCGATCATCTGTTCGGCCTCGGTCTTCTGGGCCGGGGAATGATAGAAAATCGCGGAGCGGTACTGGGTGCCACTGTCTGCCCCTTGACGATTCAGCGTGGTCGGATCGTGAATCGTGAAGAAGATTTCCAGGAGCTCACGATAACTGATGACCTGGGGATCGTAGGTGACCTGCACCACTTCCGCGTGGCCGGTCCGGCCGGTGCAGACCGCCTCGTAGGTCGGGTTGGCTACCTCGCCCCCGGCATAGCCCGATTCGACCTTCTCCACCCCCCGGACATTCAGGTAGACGGCTTCCAGGCACCAGAAGCATCCACCGGCCAGCGTTGCCTGTTCTGACATATGCTCCTCACTTGTCACTTGTCACTTGTCACCCATCACCTTGATGATGACCCGCTTCTTCCGCTGCCCGTCCCACTCCCCGTAGAACACCCGCTGCCAGGGGCCAAAATCCAGTTTGCCGGCCGTAATGGGGACAATGACCTCGTGTCCGATGGTGAGGCTCCTCAGGTGCGCGGCGGCATTGTCTTCCCCGGTATCGTTGTGCCGGTACCGTTCGGGGTCCCACGGGGCAATGCTGTGCTCCAGCCAGTGCAGGATGTCGTGCCACAGGCCGGATTCGTGGTCGTTGACGAATACCGACGCGCTGATGTGCATGGCCGACACCAGGACCATGCCTTCCTGCACCCCGCTCCGGGCAACCTGCTCGGCCACCTGGTCGGTGATGTCGATGATCTCCTGGCGCTTTTTGGTTTCGAACCAGAGATAGTGGGTATGGCTGGGCATGGGTGGGCTCGATCATGAGCTGTTTGTGCTAGGTCGAGAGCGGGGCCTCCGCCGCCCGCGCCTGCCGGCGGCCTTCCTCGACGTCCACCTTGAGCAGCAGCAGGGCCCCGAGGAAGAAGAAGACGATGACCGACAGAATCGACAGCCGGGTGGAACCGGTCAGCTTGATCACCAGCCAGATCGACGCGGGGCCGAAAATACCGGCGAATTTCTCGAATACCCCGAAGAAGCCGAAGAATTCCCCGGATTGCTGCTTGGGAATCATCGTGGCGAAGAGCGAGCGGGACAGCGCCTGGGTGCCGCCCTGGACCATGCCCACCAGCAGCGCCAGGATCAGGAAGTGGGTAGCCGTCTTCATGTAGTAGCCCAGCACGCTGATCCCGGCGTATACCAGGAGCCCCAGAAAGATCGCCCGCTTGGCGCTGATCCGGTCCGCCAGCATGCCGAAGAGGAACGCGAACGGTACCCCGATGAACTGGACCAGCAGGATCGAGAGAATCAGGGAACCCTGGCCGATCCCGACCTCGGTGCCGTAGATGGTCGCCATCCGGATGATAGTTCCGATCCCATCGTTGTAGATGAGAAAGGCCAGGAGCAGCAGGAAGGCGTGGCGGAATCCCCGGAGCTGCCGGAAGGTCTCCGCCAGGTGGCGGAACGCCGCGACCACCGGGTTGGCGTGGCGATTGCCCGGGTCGATCGCTGCCGGAGGCTCCGGCACCGTGCGGAAGAGCGGGATCGAAAAGAGCAGCCACCAGATGGCGACCGAGAGAAATGCCAGCCGGGTGGGGAGCGTGGCGTCGGAGGGCGAGAGGCCGGGTCCGTGGGGCAGGCCGAACCACTCCGGCTTCTGGATCCACGCCAGGTTCAGGGCAAGCAGCATCCCGCTCCCCAGGTAACCCAGCGCGTAGCCCGCCGTGGAAACCCGGTTCACTTCCTCCGGCCGAGCGATGTGGGGCAACAGCGCATCGTAGAAAACGAAGCTGCCGTTCGCCCCGATGTTGGAAAGGATGAACAGCACCGCGGCGAGCAGCCACTCGCCCCGCTGGATGAAGAACATCATGCCCACCGAGGCGACACCCAGCAGCAGGAACCCGGCAAGCATCTTCTTCTTGGCTGCGGCGAAGTCGGCGATCGCGCCCAGCAGCGGCGACAGCAGCGCGATGATGGTGAGCCCGATGGTAGTCGCGGCGGTGAAGCGGGACGTGGCCACATTGGGCGATAACCCGGCGGCCGCGACCTTGGAGAAGTAGATCGGGAAAATGGCGGTGATGATCACGACCATGAACGCCGAATTGGCCCAGTCGTACATCGCCCAGGCCCGCAATTCCGGGCGATGGAGAGCCAGTTTGTCGAGGAAGGAGGTCTTTTGCGTCGTCATGAGGGTCGTAAACTAAGTACAGTATGTAAGCCTTGCCAAATCTCCTCGCGAAGGACGCGTTGTAGTTGTCCTTCGTGGTCTTCGCGCTACTTCGCGTCCTTCGCGAGGAGATGTTGCAAAGCTCAAGTCAGGTGGATACTGCCGCACGGCGAGTCTTCCAAATAGAGAGCAGGACCCCGGTGGTCAGCAGCGTCAGGATGATCCCCAGCGACCAGAGAATCGGGAGGTGGACGACTTCCGACAGCAGCATCTTGAGGCCGACGAAGATCAGGATGACGGCGACGGCGGGCTTGAGGTACTGGAACCGGTCCAGCATGCCGGCCAGGATGAAGAACAGCGACCGCAACCCGAGAATGGCGAACACGTTCGAGGTATATACGATGAACGGGTCGCGGGTAATGGCGAAGATGGCCGGGATGCTGTCCACCGCGAACAGGAGGTCGGTGCTCTCAATGACCAGCAGTACCAGGAGGAGCGGAGTGGCGAGTCGGCGGGCGTTCTTGCGGGTAAAGAAATGCTGCCCGTCGAAGGAGCGGGAGAAGGGAAGCACCCGCGTCGCCAGCCGGACGACCGGGTTTCGTTCCAGGTCCACGGCGATATCTCCGGCCCGCATCATCTTGATGCCGGTAAAGATGACAATCGCGCCGAAGACGTAGATGACCCACGCGAAGCGCTGCAGCAGGAGCGCCCCGGTCACGATCATCAGGAACCGCATAACGACCGCCCCGATAATGCCCCACTTGAGGACCCGCGGCTGCAGCTCGGCGGGGACCGAGAAATACTGGAACACCAGGATGAAGACGAAAAGATTGTCGACGCTGAGCGACAGCTCGATCAGGTAGCCGGTGTAATACTCCAGCGCGTGGCGGGGACTCTCCCGGAACAGGAGAAACAGGCCGAAGAGGAGCGCCAGGGCGATCCAGCCCCCGCTCCAGGCCATCGCCTCTTTCAGGCTCAGGACGTGGGCCCGGCGGTTCAACACGCCGAGGTCCAGCGCCATCAACACCACGACAATGGCGCTGAACCCTGCCCACACCACCAGCCCGTGATGCCCCATCAGCGACCCGACGCCATGGCCTCGAGCCGTGCGACTCGCTCTTCCAGCGGCGGATGGGTGCTGAACAGCTTCGCCGCCCCGCCGCCGTAGGCTGCCAGCGGATTCACCTGCGCCAGCGGGGCGACCGCGGGCGGAATCTGCATGGGGATGCGGTGGGCCAGCGCGTCCAGCCGGCGCAGCGCGTTGGCCAGCGGGATCGGCCGGCCCAGGATCTGGGCGCCCACCCGGTCAGCCTCGAACTCCCGCTGCCGCGATACCGCCAGCTGGATCAGGATCGCCGCGATCGGAGCCAGGATCATCATCCCCAGCGCCAGCACCGGGTGCTGGTTGTCGTCGTCCCGGCCCCCGCCGAACATCAGCAGGTAGGGCAGGTACCCGATGGCCCCGGCGATTCCCGCCGCGACGGTCGAGATCAGCATGTCGCGGTTCTTGATGTGCGCCAGCTCGTGCGCCAGCACACCTTCCAGCTCTTCCGGCGGCACGTATTTCATGATTCCGGTGGTTACCGCGACCACCGCGTGGTCCGGGCTCCGGCCGGTGGCGAACGCATTGGGCTGCTCGTGCGGCGCCACCGCGATCACCGGCATCGGCAACCCGGCCCGCTGGCGCAGCCGGTCCACCATGGCATACAGCTCGGGCGCCTCCGCCTCGGTTACCACTTTGGCCCCGTACATCTTGAGGACGAGCTTATCGGAAAAGAAATACATGATGAAATTCATCAGGCTGCCCAGTACCAGCGCCAGCATCAGGCCCTGAGTACCACCGACCAGCTGGCCCACCGCCATGAACAGGGCAACCAGTCCGGCCATGAGAAGAAAAGTCTTCATGTTGTTCATACCACCTCCAAAAAGAAAAGCGAGACCTCGCCTGGTGCATGGTGCACCGGACGAAGGTCTCGCTCTGACGTCCCGATCGGGACCGTCCCCGCTGGACCGTGCCCGGGTCTCCCCGGACAGTCTTGACGATCCAGCATTCGCGTTGCCTCGGGCGGGTTCTGCGACCCGCGCCTGTGCCCGCGACGAGCTACTCCCCTTCTCAGCGCGAAAAGTAGCAGGATGGCCCTCGCTGTTCAAGATTGAGGGATTGCCGAATGCGGGATTGGGCGATTGGTTGATACAGGATGACCATACTGATTTCCGCTGGCCACTCGACCCGGCCGGTTCGCCCGCTCCACCGGGCCGAACGCGAGCTGCTCACGTGCTTCGCCTCCGCGGTAGACCTGGACCGGGTCCGGATCATCACCCGGTACAGCTGGCTGGGGCGACTGGTGACCCGGATTTCCGGTGGTTCGGCGGTGGCCCTGGGCTACCGGATTTTTCTGCCCGGCGACAATAGCCTGCCGACTCTGGCCCACGAGCTGACCCACGTCTCCCAGTACCAGCGCTGGGGCTGGTGGCGATACTACCTGTCAGGGACCTGGAACCAGGTCGTCCTCAGGCTCCTGCTGCGCCGGGATGTCTACCACTGGCGGGAGGAAACCGGGAAACCGTTCGATCAGTTCGGCATGGAGCAGCAGGGACAGATCGTCGAGGACTGCTTCAATGCGGCGTCGCCCCGGCGCATCGCGGCCGCCACGATCTCACCATTCCGCCCGATCTAGAGAAACGGAATTGTTGGCCGCCAGCTTACTCGAACTGGCAATCAAGATTGTGATCGGATGTGATGCGCCGGGTCAGCTGGTACCGGATTTAAGCCTGGCCAAAACCGGAATACGAAGAACACGAATTTTGGCTGAGCTGAAAACCCGGTACGATCCTAGCAACCCAACCCTCCTAAAACGCCGGCTCCCGCTGAAAAGCCGGGTCATTCAGCACTATCGCCTGCACCTCGGCTCCCGCCGGCGTGTCGAACTGGCCTTCCGGAAGCACCAGCAGTGCGTTGGCCTTCACCATCGACGTGAGAATTCCGGAGCCCTGGGGACCGGTCAGCGTCGCGCTTCTCCGGCCCGCAGCCTCGCTCACGATCGTGCGAAGAAAATGCTGCAGCTTCGGAATAACCGAAACCGGTTCCGCCAGGGTTACCGGAACCGCCCGGCGGAAGGGCAACGATCTCCCCGACATGACCCGGATCGCCGGGCCGACCAGCAGCTCGAAGGTGACCATCGTGCTCACCGGGTTGCCGGGCAGGCCGATCCACGGCGTCGCTCCCAGCCGGCCGAACGCCACGGGCGCTCCCGGGCGAATCCGGATGCGCCAGAAGCTGAGTGCCCCGCCCATCGATTCGATCACTTCCCTCAGGAAGTCATGCTCTCCCACGCTGATCCCGGCCGTGGTGACCAGGAGATCACAGTCTCGAGCCGCTTCCAGATGCTCCCGGAGACTTTCCGGCGAATCGGCCGCGATGCCGAGGTTGACCGGCTGTCCTCCGGCCCGGTGTACCAGCGCCGCCAGGGCGTGGGTGTTGGAGCTGCCGATCCGGGATCCGTCGAGAATTGCCTCGGCCTGGTCCAGGTCCACGATTTCGTTCCCGCTGCCGAGGATGCCGACCCGGGGCCGGCGATAGACCAGGGGATGAGCGACCGCAAGCGAAGCGAGCACACCCAGCTGCGCCGCCTCCAGCTCGGTGCCGGCCTCCAGCACCGTCTCCCCGCGCTTGATGTCCTCTCCCGCCGCCCGCCAGTTGACCCCGATGTCCCGGTCGCGGGTGATGCTGACGACCCGGCTCCCCAGGTCGGTATCCTCCTGGCGGATGACACTGTCGGCGCCGGGCGGAAGCGGTGCCCCGGTGAAGATCCTGGCGCATTCGCCCGCGCCGATGGTCCGGAGCGGCACCTGCCCGGCCGCAATCTGCTCGACCACCGTGAGCCGGACCGGTGCCGCGGCAGAAGCCCCGCGTACATCGGCGGCCCGGACCGCATAGCCGTCCATCGCGCTGTTGGTGTGGGGCGGGATATCCAGCGGGCTTACGATGGGTTCGGCGAGCACCAGGCCGAGGGCGTCATCCAGCGGAATCCGTAAGGCAGGCTGCCGGCGAACCGCGCCGACGATCTCCAAGGCGGCCTCGCGAGCCGTGAGGTTTGTCCTAGGTGGGTTCATTGGGATGGTCTGTCATTCCCAGCGTAGCGAGGAATCTTGCCGGTGTTGAGAAGATCCCTCGCTGGCTCGGGATGCCAGTATGGCTACAGTCTCAGGGCTCCATCCCACACCAGGCTCGATATCAGCTGTAGCCAGATCGTATCCTTGAAGCGGAGCACCGGGCACTCGGCGCTGAGTCCGGTGTCATCGGTAATGATGGCCAGCCAATCGGCGGCGTTCGGCAGGGAAGCATTGTAGATCGGTAACGGGGCCACGGCCTTCCGGAACACCTCGACCTTGGGCAGGGCTTCGAGCTTGAATCCCTCCACGATGACCAGGTCCGCATCGGAGAGATAGCGCCGGGTGAGGGCAACGGGATCGGTGTCATCCGGGGAACGCTCGATCACCGCGCGGAGTTCGGGCGTGGCGAGCAGTACCCGCTCGGCCTTGCCTTCGTGAAAGTGGCGGTAGGTATCGGTGCCGGGATGGTCGAGATCGGCGGCATGGCTGGCGTGCTTGATGGTCATCACCCGCTTGCCGCGACGGACAAACTCGGCGGCGAGGGCGACCACCAGCGTGGTCTTTCCGGCGTTCTTCCGGCCGATTATCGAGATGATCCGTGCCGCCACAGAGCGTCCGCCTTGGCGAGATCGTCGGGAATGTTGAGGTTGAAGAACAGGGTCGCAGGGTCCCCCAGGGAGCGCACCTGCTCCAGAGGGAGGATACCGACTTTTAGCTGGGGATGGAAGGCGATGGCGCGGCGGTCGCCACGGGCCAGGGCCTGGACGATGGCGGGCCGGCAGGCGGGGCCGTAGCCGGCGCAGAGCGGCTCCAGGCCGCGATGGCCATCGGATTGAGGAAGATACGCGTCGTGAGTCTGCAGCCCTGCGGCGAGGGCCTGCAGGAGCCGGGAGGTTACAAACGGCATGTCCCAACCGCACAGCACTACCGGAGCGGGGCCCAAAGTGACGGCGGTCAGGATCCCGCCCAGGGCTCCGAGCCCCGGTTGGACGTCGGCGACAACCTGAAGATCACTGCGCCACGAATGCGCCGCCGGATCGTTAGCTACCAGCAGCGGCGGTTTCCCGAACGCCTCCACGAATACCGCGGCCAACCGATCGAGAATCCGCTCGCCCCCGACCAGCTCCAGGCCTTTGGGCCGCCCTCCAAACCGGGTGGCCTCTCCGCCGGCGAGAATGACGCCCCGAATTGATTGAAGGGATTGAGGGGATTGAGAGGATTTGGAAGTGGAGGCCATAGCCAATCTTCGGTTCACAACCTCAAATCTTCAATCCCTTCAATCCCTTCAATCCTAGTACCGCCGGCCTCTCCGCCGTTCCAGCACCACGTCGAATCCAAAGGTGATGCTGACCACGTGCTTCCATTCCAGCTTGTGGGGCGGCTCGAGGTTGGGTGCGCCGAAAGTAGGACCGGTGACGGTCTGGATGCCCGTGATATTGTCGCGGAGCTCCCAACGGATCTGATAGCCATGGCCCATGGCGGCGGTGAAACCGATGCCGAGGCCGAAAACCGCGGATGACTTGTGGATCTTGCTGTCGTCGTACACCGTGACGGTGCCGACTTCGTTGGTCACGCTGTCGATGGGAACGATGAAAGTACCGTCCTCCCTGACGCCGCTGTGCTGGGTCAGGACCAGTCCCGCGTGGACCCGGGCGTACGGTGAGAAATTCTTCCGGCTCCAGATCCGGTACAGGGCGCCGACGCTCAACGCGGCGGCGCTGGCTGGAGTATCGTGCTGATTGATCGAGTTGCAGATCTGGGGACTCCGGACCGAGCCGCTGGCGAATTCCAGGGAGCAATCGTCCTCGAACCCCAGACCGATCAGCATCGCCTCGCCGGTAAAGCCCACGTGCTCGCCGGGGAAGTAGGTGCCATGGAAGACCACCACCAGCGAAGAGCGCACCCGTCGCGCGATGGCCAGGGTGTCCACGTTCGACGGCCCGTCGAACAGCGGCTGGTTGTCGATGTGCCACAGCTCGGTGCCCACCGTAGCGCCGGCCGCGACGCCCAGGCTCAGCCGGGCCTGGTCGGCCGTGGCCTGGGCCAGCAAGGGGGTGCCCGCGAGGGTCGCGACAGCGGCCAGGATCATCCAGCGATTCAGCATCAGCCCCCCACCATGAGATGATGTTCGACGGCGAGACAGTGGTCCATCACCACGGGAATTCCGGCGGCTTCGATCCGGACCGCGGCGGCTTCGTGCACCACACCTTGTTGCATCCATACCAGACGGGGCCGGACCGCGAGAATGGCGTCTACCAGGTCGGGGATCGCCGAAGAGCGGCGAAAAATATCCACGATGTCGATCGGGCCGCTTCGGGCCGCGGCGGCCAGGTCCGGGACGATCGGCTCGCCCAGGATGGTGCCCTCGGGCTCCGGCCGGACCGGAACGATCCGGTAGCCGGCCCGCTGGAGATACTGCGCCACACCGTGGCTGGGCCGATCCGGCTTCGGGCTCAGTCCCACGATGGCGATCCGCTTCGCGCTGGTCAGGATGTCGCGCACCTGGCGCGGGTCAGTGGCCACGTTCTAGCCGGAGACGGCCCTCGGGCCACGGGCCAACACAGGCCGCCGGATCAGCGTCCGCCTGGACTCAGGGTGCTCCGGTGCATTCGGCATACAGCGTGGGATCCTCGGCGACTCTGACCCGCACCAGGCGAACCCCGGACGGGAGTCGCGCGGCGATGCGGGTGAACAGGATGGAAGCTAGCGCCTCACAGCTCGGGAGGGGACGGCCCGAGGCAAATTCGGGGAGTGTATTGAGGGGCTGGCCGCCGTAGCGTCCCACCACTTCCTCCGCGAGCACCGCGTCCAGCAGGGAAAGATCCACCAGCATCCCGGTCGCCGGATCCGGGTCGCCGGTTACCGTGACTCCGCATTCATAGTCATGGGCATGGTAATCGGCGAGCGGGCCATAGGCGGCCCGGTTCTGCGCTTCGCTCCAGTCGGAGCGGAACATCCGGTGGGTGGCGGGAAAGCGGACGGTCCGGGTGAGCGAAATCATGAGAGAGGCGTTAGCAGTGACCGCTTACCGCTCACCTTCATTCGTATCAGAACGAAAACGAGAGGCCGCCGATCATCCACCACGATGACATCCAGTCGGAGGTCTTGCCGTTGGTGATGACCGGAGAGCCGTTGGGATCGTTCGCCGGGTCTTCGAGGTAGGACGAGGGGTACTTGAGCTTCCAGAAGGCACGCCGGGCTTCGAATCGCAGGTGGAGATGACTGCCGACGAAATACCGGAGACCGAAGCCGGGTGACACCGTGAACCGGTTCCCGAACTGGAAGCCGCTGGTGTCGCTCTTGACGTCGCTGCCCAGCGCGTAGCCCACCCCGCCGCTGAAGAAGGGCGCGATATGATGCCAGGTCTTCCCCCCGGTCAGGTTGAATTGCAGCACCGCTTCGGCGTTGATCACACTCTGCTTGAAGGGGCCGCTGCGGCGGGTGGCCTGGGGCGCGTCGGCATCGAGCACGTCCCGCTCCAGGTCCATGTAGCTGAGGGCCAGGCCACCGGTCACGAACCCCGAAGTCCGGAGATCGTACAGCACGCCGTAGGTCATCCCGTGCCGGGGCCCGATGCCCAGCGACCCTCCGTCGCCGCCGAGGTAACCGGCCATGAGAGTGAAGGACGAGCCGCGCGGAATATCCCGATAGGGCGATTTCGACGGTTCATGGCCGACCTGGGCCGCGAGGCCTCGGCCCCAGAGCAGGCACCCGAGACCCAGAAGCGCCCTGGATCTGCTTACCGCCTTTCCGCCTTTCCGTCCTACCGCCATATGATCAGTCTCCCAGGTCTCTCAGGTCCCGCCCGGTCATCTCGGGCGGCGGCTCCACCTCCAGCAATCGCAGCACCGTCGGTCCCACGTCGCGAAGCGAGCCGCCGGATCGAAGCGCGCTCGCATCGGAGTTCACCAGCACCAGGGGGACCGGGTTGGTAGTGTGCGCGGTGTGGGGCCCGCCGGTCTCCGGGTCCACCATCAGCTCGCAGTTGCCGTGGTCCGCCGTCACCAGCGCCGTGGCCCCCGCCTTCTCCACGCTCTGCAGCATGCGCGCCAGGCACTGGTCCACCGTCTCCACCGCGCGAATCACCGCCGGCATCACACCGGTGTGGCCCACCATGTCCGCGTTGGCGTAATTGCAGAGGATGAAATCGTGCTCCTTCGCTTCGATGGCCTGGCACAGCACCTCGGTGATCCCCGCGGCGCTCATCTCCGGCGCCAGGTCGTAGGTCGCGACCTTCTGCGACGGGACCAGCCGCCGTTCCTCACCCTGGTACGGCGTCTCCAGTCCCCCGTTGAAAAAGTAGGTGACGTGGGGATACTTCTCCGTCTCCGCCGTGCGGAGCTGGCTCCGGCCCTGCCCGGCCAGCACTTCGGCGACGATCCTCGCCATGCTGAGCGGCGGGAACGCCTGGGGAATCGGAAAGGTCTGATCGTATTGCGTCATGGTCACCATCGCCAGCTTCGGACGGTCCGCCACGTCGAACCCGTCAAAGCCGTCGATCATGAGCGCCCGCACGATCTGCCGCATCCGGTCGCTGCGATAGTTGTAGCAGAACACGCCGTCGCCTTCATGCAGCGTCGCAACCGGCTGCCCGTCCTCCCGCAGCACGATCGGATGGATGAACTCGTCGGTCTCGTTTCGGGCGTAGGCGTCCCGGATCGCCTGCACCGGGTCGGAGGCGGCGAGCCCGGTGCCATGCACCATCGCGTCGTACGCCAGCCGGGTACGATCCCAGCGCTTGTCGCGGTCCATCGCGTAATAACGCCCGGTCAGGGTCGCGATCCTCGCGCGCTCTCCCGCGATCCGCTTGAGGTCCTTGGCCAGGGCACTCACGACTTCGAGCCCCAGCGTGGGCAGGGTGTCTCGCCCGTCGAGGAATCCATGGATCGCGATCCGGGGCAGGTCGCTCTTCACCGCCCACTCCACCGCGGCCAGCAGGTGACGATCGATCGCGTGCACCCCGCCGGGTCCGAGCAGACCCATCAGGTGGATGGTGCCACCGCTGCGCTTCACCTGTGCGGCGAGCTCGGTGAGCGGCGGCAGCCGGAAGAACTCGCCGCTTTCAATACTCTGGGAGATTCGCACCAGGTCCTGGGGAACGATCCGCCCGGCTCCCAGGTTGAGGTGACCTACCTCGCTGTTGCCCATCTGGCCCGCGGGGAGACCCACCGCGAGCCCGCTTGCCTCCAGCAGGGTTCGCGGGGAGTGCTCCCAGAGCCGATGCCACACCGGAGTCCTGGCCAATTCGATCGCGTTGCCTTCCCGCTCGGCGCGATAACCCCAACCGTCCAGGACGACCAGGACGACGGGTCCGCGCCGCGTTCGGTTTGACATGGCTCTCCGGGGTTTCTACAATCCGATATGACGTCTTCCGCGCCGCAATCTAGTCCCGGGCTACTCAGGCTACCAGCCTGCGCAATCGCATTGCTGCTGCTTTTGGCCGCTTCTGGAGATGCTCAGGAGCGGCTTCGCGTTTCGAGTGAGACTTCGTTCCGCAAAGCGGCCAACGGTGTGGCCCTCGGCACCCTTCCCCGGGGCTTCGATCTGACCACGCGCCACGTCAGCGGCGGCTGGGTCGAGTTCCGGCTGGAGGGATGGATCTTCACCAGCTCCATGACGCGCACCAATCGCGAAGGATTCGACCTGAGCGTTAAGGATGGGGAGAATCTGCGCGCCGCCCCCAATGGCGCCCGGGTGGCCCGGGTGACCGCCGGTGCGCTGCTGAAGCGGCTCGAAGAGCGGGGAGCCTGGACCCGGGTCCAGCGCGATGTCTGGGTGCAGCGCAGCGCTCTCCAGTCGCCCGGTGCGGTTGCGGCGCCGCGCCCGGCCAACCGCGACTCCGCCCGGACCACCCGGCGGGACAGCGTGCGAACTCCGGCCGCCGGTGTGGGCGCCGGCCTCCCCACACCCGCCACGCCAGGCGACATGATTCAGGCCGCGGGCGCTACATCGCTCCAGGCCACTCCACAGGGCCCGGTGATCGGCGCGCTGCAGCCCGGGGCCAGCGCGAGGGTGCTGGGTCGGTCGGGAGGCTGGGTTCGGGTCCAGGTCGAAGCGTGGGTAAAGGAAGAGGACACCCGGACCACGGTTGACAGCGGGGCCCTGAAAGGCGTTACCGCCGCCGAAGTGCGGGCGAATCCCGGGCGCTATGTCGGCAAGGCGGTGGACTGGCGTCTCCAGTTCCTGGCGGTGCAGAAGGCCGATGAACTGCGCCCGGAGATTCCCGAGGGCCGCTACTACCTGCTGACCCGCGGTCCGCTGCCGGAATCCGGTTTCGTGTACGTCATCATTCCCCAGGACCAGGTCGATCGTTTTCGCGCGCTGACCCCGCTCGAGGAGGTCACGGTGCGGGGTACCATCAAGGCGGCATCCTCCAGGTACCTGCCCAACCCGGTCCTGGAACTGATCTCCATGGCGGGAGCCACTCAATGAACGACCTGCTGAAACAGCGCATCCTCCGCCGGCTCGAAGTCCTGAACGATGAGCGGGGATACCAGATCCTGGACTTCGTCGACTACCTGGAGAGCAAGTACGCCGAGCGGCAGACGCCCTCCAACATCTTTGCCAAGATCACCGAGACGGTGGAAGACACCATGCGGGCCGGCAAGATTCCGATCAAGGCCATCAGCGGCACCATGAACCTGATGGACAGCGCGGGCAAACTGATGAAAGGCCTGAGCGCGGCGGGGAAGGCGGTGGTGGACGAAGCCGTCCGGGCGGCCGAAGGTTCCCCTCCCGCGGTGCCGCCGGGGCGGGAGAACAAAACCCTGCCGCCTCCCGATCGCGCCAAGCCGGCCGGCTAGGACGGGCTCGTAGGACGGGCCTCCGTGCCCGGCGCACGCTTGACCCGATGTTGCACACTCCAGTATCCTTCGAGATGGAACCCTCAATCAATTCAGCACGATGAGCACTCTCCGCCCCGGAGTTGCGCTCACTTTCGACGACGTCCTGCTGGCTCCGCGGTACTCCGCGATCCATCCCCGCCAGGTTTCCGTCAGCAGCTGCCTGACCCGCTCGATCCCCCTCAACATTCCGTTCATCTCCGCCGCAATGGATACCGTCACCGAGGCGGACATGGCCATCGCCATGGCCCGGCATGGCGGCATCGGCGTGCTGCACAAGAACATGACCATCGAGCGCCAGGCGGCCGAAGTCGACAAGGTCAAGCGCAGCGAAAGCGGGATGATCCTGAACCCGATCACCCTGGGCCCCGACCGCCCCCTGCGCGAGGCCGCGGCGCTGATGAACCGGTTCAAGATTTCCGGGGTTCCCATCGTGGACGGGCAGGGCAGGCTGGTGGGGATCATCACCAATCGGGATCTCCAGTTCGAGCGCAACCTGGACCAGCCGATCCGCGAGGCAATGACCCGGGACAAGCTGGTCACCGCCCCGGTCGGCACCACGCTGGATGAGGCCGAGCGGATTCTCTCCCGACACCGGATCGAGAAGCTTCCCGTAGTGGACCAGGACGGCACCCTCAAGGGTCTGATCACCGTCCGGGACATCTTCAAGCGCCGGGAACATCCGGACGCCAACAAGGACCAGCATGGCCGCCTCCGGGTCGCCGCCGCGGTGGGCGCCACGCCCGACGTCGAAACCCGCGCCAGGGCGCTGATCGGATCCGGAGTCGACGTGCTGGTGGTGGACTCCGCGCACGGTCACAGCGAAGGTGTGTTGAAAACGGTGGACGGCCTTCGCTCGGCCTTTCCCGACGTGCAGCTGGTCGCCGGGAACGTGGCCACCGAGTCCGGAGCCAGAGAGCTGGTCCGCCGCGGAGTGGATGCGGTCAAAGTCGGGGTGGGTCCGGGCAGCATCTGCACCACCCGGGTGGTGACTGGGGTCGGAATGCCCCAGGTCACCGCGATTATCGACGCGGTCCGGGGCGCCGGTGATGTGCCGGTGATTGCCGATGGCGGCGTCAAATACTCTGGCGACGCGGTGAAGGCGCTGGCCGCCGGGGCCAGCTCGGTGATGATGGGAGCCATGCTCGCCGGTACCGAGGAGAGCCCGGGAGAATCCATTCTCGCCGAGGGACGCCGTTTCAAGATGATCCGTGGCATGGGCAGCCTCTCCGCCATGCAGGATGGCTCGGCCGACCGCTACTTCCAGCAGGGCGAAATGGGACCGTCCAAGATGGTCCCCGAGGGTATCGAAGGGCGGGTCCCCTACAAGGGTCCGGTGGGAGACGTACTGTTCCAGATGGTGGGCGGCCTTCGCAGCGGCATGGGATACTGCGGGGTGGGTGACGTTGCCGCCCTCCGCTCCCAGGTCGAGCTGGTGCAGATCACCTCGGCGGGGCTCCGGGAATCCCACCCTCACGACGTCACCGTCACCCGGGAAGCGCCGAACTACTCGCGCTAATGCGCGAGAGTGCAGGGTGCAGAGTGCAGAGTGCAGGGCGAATGCTTTTCATCCTGCACCTTGCACCCTGCACTCTGCACGCTTTGTGAAGTACTCTGACTTGCTTACGTATTGACACAATGGAGTTTAGGCGGTAGCCTAGACCGCCCAATCGTCACCCGAGCACACCTGTCGCAGTTCATGCAGTGCCTTTCCTTCGTCAGACTGGTTTCTCCGACTTACGAGGTACACACCGTATGAATCTGTGGGCAACCAAATCCATTACCTCGCTCCGCGCCGAGGCTGACAACGTCTCCGAGAAATCGCTGCGCCGTCACCTGGGTCCCTGGGGACTGACCGCGCTGGGCATCGGCGCCATCATCGGCGCCGGCATCTTCGTGCTGACCGGCCAGGCTGCCGCTCTGCACGCCGGGCCTGCGGTGCCGCTCTCCATGATCATCGTCGGCATCGCCTGCGCCTTCGCGGGTCTCTGCTATGCCGAGATGGCGAGCGCGGTGCCGGTCGCCGGCAGCGCGTATACCTACTCCTACGCGACCATGGGTGAGCTGGTCGCCTGGATTATCGGGTGGGACCTGGTGCTGGAATATGCCGCCGGGGCCGCCACGGTCGGAGTGGGCTGGTCCGGTCACCTGGTAAGCCTGCTCGCCCAGTTGGGGATCCATATCCCGCCGCATTTCACCAACTCGCCCACCGCGTGGTGCACCGCGTCCCAGGTGGGAACCATGGCGAACCCCGACTGTGCCCACGCCGGATTGAACCTGACGGGGGCCGTCATCAATGCCCCGGCCGTCTTCATCGTGGCCCTCATGTCCACGATCCTGGTCATTGGCATCAAGGAATCGGCCTCGGTGAACAACATGATCGTTCTCCTGAAGGTCACGATCATCCTGCTGATCGTAGCCATCGGGTTGGGACATATTCATACCGAGAACTGGAAGCCGTTCATTCCACCCAATACCGGTGAGTGGGGAACCTATGGGTGGTCCGGTGTGCTGCGCGGCGCCGGGTTGGTCTTCTTCGCCTACATCGGCTTCGACGCAGTCTCCACGGCGGCCCAGGAAGCCAGAAATCCCCAGAAGGACATGGCGAAAGGCATCCTGGGCTCTCTCGCGATCTGCACCCTGCTGTATGTGATCGTGTCCGCCGTCCTCACCGGCATGGTGCCGTACACCGACCTCAATGTCGCCGCACCTATGGCGCTGGCGATGGAGCGCATCGGGGCTCCGACCTGGGTCCGGCTCTCGGTGGACGTGGGAGCGGTGCTGGGGCTCGGGTCGGTGATCCTGGTGATGTTGCTCGGCCAGTCCCGGGTGTTCTACTCGATGTCGCGTGACGGGCTGCTGGGCAAGTGGGCCGGAGCGGTGCATCCCAAGTTTCGCACGCCTTATCTCTCGACCATCTTCACCGGTGTCGCGGTGGGTGTGGCCACCGGCATGCTGCCGCTGCAGTTGCTGGGTCAGTTGGTAAACATCGGGACCCTGCTCGCGTTCGTGCTCGTGTGCCTGGGTGTCATGATCCTGCGCAAGAAGCGGCCCGAGCTCGATCGGCCGTTCCGGACTCCGTGGGTGCCCTTTGTCCCGATCATGGGCGTGCTCTGCTGCCTGGGCCTCATGGCGACCCTGCCGGGCGATACCTGGATCCGGCTGATAGTCTGGCTCATCATCGGCTTCGTGATCTACTTCGGGTACAGCCGGCGGCACAGCGTGCTGCAGAAGGAGTTGGACGCAGGGACCCCGCAGCAGAGATAACGGAAGGGCCGGCCCTGATTCAAGGGACTAAGGACTGAGGACTAGGGACTCACCGCTTTGAGTCCTTAGTCCTTAGTCCTTTCTGCTATTACCTTTGAGCATATGAGCATGCATCTATCACCCGCGAAACTCACTGCGGCACATGGGTTTGCCACGGCTCTCAAGCCCGGGATCCGGGTCTGCCTGACCACCCACGTCAATCCCGACGGGGACGGGTTGGGAAGCGAGGCCGGCCTCTCCCACCTGCTCCGGGCCCGCGGAGTCGACGTGGTGATCACCAATCCGACTCCGACCCCGCCCCGGTACGATTTCCTGTTTCAACAGTTGCCTGGCGTGGATCGCAGTACCGAAGCGGTGAAGGAGCTGCGGCGAGCCGACTTGATCGTAGTCCTGGATATCGCCGACCTGGGCCGGATCGGCATGCTGGCGGGTCCGGTACGGGAACGCGGAGTGCCCGTGGGATGTATTGATCATCATGTGAGCCCGGGTCAGCTCCCGGATGGGCCGCGCTACCTGGACCCTGGCGCGGCGGCCACCGCAGCGCTGGTCTATGAAATCGCGCTGGGCAACGAATGGCCGATCACCCGGGACGCGGCGCGCAGCCTCTACGTCGGGATCCTGACCGACACCGGCGGCTTCCGGTTCAGCAACACCGACGCGCGCACCCTGCGCACCGCGGCGGCACTGCTGGAGACCGGGCTCGATACCGAGGCGATCTACCTGGACGTGTACGCCAACGCGCCGGAGGGCAGGGCCCGGCTGCTGGCGGACGCGTTGCAGACCCTGGTGGTCGAACCGGAGTACGGTCTGGCCTGGGTAACCGTGCCCCCCGGCTCCATGGAGCGGCACGGGGTGACCGCCGACGACCTCGATGGCGTGGTGGAGTACCCGCGGAGCATCGCCGGGGTGCGGATGGCCCTGCTATTCCGCGAGCTGGCCAGCGGGCGTATCAAGATATCGCTCCGCTCGGTCGGCGATGTGGATGTCGCCGCGTTCGCGAAACCGTTCGGCGGCGGCGGCCATACCAAGGCGGCCGGGATCTCGCTGGATGGCACCATGGCCCAGGCCCAGGAAATCATTCTCGCCGCGGCCCGGACTTACCTGAGCGGCGCCACGCCCGTTATGGCATATTGAAGATACATGAACATTCTCGATCGCATTGAACAGACGCTGGACACCATGCGTCCCTACATCGCCTCTCACAAAGGCCACGTGGAGGTGGTGGACTTTGACGAGCAGGATGGGGTCCTCCTGCTACGCATGGGAGGGACCTGCCACGGGTGCTCCGCTTCCTCGGTGACCCTGAAGCAGGGGATTGAATCCCGCCTCCGGGAGCAGGTGCCGGAAGTGAGGCAGGTTGAGTCCGTCTAAGGAGCCTTCATTGGAGTCTCTCTCGGCCCGCGTTACCGCAGCGCTCGCCCGCATTCAGAACCCCCGCCTCGAGAATGACCTCCTCTCTGCCGGGATGATCCGGGATATCAGTGCGGACGAATCGAGCGGAAAGGTGTCTTTCACCTTCCTGCTGAGCCGGCAGGATCCCGCCACTCTGGTGCGCGAGACCCGCGCCGCGGTGCGTGCGCTGGAGGGGGTCACCGAGGTCAAGATCGCCGTTCTCGATCCGGCCGGACCGTCCAGCGCGACCCACGGCCCGCCCCAGCCGGGGGGCGCCGCGCCGGTCGCGCCGCCGCCGCAGATGGACCTTCCCAACCTGGGCCGGATTGTCGCCATCTCGTCCGGCAAGGGCGGGGTAGGAAAATCCACCGTCGCGGTGAACCTGGCCGTGGCGCTGGCGCGGTCCGGCGCCCGGGTCGGGCTCATGGATGCTGACGTGTACGGGCCCAATGTTCCCCGCATGCTCGGCGTGTTCGAGAAGCCGCCGGTGCTGGGCGGCCGGATCCAGCCGCTGGAGGCTCATGGCATCAAGCTGATGTCGCTCGGGCTGCTGGTGGAGCGCGATGCCCCGGCGATCTGGCGCGGACCCATCATCATGAAGATCGTCCACCAGTTTCTCCGCGACGTGGACTGGGGCCAGCTCGACTACTTCATCGTGGACATGCCGCCGGGGACCGGCGACGCCCAACTCTCTCTGGTGCAGGCCTGCCAGGTCGCCGGCGCGATCATCGTGACCACGCCGCAGGAAGTCGCCATCGGCGACGCTTTGCGGGGCGCCAAGATGTTCGAGCGGGTGAACGTGCCGGTCCTCGGTATCGTGGAAAACATGAGCGGATTCGTCTGCCCCGGCTGCGGGCAACGCCACGAGCTGTTCGGGACCGGCGGGGGCCAGCGACTGGCCGAGGAGGTCGGCGTGCCGGTCCTCGGCCGGGTGCCGCTCCAGGCCCAACTCGCGGATCAGGCCGACCAGGGCCGCCCGATCGTGATCGCGGCACCGGAATCACCCGCGGCGCAGGCCCTCGCTGCGATCGCCGAAGAGCTGCCCGGCCGGCTGGGCGTTCGTTCCGCGCTTCCCATCCTGCGCTGACGATGCGTCGTGGCGCTCATCACTTTTCTCTCCGACTTCGGCCTCTCTGATTCGTACGTAGCGGAAGTCAAAGGCATTATCGCCACCGTCGCGCCCGGCATCCCGGTCATCGACGTCAGCCACGATCTCCCGCCCGGCGACATTCCATCGGCGGCCCATGTCCTGGGCCGGGTCTGGCACCGCTTTCCCGGCGGCACCGTGCACCTGGTCGTGGTGGATCCCGGTGTGGGCGGCGAACGGGCCGCGCTGGCGGTGGAAAGCGGCGGCCATTTCTTCGTCGGCCCCGACAACGGAGTGCTGACCCCGGCGTACATCGGCGTCGCGGCCCGGGTGGTGGAGCTCCCGGTCCCCGAAGTCGCCGCGCCCACCTTCCACGGCCGCGATCTCTTCGGGCCCGCCGCGGCCCGGCTCGCGAGCGGGACGCCGCTCGACCGGATCGGCCGGCCGTTTTCGGGAGAGCCGCTGCGCCTGGTCGAGCCGGTGCCCTGGTACCAGGGGAAGTCGGTGATCGGCGAGGTGCTCTACGTGGACCGCTTCGGCAACATGGTTACCAACCTGACCGAAGACCTCGTCCCCCCGTACGCGGTGCTCGAGGTCGAGGGGTTCGACATCGGCCCGGTACGCCGCACCTTTGCCGACGTGCCGGCCGGTGAGCCTCTCGCGTACATCGGTTCCGGCAACACCGTGGAAATCGCGGTTCGCAACGGCTCCGCCGCCCGGCGCCTGGGGATCGGGGTCGGGGGAAAAGTCCGTGCCCGCCTGGGGTAGGGGATTGACGGCGCCCTAAACAAGTGTAGAACTAAGTCCGCAGCATCCCCAAGAAAATCGAACCTCTCAGACGAAGGAGCTGGCATGGTCACGCTCGTCGATCTCTGGATGCCCATCCTGGTGGCTGCGGTCATCGTGTTCATGGCCAGTTCCATTATTCACATGCTGCTCCGCTACCACCGCAGTGACTACAAAGGGCTGCCGAATGAAGATGCGGTCCGCAACGCGGTTGGGCCGGCAATCGCTCCGGGCCAGTACATGTTTCCCTACTGCGCCGACATGAAGGAAATGAAGTCCGAGGCAATGCAGAAGAAATGGGAGACCGGTCCGGTGGGCATGCTGATCACCCTGAAACCCGGCAAGATGAACATGGGACCGATGCTGCTCAAATGGTTCCTTTACTGCATTCTGATCAGCGCGCTTGCCGGGTACCTGGCGGAAGTATCGCTGGACCGGACCGCGACGTACATGGTGGTGTTCCGGTTGGTGGCTACCGCGGCGTTGCTGGGCTACGCCGGCGGTGCGATCTCCCAGGGGATCTGGCAGGGAAGGCCCTGGTCTACCGTCGTGAAAGACGTGATTGATGGGGCGATCTATGCGATGCTGACGGCGGGGACGTTCGGGTGGCTCTGGCCCAGGTGAGTTTGTGGAGTTAGAAGGAGGGCACGGGGAACAGCCAACGCAGAGACGCGTTCTCTGCGTCTCTGCGTTGGATCTTGCCGGGGTAACTGCGCAGTGCCCGGCCCGACGGACGGGTGAGTCTCAATTGACCCAGACGATGTTGATGTCTCCGACCGTGCTCGAGATATCAATGCTCAGGTGACGGGTGCGGGTCTGGTAACCGTCGGACACATACTGTTCACCCTGGCGGGTGAACCCGGCCGGGTTGAAGCTCGCCAGGAACCGGTTCACCGTAAGCTTCACCCCGGCCGAGCGCGGCAGCCGGATGGTGAGGCCCGCCATCGATACCCTCGCGCTCACGTGCGCGTCGACCGGCCAGGCGCCGGTCAAGTCCAGCGTCACATCTCCGACGCCGCCCTCAAACCCGATCTCCCGGCAACCGCTATTCCCCAGCTTGAGTGCCTGGAATTCGGCCGCTCCGGCGTTCAGCTCCAATGAGCGGCACACCGCCTGGTTCGGGCTGGAGAACCGCAGCGTCGACTTGCTGGCGGCGGTACGGATCCTCGCCTCGGTAATCCGGAGTCCTCCCAGTTCCAGCCCCGCTTCCACGGCGCCGAGATTGGCGTCCAGCGCCAGGTCGACGGTGGGACTGAGCTCGATTACGGCATCCTGGGCCAGGTGCTGCCGGTTGCTGACCCGGAGTCCGCCGTCCCCCACGCTCTGGGTTCCCAGGACCACCTGGCGGGTGTCGGAGTTGAAACGGCTGACCGGGGCGTAGCGTTCGACGTCGTACCGCAGCCGCATGCTGTACAGCGTCCCGGTAATGGCGGGCCGCACCGTCACGGTGCCAGCGGCGAAATCGATCTTTGCGCTGAATTCCTTCTCCCCGTGCTGTTGCCGGCTCACACTGGTCGTGCGCATCGTCTGGGCGGGCGACGCGGCGGGAAACAGCAGGACGCCGGCCAGGGCCAGCAGCAGGGGGCGGGACGTCACGGGATTCTCAATGATCTTTGAGTGGGCGGTTGGCCGGCCGCTTGGCGGCGGGAACCCCGAACTGCGGCGTCGCCCACAGGTATTCGTCGGTCAACGCTTCCGGCGGAATGATGCGGCCGGTAAAGGCCTCGCGCACGCCGGCGCGGGAAAGCAGGGTCGCCCCGAAACCGGCCGTGATCAGGAGCCAGGTTACGACCAGCGCGGCGCCTTTCATCAAGGTGCCCGCCACCGGGACCCAGCCGAGCATGACCCATGCGCCCCAGAAGCCAAGCATCAGCAGCAACCCCACGACCAGGTAGCGATAGGAGTTGGGCATGCCCGAAGTAACCCCCATCGCGAGGCGGCGGCGAGTGTAGCTCTCTCCCAGTGCATGGGCCGCGGCGAGACAGCCGCCCACCAGTCCGATGAACAGAAGGAGGAAATAGGCCAGCACCGCGAAGGGAATGAGGAGTACCCCTACCACGCTCAGCAGCAGTCCCACTACCAGCATGCCAAAGGTCGGCAACAGCAGCATCTCGGCCACCAGGCCGACCATGAATGACCGCCCGAAGGAATGGCTGACTGTATCGGCCACGGTCTCCAGGTTCTGCCGCCCGAACAGGACGAGGCCGAATCCCAGGGCCACCAGGGTGAGGAACACTCCGCCCAGTCCGGCCGCGTTCCGGAGCACCAGCCGGAAGCCGGAGAGCGGTGCTGCGGCCCCCGGATTCGCGGCGCCGGCCTCAGCCGGTGAAAGCGTGCGGATCTCTCCCCGGATGTCGCCGCCGGCATCCTGGATCATCCCGCCAAAGGTCAGCACATCGCCGTTCACCACCCCGCCAGGATGCACCACGATGTTGCCGTCCAGGGTCACCAGGTTTCCGTTCAGCACCCCGTACACGTTGGCATCGCCGCGCAGGAGCAGGAGGTGCCCGGTGATGGCCTCACCGGAGCCGACGGTGTAGTTGCCCAGCCAGGCCCGCCCGTTTGGTACCGTGATGCGCAGGTCAGCCGGGCTCAGTGCCGCGGCCCGGCGCAGCGCGCCCTCCAGCCGGGCTGGGTCGCCCAGGTTGTCGAGATTGATGATTAGGCCGCCGGGGGCAGCCGGGGGGATGGCTTGCGGCGCGGGAGCCTGGGATGGCACCGCGGTGATCGCGGCCAGCCGGGCGTGCATCCGGCCCGCGGCGGGAGCGTCGGTCTGGTCCAGTCCATCGGGTTCCCAGTCATGGGCCAGCGCGACGAAATCCGCCGTCGGCCGGCGGCTGGCTTCGTAGACCAGGTCGCGCCAGGAGTCCTGCAGGTGGCCGCCGGGCAGATAGTGACCCACCCGCTTGTCGTTGATGAACACGTCGCCATGGGCCAGCGCGATAGCGATGATCCGGGGTGCGCTCGGCCCCGTGACATCCGGTTCCGCCGCCAGGGTGAAGCTCAGCCCCATGCGATCGGCCGCAATGCTGGCCTGGTGATCGATGACGAGGATCTGGTGGTGATCCGAATTGAGAAGATTGCGGAGGTAGGCCAGCGACTGATCCAGCAGGTCGTTGGGACCCGCCGCCCGCGCCGGCATCGCCACGGACGCGAGCAGCCCGGCCAGGGCGAACCCTAGCCGAGCGGGACGATACCAGCTCCGCTGAAAGAGGCGATCAGGCATTGGCGCGCACCAGACCGGGGGCGGGGGCCTTCAGAAGACGCCGAAGCGTCAGCACGCCGGTAAGATACGCGAGAGAGAGGGAGCCGGAAACCAGCGCCAATCGCTCCGGCGACCCGACAAAGGAGCGAACGCTGGAGTACCACGGTTGTTCAAAGAGATTGGATGCGAGGCCTCGCAAAGTGACCCAGAGCGCCTGGCCGGCCTGGCTGGTCAGCCAGTGGCCCGCGGCGGTCATGGTATCCTGGTGATTGAGACTCCAGGCAACGCTGGCTCCCATCGAGCCGACTACCGCCAGCGCCAGCCCCGCGGCCAGCGCGAAGGAGCGCCGGGAGGCGAAGACCCGGTCCCGGGTCCGCTGCCACATCGGCGCGGACGGGGCCGGCGCCAGCGCGGGGCGGAACGCGATCATGACCCGGTCGGCGAACCCGATCTCCGGGCTGAACAATGGCAACGCCGCCAGTCGGGCCGCGAGCTGCTGCTCGGCCTTGGCAAATTCACGGCACGGATCGCACTGTTCCAGGTGACGAAGCTTGACGACTTCCAGGTGTCCTTCCAGGAAGGCGTCGAGATCATCGAGGCTCAAGTGCAGGGATTCACTCGTCATAACTGCTCCTCTTACGGGATGGGTAGCAGAGAGGTTTCATTCGCGGAGGTCTTCCAGCGCCATGCGTAACTCGTTGCGGGCCCTGTGGATGTATGTCTTCACCGTGCCGAGCGGGAGGCTCAGCATTTCGGCGATTTCTTCATAGGGGCGGCCTTCGACATGGCGGAGCAGAATGCAGGCGCGGTATTCCGGCCGGAGCCGGGCGATGGCGATCTCGATCGCACCGCCCAGCTCACGTGCTTCCAGTTCTTCCAGCGGGGTTTCGTTGCGGTCGCTGATCTGCAGGGCGGTCGCTTCGACCGCATCAGCGGTTTCGGCGTTCGGCGAGCCGTCGAGGGAGAGGGTATCCAGCTCACGCCGGCGCAGCTGATCGATCGCGGCGTTGTTGGCGATCTTGAAAATCCACGAGGAGAACTTGAATTCGGGGCGGTAGGACTCGATAGCGTTCAACGCCTTGACGAAGGTCTCCTGGGCGAGGTCCTCGGCCAGCTCCCGATCCCGCACCATCCGATAGATCAGGCTGAACACCGGCCGCTCGTACCGGCGAATCAGCTCGCGGTACGCGGCGTCCCGGCCGGCGCGGGCCAGGACCACCACCTCCTGGTCGGTCGCGGTGGCGAGATCGGAGCGAGGCTCAGCCACGCGCGTCTATCCAGCTTGCGGAGGTAGTAATGGCCCGGCTACATTCGCCGCCGATGCCGGCCTCGGAGAGCGGAGTTGCAGTCGGTGGCGCCGCAAAACGCGCGTACGTCCGGGGCATTTTCACGGCGATCGCCCCTCGTTACGATCTGCTGAACCATCTCCTGAGCCTCAATGTAGACCGGCGCTGGCGCCGGCAGGCGGTGCGCCTGCTCGGCTGGGACCGGGCACCCGAAGGACGCTATCTCGATCTCTGCGCCGGCACCCTCGATCTGGCCGCAACCCTCGGCTCGGCTCCCGGCTTTCGCGGCCGGGTGATCGGGCTGGATTTCGTGCGACCCATGCTCGAACTGGGTCGCCACAAGTCCGCCGCCGTGCTGCCGCTCAATGCCGACGCGCTGGAACTCCCGTTCGCCGACCAGGTATTCGATGGTGCGACGGTCGGCTTCGGCGTCCGCAACCTCGCGGACCTGGATACCGGGCTTCAGGAGGCCCTGCGGGTGCTGAAACCCGGCGCGCGGCTGGTGATTCTCGAGTTTACCACGCCGAAGCGGCAACCGCTGCGGGGCCTCTATCTCTTCTATTTCCGCCGCATGCTGCCGCTCATCGGCCGCCTGGTGTCGAAACATAGGAGTGCCTACTCCTACTTGCCAGAGTCGGTGCTGAGCTTTCCCGAACCGGACGCCCTCGTGGCGCGAATGCACACAGCCGGTTTTACCGACGTGAGTTACCAGCGCCTCTTCGGCGGAGTCTGCGCCCTGCACCTGGGAACCCGTCCGTGATGGCGGCGGCGGGTTCAGAAGGCCAGGTCGTCTCGGGTAGCTCCGCGATCACCCGGTACCTCAACTTCGTCAAGCTGCCGCATACCCTCTTCGCGCTGCCGTTCGCGCTCCTGGGTGTGCTCGCCGCGTCGTTCCAGATGCGGGTGCCATGGCGCACCGTGATACTGGTCGTCGTCGCGTTCACCGCGGCACGCTGGGTGGCGATGGGCTTCAATAGAATTGCCGACCGCCGGTTCGACGCGCTGAATCCGCGCACCCGGGACCGGGAGCTGCCCCAGGGCCGGCTGACCCTGACCCAGGCGTGGATCTCGGTAGCCCTAGCCGCGGTGCTCTTCGTCGCGGCGGCCGCGATGTTGAACCGGGTCTGTCTGGCCTTGAGCCCTGTCGCCCTGCTCTGGGTGATGACCTACAGCCTGACCAAGCGCTTTACCTGGTGGCCGCACCTGTGGCTGGGTCTGAGTCTCGCGATCGCGCCGGTGGGCGGCTACCTCGCGGTGCGCGGAGCCTGGAGTACGCCGTGGTGGGTCCTGATCGCGATCAGCGTGGCGGTCGCTACCTGGGTGGCGGGCTTCGACATCTTCTACGCGCTGCCGGATGAAGCTTTCGACCGTGCCACCGGGCTGCGGAGCGCCGTCGTCCGCCTGGGCGTCGCCCGAAGCATCCTGCTGGCGAAACTGCTCCACGGTCTCACTATTCCCGCGCTGGTCCTGTTCGGATACGGGGCCGGATTCGGGTGGGTCTACTACGCCGGTGTGGCCGTCGCTGCTGGGATTCTCGTCTGGGAGCATCAATTGGTCAAACCCAACGATCTTTCGAGACTGAATGCCGCTTTCTTTACCATGAATGCCATCATGTCGATAACGGTATTCTCCTTTGCCCTTGCTGATCGTTTATTGCCTTGAGTTCTGCAACAGCTCCTCGCGAAGATCGCGGAGTATCCTTCGCGGTCATCGCGCTTCTTCCCGTTCTCCGCGAGGAGCTTTTGCTGGGCTCAAACGGCATTAGATCTTTCTTAACTCATTCCAAATGACTTACCCGTTTCCCGACCTCCAATCTTTCATTTCTCACCTGGAAAAGGTGGGCCAGCTCAAGCGGATCTCCGTCCCGGTGGATCCGAAGCTGGAAGCCTCGGAGATCGTCCAGCGGGTGATCCGGCAGGGCGGACCCGCCCTGCTGTTCGAGCGACCCAACCGCAGCGATTTCCCCCTGGTGATGAACCTCTTTGGATCCATGGCCCGGATCGAGATGGCGCTGGGGCGACATCCCCGCGAGATCGGCGCCGAGCTGGTTGCCGCGGTCCAGCGACTCAATCCTCCATCGCTCGCCGCCTTCTGGCGCTCCCGCGGTTTTCTCGCCCGCGCCCGGCACATGCGGCTCAAGGAAGTAGGAGACGCCCCGGTGCAGGAGGTGGAAGAGTCCCCCGCGCTCGACCGGCTGCCGATCATCACCTGCTGGCCCCGGGATGGCGGTCCATTCATCACCTTCGGACCCACGATCACCGAGGATCCCCACACCCACCGCCGGAACTACGGACTCTATCGCCTGCAGGTCTTCGGGCCCGCTGAAACCGGAATGCACTGGCAAAGCATGAAGGGGGGACGCGGGCATTACTTCGAGGCCGAACGGGCGGGGCAGCCGCTGCCGGCGGCGGTGGTGCTGGGCGGCGATCCGATCACCATGCTCGCCGCCGTGATGCCGTTGCCGGAGGACGTGGACGAGCTCGCCTTTGCCGGATTTCTCCGGGGGGAGTCAACCCGGATGATTCGGGCAAAGACCAGCGGGCTCCTGGTGCCCGCCAACGCCGAGTTCATTCTGGAGGGCGAAGTACCGCCCGACGTCCGGCGGCTCGAAGGTCCCTTTGGGGATCACTTCGGCCATTACTCCGAGGCCGAGCAGTTCCCGGTGTTCCAGGTCCGGAAAATTACCCGCCGGCGCAACGCCGTCTATCCCGCGACCGTGGTCGGAAAGCCGCCCCAGGAGGACAAGTTCATGGGCATCGCTGTCGGCGAGCTGGTGGGGCCGCTCATCCGCCTGGTGAATCCCAACATCGTCGACCTCTACGCCTACGACGACGCCGGATTCCACAACCTGCTTGCGGTGGCGCTCAAGGAGCGGCATCCCAAGGAGGTACTCAAGACGGCTCTGGGGCTGCTCGGAACCGGCCAGCTCTCGCTCACCAAGGCGGCGGTGATGTTGCGCGAAGATATCGACCCACGGAGCTGGAAGACCCTGCTCCGGGAACTGTGGTATCGCTGGGAACCGGAAGAGCGGATGTTGCTCATCCCCATCGCGCCGCTCGATACCCTGGACTACACCTCGTTCCGGCTGCACGTGGGGAGCAAGGTAATCTTCGATGCGACCGGCGAACCGGTCACCACCGAGGCGCCGCCGACCCGGGTCGAGGAACCGAGCTCATTCGACAATCGGATTATCCGCCACAAGGTGCTCGCGGGCGGCTTTGTGATCGTGGTCGTGCGGAGCGGAGCCCGTGAGGTACTGGAGAAGCTGGTGCGCTGGGAAGGACTTGGTCCGGTGAAGATGGTGGCCGTCGTGAGCGACGATGTGGACCTGGAAGACGAGTCAAGCACCATCTGGGGAATCTTCACCCGGTTCGACCCGGCCCGCGACTTCGTCTTCGCCGAGCAAACGTTCCGGGGCGCCCGGCCGGTCTATTCCGGGCGGCTGGGCATCGACGCGACCTGGAAGGAAGGATATCCCCTGCCGCTCAGCATGCCGGAAGAAATTGTCCGGCTGGTGGATCGGCGGTGGGGAGAGTACGGTTTAGCATGACCAAACCCGATCCAGCTGAAAAGCCAGCGCCGCCCAAGCCCCCTGGTCCCCAGAAACCAGGCCCCATATGGCGTGAGAAACCCGGCAAGCCGGGCCGCCGACCGGGGCCGCCTGCTGGACCCAAGCACCCGGCCCATTTCCCCAGTCCGGGCCGCCGGGGGCGATGAAGCAACCGCCCCTGGTCTTCGCGATCACCGGCGCGTCGGGCGCGCCGTACGGCGTTCGCCTGCTCGAAGTACTGGCGAGAAACCGGGTGCCGGTGTGGCTGACGGTATCGAGCCACGGATGGCGGCTGCTGGACGAGGAGTGCGGGATCAAGGATGCTGCGGGATTGCGCGCCGCCACCGGGAAAAAGTGGAGCTCGATCACCCTGTTCCCGGAGACCGACCGCGGCGCGCTTCCGGCCAGCGGATCGCGGAAGACGTCCGGGATGGTGATCTGCCCCTGCTCCATGGGGACGGTGTCGGCGGTCGCCCAGGGAAGCAGCCGGTCCCTGGTGGAACGGGCTGCGGATGTCACACTCAAGGAGCGGCGGAAACTGGTGCTGGTGATCCGGGAAACGCCGCTCTCACTCATTCACCTCCGCAATCTTACTCTGGCCACCGAAGCCGGCGCTGTCGTCCTGCCAGCCTCTCCCGGGCTCTATCATCGTCCGACCAGGGTGGAAGAGCTGGTGGACTTCGTGGTGCAGCGGGTGCTCGATCAGCTGGGGCTGGAGATCGACATCACCAGGCGCTGGGGAGATTAGTGCGCCTCGGGATCATTGCGGATACTCACGGGCTGCTGCGTCCTCAGGTCTTCGAAGTCTTCAGCCAGGTCGATCACATTCTACACGCCGGCGACATCGGCCCGGCGGACCTCCTGACCGAGCTGGAATCGCTCGCCCCGGTGTCCGCCGTCTACGGCAACACCGACGGATTTGACCTTCGGCACAAACTCCCGGAGGTGGTGGAGACCCGGATCGAGGGCTTCGATTTCCTGCTGATTCACGGCCACCAGTTCGGGTCGCCGACTCCGGAAACATTACACGAAGCCTATCCCGCCGCCGACGTCATCATCTTCGGTCATACTCACCGGCCGCTGCTCACCACGGTGGACCTGGTCGTCACCGCCATGAATCCCGGTGGCGCGGGCCACCGGCGATTCAATCTTCAGCCATCAGTTGGGATTCTCGAATTGGAGGCGGGGATACCGCCAAGAGGAAGAATTGTCCAATTGAGCAGTGAACATTGAGCATTGAGGATTGAAAAGCCGGTTTCTCAGGCAGTTCAATCCTCAATGTTCAATGCTCAATGCTCAATCAGTTTGGGTCGATCGGTGGCGCCTGGCTCAATGGACCCAACCCCAGTCCGCCGATATACCCGTCGGGCATGATCACCCAACGGAGCAGGATCGGCTCGTCCATATGGTCGAACTTGGCCGTCCGCCAGTACTGGGTACGGCCGTTCCGCTTGATGAATTTCTCTTCGATGACCGACACCTCGTTTCCGGCGCGAGCCGTCAGCTGATCCAGGGCCTGGAGGATCTGCTCAGCGTTGCCGCGTCCGGCACTGTCCGCGGGGTCGTAATGGGCCAGCAGGCTGTCAGCCATTCCGGCATAAAACCACATGGTGTATTGTCTTGCGAGTGCGAGCGAGTCTACCGGCTGTTTCTGGGCCTGCGCTGCCTGGGTCCCCAGCAGCAAAGCCGCCGCGAACGTCAGCGCGCTTCGAACATGCCTCATGAACTTCCTCCCGTTTAAGATGCCCCCAAGACGACAGGCACTATCTCTTAGTTTCAAACTGTAACCTG
>Ga0070699_100000531_pt1 | contig 36053 bp, 31 predicted proteins | sample KBSK1503metaG_FD_65473 | JGI IMG/M metagenome (GOLD analysis project Ga0070699, IMG submission 65473) | Corn, switchgrass and miscanthus rhizosphere microbial communities from Kellogg Biological Station, Michigan, USA - KBS K1-50-3 metaG | ecosystem: Host-associated > Plants > Roots >... | reverse complement strand
ACCACTGAGAAGGAGGTGATTATCGAGGGGTAACGAGCCCTCCCGTCGGTCGCTCCGCGACCTCCGACCAAGGGGTGTCGGATTCGTCGGACTGGACCATCGGAATCATCGGAATGCGCAGCCACAGGGCACACCATGAGTTCCTGGAGTGCGGCCGAGCCAGAGAAAAGGACCTCGCGCTTGTCGGTGAAATGCCGGAAGAAGGTCCGCTCGGTGAGCCTCGCCTTTGCAGCGATGTCCGCAACTGTGGTCAGCTCGAACCCGCGCTCGGCATAGAGCTCCATCGCCGCCTTCATCAGGCGCCCGCGCGCGTCGGGATCCCAGCGTCCCATGGCGGAAATTCTACCCTCGATGACAGTGACTGCCATCGCCGTGGTATAGTGATGTCAGCGACCGACATGAGTCGAAACCTCTCTTGGAGGCAGATCGCAATGAAAGTCTTCGTAACCGGGTCAACAGGGTTCATCGGGTCGGCCGTCGTCCACGAGCTGCTCGAGGCAGGCCACGAGGTCGTTGGGCTCGCCCGCTCGATCCAGTCGGTCGAGGCGTTGAAGGCCATCGGGTTCCAACCCCTGCTAGGCAATTTGGAGGACCTCGACAGCCTCCGCCGTGGCGCCGCAGACTCCGACGGCGTGATCCACACCGCCTACAACCACGACTTCACCGTCCCGCGCGAAGTCGCCGCCGCGGCGGACGTTCGCGCTATCGAGGCGATGGGCGAGGCCCTGGTCGGATCCGACCGGCCGCTGATCATCACCTCCGGCACAGGCGGGCCGACGGAAGACGATCCTGGAGCGGCCTCGCCTCGGTACGCGCCCGAGCAGATGGCCCTGTCGTTCGCCGAACGGGGCGTGCGAGCAGCCGTCGTCCGGTTCCCGCCAACAGTCCACGGCCGCGGTGACCACGGCTTCATACCGATCCTGATCGACATCGCGCGCCACAAGGGCGTCTCCGCCTACCCAGGCGACGGCTCCAACCGCTGGGCCGCCGTCCACCGGCTCGACGCCGCGCACCTCTTTCGGCTGGCCGTTGAGTCGGCGGCGGCCGGTGCGCGGCTGCACGGCGTCGCCGAGGAAGGGATCCCGGTCCGAGAGATCGCAGAGGTCATGGGCCGGCACCTCGACCTGCCGGTGGTCTCGATTCCGCGAGAGGAGGCGACTGCCCACTTCGGGTTTCTCGGTGCCTTCTTCGCGCTAGACGTCACCCGTTCGAGTGCGAAGACCCGGGCGCGACTCGGATGGGAGCCGGTGCAGCCAGGCCTCATCACAGACCTGGAAGAAGGCCACTACTTCGAGCGCCTACGGGCCGCCTGACGCCTCCGCGTTTGCCACGCCCAAATGGAGAAGGAGGCTCCGATCTGTTTCTGGTCGGGGTCTCTTACCTGTCGTCTGCGCCCGGCTCCTCACCAGTGAGCGGTGAACGGGCAAATCGCCTTAGCGGCTGGCTCTCAGCGCCCTGGCCGCTATGACCCGCCCCCTGCTCACCGTCGCGTTTGACGCCTCGGGCACCGTGATCCGGCCGCCCTCCATAAGGACGAAGGCGACCTAGGCCCGCGCGGCCGGTCGCGCGAAGGTGGGATCCGCCCGCCGGGTCGCTAGCCCAGCCTGCTCGAGCCGGTCAACCAGGGCGTTGGTGGTGCCAAGCGAGATCCCGACCGCGCTCGCCAGATCCCCGATCGTCATGGGGCCCTCGTGGTCGCGCGTCCTCGCCCGCAAGCAGGTCGGTCGGTTGATTGCCAAGGGTCCCGGCCACAGCCTCGTCCAAGATCCGATCTGCCTGGCTCAGCACGCGCAGGTCCCGGAGCACCTCCGCCCTTCAAGCCGTCAGCAGTTCATCGAGACGTGCGGCCGGGCGCCGACGCAGGACTCCTGGACGGCTGCCCGCATGAGGCCCACGAGCGGACGGTCCGGCGCCGCTTCGTTTCGTCACCCTCGCATGCCAGAAGCGATTCGACCGCGGGCGCGAAGCTCCCCGACACCAAGGCCAGCCGCGGGGAGACAGTGCCGCTACGCCGGCTGGGGGAGGCTGCCGACGTGGCCGGCCCCGAGGCCTTCCTGGCCAGCGATGACGATGCCTACGTGACGGGCACGATGCTCGTGGTCGACGGCGGCATGCTGGCGCAACAGCGCTCGCCGCAGGTCGACATCTTCCCGCTCTCCAGGTACCCCAACCTTCCACCCAGGTAATTGCGAGGCTTCCAGGTCGGCGTCGACATCGGCGGCACCTTCACCGACCTGATCCTGGTCGACAGCGCTACCGGAGACTTCACGGTCGCCAAGTCACTGACCACGCCCGACGACCCCGCCCGGGCCCTGGCGACCGCCCTGGAAGATGCGCTCACGCGCGCCCGCGTCAAAGCGGTGCAGGTCGCGCAGGTCATCCACGGGACCACCCTGGTGACGAACGCCATCATCGAGCGCAAGGGCGCCGCGCGGCGCCCTCATGACCACGGCGGGCTTCCGCCACGCCCTCGAGATTGGTAAGGAGGCGCGCTTCGAGCTGTACGACATCGAGCTCGAACTGCCCGAGCCGCTGGTTCCGCGCTACCTCCGCTTCGACGTCCCCCAGCGCACTCTGGCCGACGGCAGCACGCTCGCACCGGCTGTTCACCTTCGGCAACTTCCAGTCCGGGGGCGCCGGCGCGCGCGCCACCAAGGACGGCCTCCTGACGACCGCGGCGATCGTAGCCGTCGCGCTTGGTGGGCGGCGGTCGGCAGATCAGGCAGGTAGGCATTGGCCCCCAAACCTACCAGCACCTCACAACTTCGCAGACTCGTCTTTCTTGATGTTTGGCACCGGGCTGGCGACCGTGCTCTGCCTGGTAATTGCCAACATGCTCTGGGCGTCCTCAGCTTTCACGGCGGTGATCGAGAGAGGCTACGTGATCGATCCAAGGAGCCATCTGTTGCTTGAGGCTCCGGCTTTGCCTTCTTGGTTGCAGGCGGCGGGATGGGTGCAGCTTTTGTCATTGCAACCTCCCCGACGTGCGACAGATGGCCGTGCACGTGGTCGAAGACGCGTGCACGGTCGAACTTTTCGAATGGGGAAACAGGCGAGCTGTGGGGTGACGCCGATTGGGCCCGTAGAAAACGGCGGGGACCAGCACATGCCTGGGAACCACGTCATGCCTATCGCTTGGCAGCGTGCGCCGAGCTCACTACTGGGCGTGCCGTGAAGAATGCAGAACAAAGCGCCTACCGAGCAACGCAGCCAGGACGACACCGAAACCGGTCGTAGTGCCGAGCTGCGGCACGGTCAGACCACTTGAGCCAGTAACGCGTAAGCGTCAACTGAGGGTCCAGCGCGTGGGCGAGCCCGTGAAGTCGTCGTGGCGGAGGGCGAACGCCCATCGTGGGCGCACGCGGTACACGGAGTTCACTTCCGGGTCCAACAGATCGATGGTGTAGTTCGTGTCGTACTTAGCGTTTTCAAGCGCCAGTATTGTCGCCAGTACCTTCGGTTCGGTGACCAGCTCAGCGGAGCCCTCCATGACCACCGGATCCGCGGCGTCCTCCGTTGTGACAACGCAGCGCGGGTCAGCACCGAGGTTACGGGCCTTTCGCGAACCCTTGCTGCTGCTGAACCAGAACGCCCTCTCGTGCCAGAGCCCCCAGACTGGCATGGCGTGCGGGCGCCCATCCGGCCAGAGGCTCACCACCCAGTAATTGCGTGAAGACGCCAGCCGCTGCTCCGCCCATGGCCAGGGGATGAGTCCCGTGCCTTCGTCCGGGCCGAGAAGTCCGTATCCCGGCATATAGGGTCGGCCAGCTCGTGGTTCGGTCAATGTCCACCTCCCTTGCACCGTTACGTGCTCACAGCAGCCTAGCGACTCGCTGCTCCGAATCGAAGCGCTGCGCGTGCTGCGTGGCCATGTGAAAGTACCCACGTATGGCCGTCGAAAGTCCCCACCGTCGCCCGGGGCCCAGACACGGCGGGTGGGGCGTAACGGCGCGTAGGCGTCGTCCCAGCAGGATCGCAACCTGGCCTGGAAGATCGACGAGGGAGCGCTCTCCGTGGAGTTCCTGCGCCGCGATCTCGACTCCCGTAGCCGGCGCTGGAGTTCGATGCCGTTCGAATAGCTGAACGCTCGCCGACCCCAGCGGTACGGCCCGTTCCGACCTTCACCGCCGAGTCGCGGGCCCCCAGACGAGCTCGATGGGCCGTTCCAGAAATCGGCTGAAGCGCCGGCAAGCCTGCTCCACGCCCGCGCGCTCCACGGGGTCAAGCGGAGCCAACGGCTGCACCTCCACGCGAACGCCGGGGCCCGACGCAGTCCGGCGCCAGGCCGCGCGCAGCTGGCCGCCGGCCGTGACCACGTTCGACAGGATGCTGGAGAAGGCAAACAGCTCGGGCCGGAACGGGTAGTCCGCGTGCAGCATGGCCGATCGGTCGCGGTAGCCGACGGTGTACTCGTCGAAGTTGGGCAGCAGGTGCACGGCGCCCTTGCCGGCCGGACGCCATTCGAGCTCGGGATCGAACCAGTAGTCTGCGCCGTCGATCGAGCGCTTCGCGAGCCCGGCGCCAGCAAGCTCGACTCCTCTGCGGGCGTCTGCCTGCGTCAGGCCCGACCACCATGCGAGGTCCTGCAGCTGAGCCGGACCATGGCTGCAGAAGTAGCGGCGCGTGAGCTCGCGGAGCGCCTCCATCGGCTCCAGCACGCGGGCGTTCGGGGCTCGTTCGTCGAGCAGCGCATATGTCATGAGCCTGCCGCGCCGCGGCCCGCTGACGACCTGTCCCTCCAGCTCGGCGGCCATGATCAGGTGCGGCAGGCGCTGGCCGTCGGATGGAATGCGCGCGCTCAAGAGCACTTCGCCGAGCTCTTCACGGGTCAGACTCCTCCCGCCGGAGAGCCCGTTTTCGAAAGCGAGCCGGGCGCGCGTGATCACGCCGCGATCGATCCCCAGCTGGCGATGGCGGCCACCGACACTGGTCAGCACCTTCGGGCCTGTGAGGTCGAGCAGCCAGCGGATGTCCTCGGGCAGCACGAAGTGCCACGTCGGCCGCAACACGTGAGTGCGCAGGATGGCTCCCTGGTCGTAAAGGCGGTCGATGGCGGCGTCGGTGGCGCCGACGACGCGCTGTCCCAGCGCCCACTTGGCGCCGGCGTAATCCTGCGACTGCACGGCGGCCATCGAGCGCACGGCCTCGACCGCCGTCTCGAACGGTTTGCGGATCAGCCGCTGAGCGCCAAGTCGCGCGGCGGCGATGGTCGCCGTGGTGCATCCGGGAGGGCTCACCGGAACCGGCGGAAGAACGTCCTGATGTCCGCCACCAGAAGCTCAGGCTGCTCCATGGCGGCGAAATGTCCCCCGCGATCGAATTCCGACCAATGCACGATGTTGTTCGACCGCTCGGCAAAGCGCCTGATCGGCGGCGCGATTTCCCGCGGGAACACGGCCACGCCGGTCGGAACGGTGGATGGCTCGACTCTGCCCCACGAGCTGCCAGAACGCATGAATTCGAAGTACAACCGGGCCGAGGAATTGGCGGTTTGCGTGAACCAGTAAATCGAGACATTGGTCAGCAGCTGATCTCGCTCGATAGAGTCCTCGCCCTCGGCTGGATCGCTCCATTCCCTGAACTTCTCGGCGATCCAGGCCAGCAGGCCGACAGCCGAGTCGGTCAGCGCGTAGGCGAGTGTTTGAGGCCGGCTTGTCTGAATCACGAAATAGGCCGAGCCTTGCTGTCGAAAGCGTTGAGCGGCCTCGAGGTACGTCTTCTCCTTCTCGCTCAAAAGTTTCATCTCTTCCGGATCGCCCGAGGGTGGCGCGGCCAGGGTGTTGAAATGCAATCCAATCACGTGGTCTGGATCGAGCAGTCCCAGCTGCCGCGAGATTGCTGATCCCCAGTCGCCACCTTGCGCTCCGTAACGCTGATAGCCCAGGCGGCTCATCAATTTGGCGAAAGCCGTGGCGATGCGCTTGACGTCCCAGCCGGCTTCGCGAGTGGGTCCTGAAAAGCCATAGCCAGGAATCGAGGGCACCACGACATGGAACGCATCAGCCGGGTCGCCACCGTGCGCGCGGGGATCGACAAGGGGGCCGATGATCTTGACGAACTCCACAATCGAGCCAGGCCAGCCGTGCGTGATGAGCAACGGAAGAGCATTCGCCTCCTGCGTGCGGACGTGCAGAAAGTGCACGTTCTGCCCGTCGATCGAAGTCGTGAACTGCGGAAATTCGTTCAGGCGCGCTTCGTTTTCACGCCAGTTGTATGCGGTTGCCCAATATTCGGTCAGGTCTCTCACATAACTGAGGGGGATCCCGTAATTCCAACCAGCCCCAGGCAGCTCGTCTGGCCACCGGGTGTTACGCAACCTTTGATGAAGATCCTCGATATCGGCCTGCGGTATGTCGATTCGGAAGGGCAGGATGTCCGGGCCTGCGGCCAGGGTGCTCACGTCGGTGGTCAATTTGCTGCCCTCCTTCAAACTTCATCGCCTCTATGACAGAATGCTGTCATGACTAGGTTAGCAAGACGACAGCATGCTGTCAAGTCGCCCGAGATCGGAGTTTCCCGCTCTCCCGCCGGCGACGTGCTGACTTCGCTGATCATCCCTGTGATCCAGCTGGAGGCACATTTCAGTCGCGCCGGAGAGGCTATCGCGGCGGCCGGTGGTCAGACACTCGCCCGCTGGCTGACGCTGGAGGCGGTGGTTGAGGCGCCGGCCACCGTGGCTGAGATCGCGCGTCGGTTGGACCTCACTCGGCAGAGCGTCCAGCGCGTGGCCGATCTGCTGCAGCGGGATCGTTTGACTGAATACGCGGACAACCCAGTACACAAGCGATCAAAGCTGGTTCGAATTACACCAGTCGGTCGTAAGACGTTGCGCACGATTCAAGCCGCGCAACGTATGTGGGCGGACAGGGTGGGGGATGAGATTGGAGAGGCGGACCTGCGTCATGCAAGTAGCGTGATCGATCAGTTGACGCGGGTTCTGACCATTCACGGCAGCCACGGCTGACGCAGAGAACCGAGGATACCGCGCCGCTCTCCCTGCGAATCGACGGGCGCCGGCGGCCCCGCTAGTCGCCGATGAACACCGGCTGCTGGGCGCAACTGTTGGTCTGGCCCGTGCCGCCCACGACGATGCACGCCGCCACCGTCCCCAGGCCGCGCTGGGCCTGGTCGGGGATCTGCACCCGGACCGAGAACGCACCGTCGCCACGGGGCGACGCCGGCCCCTGCAGCACCCACCGGCGGTCGCCCTGCTGGAGCACCACCTCAAACTGCTGGCCTGGATCGAAGCCCAGGCCGTCGACGCGGATGTCGTTGCCGCGGCGAGGCGCCTGCCGGCTCAGCCTGATCTGGGGCGCGAACTGGGACGATGTCGGGGTCTGGACCGGTAGCGGCGTCGAGGTCGCGGCGGGAGTGGGCGGGGACTGCCCCAGCACCACCAACACCTGGCTCAGCGGGCACGAGCCGCCCCAGCAGGCGTCCACCCGCCGGCTGCCGCTCACGTCCACCGGGACCACGAACTCCAGCTTGAACGTCCCCTTGGCGTCGGCGTTGAACTGCCCGAGCGGCGCCGGCCGGCCCTCCAGCACGATCGTGCCCAGCTGGCCGGGCGGCATGCTGGCGCCGCTGACCGTGATCGTGTCGCCGGCGCGGGCCGACGTGGCGGAAAGTGTGAGCGAGGGCCTCGGCCGCCCGGCCAGTGTGACCAGGACGGCGATGAGCACCAGCGCCAGGGCGCCGATGCCGAGGCCGATCCAGAGCACCAGCCCCCGCGGCAGGGGCCCCATGCGCAGCCGGCTCAGCGGCGATGCCAGCGCGGCGGGCGGCTCCGCGGGGCGCACGGTCACTGCCGCCTGGAGCGCGGCGACCATGGCGCCGCACGTCTCCCAGCGCTGCTGCGGGTCCTCCGACAGGCCGCGGCGGAGCACCGCGTCGACGGCCGGGTACACGGCCGGAGGGGGCGGTGCCAGCATCAGCAGGTCGCGCGCGATTGCCGCCAGCCCGTAGACGTCGCGCTCCGGCAGCGCGCCCACCAGCGCCATTAGGCCGAAGTCGGAGAGCCGCACCGACCCGTCGCTGTTTACCAGCACCCGTGCCGGCTCGACACTGGAGTGCACCACGCCCCCCAGGTGGGCGTGGTCCAGCGCCGCGGCCAGGTCGCGCAGCGTCCGCATCACGAACTGCGGGCGCAGGCGCCGGCCGCTGGCTAGCATGGTCGACAGCCGGTCGGCGCCCGTGTCCGCTGATACGACGTAGGGGACACCGTCCCACTCGCCCCAGTCCTCGACGGGCAGGATTGTGGGGTGGTCGAGTCTGGCGATAGCGGCCATCTCGATCTGGAACCGTCGCCGCGCTGCGGGGTCCTGCGCGAGCGGCAGTAGGAGACGGACGAGCAGCGGGCGCCCGGACCGCTCCTCGCGCGCCGCATAGAGGGTTCCCAGCACGTCGATGGTGACGATCCCCTCAAGCCGGTGCGCACCGATCATCGCGCCGAGTACGGGCATCATCGGAGGAGCATTATGGCCGTCACCGGCGTCGCCGCGCACCTCGGCGCATCGGTAGGATAGGCCCGGCGCATGACCGGGCCGAGTCGATGTCGGCCGGGACGTGCGAAGCCACCGACGGCGGCTCGGCGAAGGAGAGCGGCCTCCCGATCGCGGCCGCCGATCAGGCGGGGGAAGCAGCCGAGCCGAGCCAGTCTGCAAGTGCAGGAACTCACGATCGCCCCCCTTGGAGACGACCACGATCTGGCCGTATCAGGGTCTCGGTCAGCGCCGCCCCGGGCACCTGGTGGACGTGATCGCTGTCACGGCATCGAGGGTGAAGTGGACGATCGAGTAGAGGAGGGCGAAGGACACGGCGGAGGAGCATGGCACGTATTCAGGGTTGGGAGTCCGCTTGCGTCGATGGCCGACGACCCGACTGAGCTCCTGTAAACGGCACACCCCGCGCTGCCAAACAGGGTCAGCGTCTCATACGGTGATCACAAGTTTGCCTTGGGCGTGGCCTGCCTCGAGATACCTGAGAGCGTCGGGCACCTCACTCAAATGGAAGCGTCGATCGATGACCGGTGACACCTTGCCGCCTCCGATGAGTTCCGTCAGGAACTCCACGTCCTCCTTCCTGAACCCTCTCCACCACATGAGCCCCATCGTCTTCCTCTCTGTCATCGAGATGAGCGGTCCAAGGATCAGGACCTGGAAGATTCGACCCGTGCTGCCTCCGACCATGGCGTACGTCCCCGTTGGACTCAGCGCCCGCCGGTAGTCGAAGATCGAACTACGTCCCCAGATATCCAGGATGCGGTCATACCGCTGCCCGCTCTTCGTGAAGTCCTCGCGGGTGTAATCGATTACGTGGTCGGCGCCAATCGAGCGCACCAGGTCCAATTTGCTCGTGCTGTCTACGCCGGTCACTTCCGCTCCGAAGTACTTAGCGATCTGCACGGCAAAGGTACCGACGCTTCCACCAGCCCCGTTGATCAATACCCGGGCTCCTGGCTGGATCTGTCGTTTGCCGCGAAGACCCTGCAAGGCCAGGATTGCCGCCTGCGGGACAGTCGCTGCCTCCTCGAATGTCATGCCGACGGGCTTCGGCGCAAACGCTTTCTCGGGAGCACAGACATACTCGGCAAAAGCGCCAAAGCCATAAGACGTCATGTCCCCGAACACCTCGTCGCCCGAATGCACGGACTTCACCTCCTCCCCTGTGGCCTCGACCTGACCTGCCACATCCAATCCCAGTCGATCGTTCCTGGGGTGGCGCAGCCCGGTAAACATTCGCCCGAAGAGGGGCCGGCCGTACAGGTAGTCCAGGTCACCCGCATTCACAGATGCCGCGTGAACGCGGACCAACACCTCGTCGCCCTTGGGAGCGGGTTTGGCTACCTCGATCAGCTGAAGGACATCAGGGGAGCCGTATCTGGACCGGACGATCGCTTTCATTGTCCTCTCCAGATATTGCACCGGCTTTTGGTGGCCGGTAGCTATGCGGTCGACAGCGGTCACGATAATAAGCCAGTCAAAGCTGGGCTCGATGTCGCCCCGGGGCCCCTGAGACCGGTGCCGTTACACGGGCTCAGTCTGGTCGCCGCCCATCCCATTAGCCGGGCTCCCGGCGCTGACCGGATCCCAGTCTCTGAAGGACCAACCCCGAGCGTCGCAAGACTAACCGGCTATCCGAAATCGGCGGCCTGCTCCTCGTGGGGTTTCGCACTCGCGTGATCGACTCATCGGCTGCGCGAGCCGCCTGGTGGACTCGCTACGCCGCCTCACCCAGCGCATCGATGAGTGCGTTCGGGAATTTCGCGAGCTGCGAGCGCGGATCGGAAGCGTCGAAAATCCGCCCCGCCCACAGACCTCGGCGCAGGGCGGCCAGGGCGTCGGCGAAGGAGGGCGTGCGCTTGGCCGTGTACCACGGTCGAGGCTGCCAGGGCGCTTGCGCGCCGTGGCAGGCGACGTACCAGAGCCAGACCGCCGAGTAGGTCCAGAGCGAGAGGGCGGCCGCCCGCTCCGGTCCCTTGTCCTTCCACGATTGGGGGTCTTGGCCGCCCAGGAGCTGCTTGACGTTGCGGAAGGAGTCCTCGATGGACCAGCGGCCGGCGCAGGCGCTGGCCACCATCTCCGGCGACATGGCCAGGTTGGTGCTGAAGACGAAGTCGTCGGACTGCTTGCCGTCGGGGTCGCGGACCATCACGAGCAGGAGCGGCCGATCGGGACAGACCGCGTACCAAACGACCGGCAAGGCCCACAACAGTCGCCGCACCCCCTCGCCGCGCACGTCGATGAGGACATTGGACCACTCGTCTGCCGGGACCTCGGCGGCGATCACCTCGAGGCTGGGCAGCCGTTCGCCCTTCTTGCGCGGGCGTCCACGTTGGCCGGGACGACGCTCCGGGGGTGGGTGAACTTGATCAGGTATGCCGACGACTGTGTGCGACGAACGCCAAAGGAGGCTTCATAGAGTGGGGTGAAACCGCCAGAGCGGTGCTGCACAGGAGATGGGGGTGGGCCCCCGGCGGCGCCCTGCAGGGGGAGCCGCCAAACCACGGAGCTCGTGAGCAAACCGAAGCAGGTCGTGTACGACGCCTACCTGAAGGTCAAGGCCAATAAGGGGGCGGCTGGAGTCGACGAGGAGTCGATCGAGGAGTTTGAGCGGCGGCGGCGGTAGATGCGTCCAGCGTCCAGCTCTACGCTGTTTGGACGGATGCCCGGTTTACGAGCGGGGCCGTCAACCAGGTCGTGATCTCGACCTCGACAGACGGCGGGGCCAGCTGGAGCTCGCCAGCCCCGGTCAGCACCACAACGCCCGCCCACCGGCCGGCATTCACAGGTGAGGTAGCGGTCAACAGCAAGGGAGTCGTCGCCGTCAGCTACTACGACCTGCGCGACCTGACCCCCACCAACACCACGACCTTGCCGACCATCATGCTGGCGAAGACGTCCTCGGACCACGGCACAACGTTCCGAGCGGACATCCCCCTGGGCGGGCCGTTCAATGACCTGGTGGCGCCCTTCGCTGGGGGCTTCATGTTCGGCGACTACTCCGCGCTGACCGCAGCCGGAACATCAATGCCGTCAGCCGGAGGTATTCGGTAGCTTTGGGATCAGACGTTCGAAATCGTGGAGAACCGAAGGGTGCGTCTGGTTCCAAACACCTGCATCGGTGGATGTGGCGGAAGTTGAGAGTTTTTTCTGCCGAGTACTTCATCTCGCTGGGGGCCGTCGTAGTCGTGTGTGCGGCACTAGTGGCAGCAGCCAGGCTGCGCCCCGGAGGCTGGACCGGACCTTTCGCCAGGGCGCTGGCCGTGCTCCTCGTGGTCAACCAGGTGAGCTGGTACATGGTTGAGCGAAACAGCCTTTCGGTGCAATGGTCACTACCGCTTGGCCTGTGTGAGATAGGCACGTTCGTCGCCGCTGCCGCCCTCTGGTGGCGTCAGCCACTCCTGGTAGAGCTGACATACTTCTGGGGTCTGGGCGGCACCATCCAGGCGCTTTTGACCCCGGAGCTCTTCAACCTCTTTCCGAGCTACTTCTACTTTCACTTTTACGTCGACCACGGCGGCATCGTCCTGGCGGCACTCTATCTGGTCGGGGGCCTCGGGCTCGTGCCAAAGCGGGGTGCTGTCGTCCGCGTTGCCGCTATCACAATCTGCTACCTGGTGGCGATAGCAGGCGTAAACCGCATTACCGGGGGCAACTACCTGTTCCTCGTCCATCCCCCGCCGACGTTCAGCCTGCTCAACTTGCTGGGGCCCTGGCCCTGGTACATCGGCTCGATGATTTTGCTGGGAATCGCCGTCCTGTTCATACTGGACCTCCACCTCCGGGCGGCGCGCTCACGAACCCCTGAGTCGGGACCCGTGCCTCCCATCAGCCGGCCAATGCCGGCGGTCCCCCGTGGGCGTAGACCTGTTGCCTGAAGCTAATCGCAGGTGCCCGCCCTCGACGCTGGACCAGCTAGATCCTGGCCGGCATCTAGAAGATGGCCGTGGCAGGGCGTTGCAGGAGTGGCCGCTGGGCGTCCTGAAAGCGGCGGAAATAATTGCTCGCGATGTGTCGTGGGAGAACCTCGCGATCCACGAGCCTCTCCACCAGCACCAGGACCCGGGGGTTGGTGGCCGTCCTGTAGAGCGTCGAGCTGATCACCCCCTCCAGTCGGTTGGTGGTAGCCGCGAACTCAGCGGCCCCTTCTCGAGGTCCTTACCAATTCGCACTGGTCGAGAGGTCGCGCAGACAGGTGGTTCCAGCTCATAGCGTCTGCGGAACTCCTCGTGGAGTCAGCAAGCGAAGCGGGTTGCTCAGGCGCAGGGAATACTCGGCCGCCTGACCCAAGCCCCCATCGACGGGCCAAGCATAGGGCCTGTCCGAGCCGTGCACGAGAAGGTCTATTCCTACCCACTCGCACGACGGCGTCAAGCGAGCGAGGCCCGTAGGAGGAGGTCTCCAGGAATGCGTCGGGATCGACGGCTCCTCTGCCGCACGGCAGCTCGCTCTGCGTGCAGAGGCGCAAGGCCGGCCAGCATCGCGAAGCAGACCCGGAGACGCGGGTGTCGGGGCCGCCCAAAATGCGAGGAACGCGTACCAGGCCGCGTGCATCTGCTGGACATAGGGCACCAGCGCAGGCCACCAGGCCGGCACGCCCGCGCTTCCACCGGGAGCCGATCCTGGATGGATGAAGAGTGGTAGGCCGCGTGTTTCGAGCAGGGTCAGCAACGGAGCGCATCGGCGTAGCCGGCAGCGTCGTGCGGATCTGGCGCCGGCACCTGAAGGCCGACGCATCCGTGATCGAGCTGTGCCTGGAGCTGTTGCGGGGCGATCTTGCTCAGGCAGGCCGCTGCCCAGGCCCGAAACGGTGGCGGGAGCGCCAGCGCCCCGGCGTGATAGGCGTCGAGCAGTCGGCTCGCTTCTTCTGGAGGGAGCCATTCGATGCCGCGGGCTCGACAGCGAGACGAGAACATGGCCAACCCCATCCGCCGCCGCCGCGGCCCTTGAACGTTTCACAGGACTCCTGTCAAGAGGATCACCATCAAGGACGGTCGCCAGACGCTGCGCACGCAACCGCGCCCCCGCACTTTGCTGAGGACAGGGGTGTGTACGCTGCATCCCGTGCCGGCTCCGCGCAAGAGACCGACGATTCGTGACGTGGCGAATGCCACCGGCCTCTCGGTGGCAGCGGTGTGCTACGCGTTGCGTGGGACGCACGTGTCCGACGAGACGTAGGAACGCGTGCGCCGGGTGGCCAGCGAGCTTGGCTACGAGGCCCACCCGATCGCGCGCGCTGGCGAGCGGGCGCACCGGCATGATCGGCCTCCTCTGCGGTTCGCTCGAGGACCTCTGGCAGCAGCGCCTGGCCGCCGGCATCGGCCACGAGCTCCTCGGCCGCGAGTGCTACGGCCTCATCGTCGGCGCGGGCGGCGACATAGCGCGAGAGCTGACGCTGGCTCGACAGCTCATTGATCAGCGCGTCGAGGCGCAAGTCGTTTCGCCCCCGCCCGGCGTAGGTTGTGAAAGTCCCTCGAGCTGACGCCGTCCTGGAGAGGTGATCCCCCTCATCCTGCCTCCTGTTTATGGTGGAAGAAGAACCACCCGGCCGCGAAGAACGCAGCCGTCCAGACTGCCAGGGTGGCAACCTCTGAGCTGAACTCCCTCATGCCCTTGCCCGCCTCGGTTGGCCCGTTGCCGAAGACTGGGGCGATCGATCCGACAGGGGCCAGCACGTTGAAAAAGGCATAGTTGAGGAAATGGGCGGTGTCCGAGCTGCCGCTGATTAGGCTGATGATCGCGGACACCACGCTGCTCACGATGGTCGCTCCGAACAGCACGGCGAGCGTGATCCCGATCGCGGCCCACCTGCCGGTGAGCACGGAGATGAGCAGGCTCATACCTTGCACGCAGAGCACCGCGAGCATGGTCGCGACGAGGCACAAGAGCAGGAAGACCGGGATGGGCATGACCACAAGATTTGCGGGATCGAGGGGTTTGCTGCCGTCGAGGGCGAGACCGACCTGGCCGGTGACCGGCCCCATCGAGCCCATCAGAAAGCCGACGATTGCGTAGGCCACCAGGAAGCTGACTACGACCACGCCCAGGCTGGTCAGAAATGAAGCTATGGCTTTGGCAAGGAGGACTTGGGTGCGGCTGGGCGGCCGGCTGAGTAGGATGGCGATGGTGCGGTCGGAACGCTCGCCGGCGATCTGTTCCGCGGCGAGCCAGCCGAAGATGCGGATGAGCACAAACATGATGACCCCGCCCAGCGCGAACAGCGCCGCTCGCGTCGATGCAAAGGCAGACACGGGGGCGATGTTGTTGTCCAACAGGTACTGGTCGCCCGCGATCTCCTGATGCAGATTGGCGATCGCGTCGTCCAGCCTGAGCCCGTTGAAGCGCCCGCCGGAGAAGGGACCACCCTGCTGCTTCACCCTTTCGAGATTGTCGATGGTCGCCTGGTTGTTGGCCATCTGGTGGTGCAGATCACTCTGCCAGGCCGCCGGTGGTGGCGGGTTCCATCGATGCTCGTGGTACACGTAGAAGCCATAAAGGCCCACCGCGATCAGGAGGAAGAGACCGGCCAGGACCGCAAACACAATCCAACGACTGCGCCATATCTTCTCGAGCTCGTTTCGGACCAGGCTGATGAGCATCACGGCGCCGCCACCGTCGCTGGCGGAGCGCTGAGCGGGCTGCCGCTGGGCACTCCGGTTAGCTCGATGTAGATGTCCTCCAGGCCTCTTTGAGTTCGCACCAACTGATCGACGCCGACTCCGGCAGAGACCAGCGCATGGTTGATCCTCCGCGCGATGTCCGTCTCGGAGGTGACCGTGATCGAATCCTTGATCGTGCCCGTCTCGGCTCTGGCACCATCGACCGACTGGACAACATCTAGGGCTCTGCTGACGTCGGAGACGTCGATCCGGTAGCTGAAGCCTTTGACATTCATGAGTTCGCTGAGTGTGCCGGCTGCTCTGACCTCGCCCCGATGAAGGACGACGACGCGGTCGCAGAGCTCCTCAACCTCGGAGAGCAGGTGGCTAGAGAGGAAGATCGTGAGGCCCTGCTGGGTCGCAAGGTTGCGCAGCAGAATGCGCAGCCCGTGGATACCGTTGGGGTCGAGCCCGTTGGTGGGCTCGTCGAGGACGAGGAGCCGCGGGTTCCCGAGCAGCGCTTGTGCCAGCGCCAGCCGCTGGCGCATGCCCATCGAGTAGCGCTTGACCTTGTCATCACCCCGCTCCGTCATGCCGACCAGGGCCAGCAGATCCGTGATTTGCCTCTCATCCACCGGCCCTAGCATCCGCGCGAACTGGCGGAGATTGTCGCGGCCGGTTAGGTAGCCGTAAAGGCCGGGTTGCTCCAGGGTGGCCCCAAATAGGGGCGCAGCCCTGGCGTGATCGCCCCAGCAATCGTGTCCGCCGATCTTGGCCGTGCCCCCATCAGGGTGCAGAAGGCCCAGGAGGATGCGGATCGTAGTCGTCTTTCCGGCGCCGTTGGGGCCCAGGAAGCCGAAGACCTCGCCTTCGGCGACTGAGAAGGAGACGTCGTCGAGGGCGCGTACCTTCCCGAAGTCCTTGGAGAGGCGATCGACCTCCACGATGGCGGGCATCGCGGTCAACGGTAGCCAGCCTTCACGCCGATGTCGTCTACCACGAGCTGGATTTCTCGTATCCCTCAGCGCAGAAGAGTAGGCCGTGGAATCGGGTCCCGCTAACCTTGGCTACCGCAGGCGGGGGACAGGGACCTGCCATCAGACGTTGCCTCCTTCGATGACAAAAGCGCCCATCGTTACGTGCTCTCCAAAACGTACGCATCCGCCGCCCCGTCCGTTACGGGCAGCTGCTCTCTCAATGGCCGTGCGAGGGATGGCGGGCGGAAAGTCGAAGATGGTCGGTTACACCCAGGGGGACCCGGAACCTGACACGCCGCGTCCGGCTTAGCTCCCTCCGCCGGGATTCGCAACCTGAGCGACCTGTTCCCGGTCGCCGCCATCTTCGCGGTGGCCGCGTGCCGTGACACCGTCAGCGTCACCTCCTCAGGGCCGGTTGTGCCCGCGGACAAGGCTCAAGCCAGGTCGTGCAGCTCCATCTTGTAGCCCTATTGGTGACAATCCCCATCAACCGGCTGGCGGGGCGACGCAACCCGGTTGCTGGAGCGGGCTGACGTGGTGATCGGGCAGCCATGCTCCGCGATTGCCGCCCGACGCTCAAGGTCCATGCCTTCCGAGCCCGCGGTAAAACGAACCGGCTGACCGCATGTAACGGCACAGGTGGCCCTTACGTAACGCGTGGTCGTGCCAGCGAGGTGGGGGAGGGGCAGGACGCTGCGCTCCATAAAGGTAATGACGCGCGCGCGAGGGCCCTCGGAATTCGCAGTCTTGTGGATGATCAAGGAGAAGGGTGGCTATTGACGTGGTGCGTGGTGGCGAACAGCCGCATTGCTTCTCCGGCTGGATGCTCCCATCCCTCAGCTGGATCGCCGGCGACCCGACTGAGCTGGTGTAACGGCAGAGGTATCGGAAAAGCGCCCTCTGGCCTTCCAGGCGTTGTCGACAACCTCATGCACCCGCCGTTCGCGACCTTCTGAAACATGCCGCCGAGGGCGCCGTGCCCAGTCCGAGCGGGATCACGGCCAGAGAAGTGCTCCCCAGCGGAACGCGCTGACCTGGATTCAGTCTCGCACGCGGTTCTCGCTGACGTAGTCCCAAACAATTCGATAGCCCAGCCCCGGCGCCTCGGGGATTCGTACCGACCCGTCTTCTTCGAGCGGATCGGACGGCTCTTCCAAGTAGGGCAGTACAGCGTCGCAGTCAACGCCGGGCGCAAGAAGGCCGCGCTCGTAGTACTCGCATACGTCCTCGCTGGTGGCACCCAGCACCTGAAGGTTCCCGAAGCCACTCATGTGCAGCTCGCAGCGAACGCCGTACGCCTCGCATATGGCGACCATCCTCATGGCACCGGTAATCCCGCCACGGAGGACGTCGATTCGGCTGATGTCGGAGGCATCCCACCGGATCCAGTCGGCTCTGCTATAAATGCTGCCCTCGACAATCTCCAGTGAGCAGATCGGGATCGTCAGCTCCCGCCCAGCATGATGTTGGTCTCGACGCGGTGTTCTGGCATTGGGTGCTCGCACAAGTAGGACCGGAGCCGTTCGAGCTCCCGCCCCACCCGCAACGCATTCGCCACGGAGTGGTACGTGCCCCAGGGGTCGGACATCAGCACCATGTCGTCATCCACCGCTTCGCGGACCAGGCGACCTGCCTCACGGTCCCAGTCGAGGTGCGACGGCCGGCCGGGCACGGCGGTACGCGTTGCAGGATCCCAGTAATAGAAAGGATGGATCTTGTAGGCGGTGTAGCCGAGCGTTTTATGGGCCAGTGCGTGGTCCGCGTAGTCGCGAGGCTGGCCCATACTTGGGTACGTGCTCGCATAGGAGGCAGAGCAGCGCGCCGACTTGGAGATCTCGGCCGGCACGATCCGCCGGGTGCCGCCAACCGGCGATTCCCGCTCGGCGATCGTGACGCTCAAGTGACGGTGATGACCAGGCTGGGCGGACTGCTGCCCGAGTACGGCCGCGCTGCCGCCTGACCGAAGGATGGCTGCAGTGCGGCCTCATCGGTGCTAAGGAAACACGCACCTCCCTCGCCCACGAGGCAGTGACGCTGCTTCTGGGGGGGCTCCTGACGACCCACCCTCGCCGCCCCTGACCAGCAACGAGTCGGCGGGCCGACTCCTGTCTCCACGTCCCGCTTCGGCGCCGTCCAGGGGCCGACCCAAAGCCGGATAGGTGGCTGACTCTCCAGGGCGGCGAGCCCAATGCCCGCCGCCCTGTCGCTCAGCTCAGATCGAGTTTGCTAGCTCGCCTTGGCGAAGAAAGCGTCCTGGCCAGAGCGGGTGATTCCCGCAAACGTTGCGGAGGTGCGCATGTCGGTCCAGTAGGCCACCACCCCTCCGTCAGGCGTGGCTGCGACGTTGCTGTAGTCACCCATGAACGCGGTCGCGTGCAGGAAGTTCGCGTTAACGTTGCGGCCGAACCAGCGGTCGCCCTGCGTCGGGTCAGACAGTGCCGTGCTGACCTGCTGGAAGGAGAACGACACCGGTGAGGCCGGCGTCTCGGAGGGCGCTGTCTCGGTCGCCAATGTGTAGCCGTACTTGTGGTTCGCCGCGTCGTACTGGCGGTCGAAGAAACCGATCCTCAGCTTGCCCGAGGTGTCGAAGGTGCCCCACGGCATGAACTGGTCGTTCGGGATGGCCAACGCGAGAGGCGCCGACCAGGTCGTCCCTGAGTCGAACGACTGGCTGATGATCACGTCCGAGTTGGTGATCGAGGCGTATGGGCTCAGGTTGGCGGCGGGGGCGGGGCTGTTGCGCATGTCGGACCACACGGCCGTCAGGTGCGCGCCGTTGGTGGGGTCGGCGGCGAGACTTGCAGGGTCTCCACTGCGGAAGACGCTGTCCTGGTAGGTCTGCCGCCCGAAGGCCACGGGGGCGTCCTCCACCCCGTCGTGGACGAGTGCGATCTTAAAAGGACCGCCAATCAAGGCGCCGGTGCTGGGGCTGACCTCGACGACTTCGAAGTCGTCCCGACCGTCCGCGTGTGCCGTGTTGAAGAACGACACGAAGATGCGGCCGGTGGCAGTCCTTACAGGAGTGGTGAACGACGCTGCGGCGACTCCGCCTGAGATGTCGTTGATCGCCGACCAGGTCTGGCCACCGTCATGGGTGACCGAGCTGTGAAGCGTGGCGGAAATGAAACTGCCTTTCTGGCCCTCCAGGAAATCGGTAAACGTGACGATCGCGTTGCCGTTGCCCCAAGCCTCGATATACGGCTTGTCGAGCAGGTCACCCACGCTCGAGAAGACGCCGCTGCCCGAGGCCACCCGGACCACACTCCACGTCTTGCCACCGTCGCCTGAGTTTGACACCAGGACGTCGGGGTTCTGCGCGTTGGTCTTGGAAACGAACCGGAACCCGAGCGTCGAGTAGTACGCATGCCCATTGGCGTCGAAAGACAACCCCGGGTCGCCAGTCGCCTGATAGGCGGCGTTCGAGAACACGGGGTAGTCTGCCCAGGTCGCGCCGCCGTCAAAGGTCACGTGCGCCTGGGAAAGGATCGTCTCGCTGACGTGCCCATCCGGATTGAGGGTTAGCTGGTAGTCGTTCACGCCGCCGATCATGTTGTTCGGGTTGGTTGGGTTGACGGCGATCGAGGTTTCGTTGTGCGGTCCCACCGTCGATTGGGCGCAGTCGGTGTCGGCCTGCGCAGGCGTTTGAGTCGCCGTAGTGCAGAATGCGGTGCCGGTCTTTACCTTCGGCGCCGTTCCGAACTGTGCCGACGTGTCGGGCGCCGGCGCGCCGAGCACGTTGTGCGTGAAGTCGACAGGCTGCGGATTGTCATCGGCGGCGGCGGCCAGCGATTGGCCGACGACAACCGCCCCAACCGCGGCCAAGACTAAGAGCTTGCGTCTCACCACAACCCTCCTTGATTGACCGCAGGCTCCTCACCTGGGGCCTCCCCACTGAAGCAGACAGTGGAGCGTGCCACAAACCGGGCTCGCCGCGCTACTTCCGAGTTCGCTAGCCCATACCGGCGTGCACCGCTCAAGGGGTATGGGGCACCGTCCGCACAGACTCTTACCCAGCGCGCTCCGGTAGTCGTCCACCACCGTCTGGAGGTCCCTCAGCGGGTGGCTCAGCTCGGCCAGCCAGCCCCGGTAGGGCTTCGCCACCGGCTGACGCTGACCAGCGGCCGCAGGCCCAGCTGAGCCGCAGCTTGACCAGTTGATACCGGTGCCGCTCTGCATCCCTCTTCGCCACGAACCGTGCCCGCGCCATCTCACGGAAGGCCTCGTGCTACTCGTCCGGCACCCAGATCGCGACCAGATCCCCGCTCCCCAGCAGCTTGGCCAGCTGCTCGGCATCCCGGCTGTCCGTCTTCACCCGCCGGCCGCTGGTCGATTTTGGGATCAACGACGGCGCCACAACCTGCTACTTGAAGGGCTGATGTATCCCATACCGCGCGAACGAGCCAGTTGCGACCCCCTGGCGGTGCGGCGGCTGGTTCGACAGCTGGCCCGGGAGGGCAGGCAGCTGAAACTGACCTACGAGGCGGGGCCAACACGACATGTGCTGCAGCACCAGCTGACTCAGCTGGGGGTGGAGTGCCAGCGCAAGCCCTCGACCTCGGTCTTCATCCGCTCCTGCGCCTTCTTCAGCCGGCGCCTGACGCTCTCATAAGCCGGATTGGAGGTCCGGAGCTCCATTGAGGTGACTGGCATCTTTCGCCCAGCTTGCGTTCCAGCTGTCGAGCGCCGCCGCCAGCCGTTTGCGGAGGCGCGCCTCTTCCGCCAGCAGTTCCTTGGCCCGTTCCTGCTCACCCCGACGGACCGCGGAGTCCTCCTCGTGCCGCAGACGCCAGATCTGGCCCTCAAAGCGTGTGACCTGCCGTGGCGGCCGCAGCCGCCGACGTAGCTCGTCGAGGTCCGCGCCGCACGCTCGCAGTAGATCGACGAGCGCCGGGGTCGGGCTGTCGCGCCCCACCAGCTGGCTCAGCAGGTGGTCGCTTCGGAAGAGCATCGCGCCCTCGGCCTCGGCCGCGTTGCGGCCCCGCTGGATGGCGGAGGCCACCCCGCCGGTCGGAGCCGGGTGTGGCATCGGCAGGGGCGGCGAAGCACCGCGTAGGCGGCGCGATGGCGGGGGAGCCGCGATCAGAGGTGCGGCACGCTCCGCGGTGGCGCCCAGCTCGGCAAGTACCTGGCAGGCCGGGTCGTTGGTCTCGCCGTAGATGGCCAGCAGCAGGTGCTCCGTCCCAACCAGCTGGCTGCCTCCCAGCTGGGCTTGGCGAAAAGCCTGCTCGATCACGCGTTTGGTGCTGGCGGCCGGGATGATCCTGCCGGCCGGGTGGTGAACCCGCTGGGGGCCTCGCGCCTTGAGCAGAGCGCGCAGCGCGGGCGCGCGCACGCCGAGCGTTTTGAGCACGCGAGCCGCGATTCCCTGGCGAGCCCGCAGGAGGCCCAAAAGCAGGTGCTGGGGTTGGATCAGGCCCACGCCAGCCTTCTGCGCCTCGGCCTGCGCCGTCGCGAGGACTTGCTTGGCATTCTCGTGGAAGCGTTCGAACGGGTACATCCCGCTCGACGTGGCCGGCGGCGGCGCGTCTACGAGGTGCGCCCGGGCCGCTGTGTACGACTCGCCGGTCTTGGCCATGCGGCGACGCACGACCTTCTTGAAGTCCCGATCTCGGGGCATGGCCGTTATCTCCTCAGACCGCGGCGCGATCCCCAGCGGCCGCCCGCAGCCGGAGAGATCACGACCCGGGGCCCGGGAGTCTTCCCCCCTTTGCCTCGTCATGGGCCCTGCTGGGGCGGGCCGTCGAGGTTGTGCGCGGACCAGCGCCACTGCCAGTTTCGTGCTAAGCCGTCGCCATGTCAAACGGGAAGGCGACTGGGCGCGACGTGCATGTCGTAGCAGATTGCGAAGCTGGCCGTCCCCTCCCGTGCCAACGCCATCACTGCGGGCGTGAGCACAGGCGTTGATGATCGTTAGCCCGAAGGGCTAGAGCGTGGTTAGGATCTACTGGCCCCTTCGAGGAGCGACCGACAATACCTCCGCGCGGCCGGGATGTAGGCGGCCATCATCACCCAGGCAAAGAAGTGGGACCGCTGATAGGCAGGTCTCATGCTCGCCCTTACCGGGTGTGGACACGCGCTTCTCGCGTCAGTCAACGAGAGTGCCGTCCTGGATCTGCAGCACGCGGTCGGCAATCTCGGTCAGCGCTTCGTCGTGGCTGGCGACCAAGACCGTGACCCCGGAATCGGCCGCCGCACGGATCAGTACCAGCACCTGACGCGCGGTCGCCGTATCGAGCTGGCCGGTGGGCTCGTCGGCGAGCAGTAGCTGGGGCCGTTTGACCAGCGCGCGGGCCAGCGCCACCCTTTGCTGCTCACCGCCTGACAGCTCGTGAGCCCTGTGTCGGGCCCGTGCGGCCAGCCCGACTTCAGCCAGCGCCACCTCTGCCGCCTCCTGAGCCTCGGTCGCTGCGCGGCCCTGGATCCGCAGCGCAAGGGCCACATTCTCGGCGGCCGTTAGAAGCGGGTGCAATCCAGACGCCTGGAACACCCACCCCACACTCTCGCGGCGGAAGCGCTCCAGCGCAGCGTCAGACAAGCTGGACACCTCCTCCCCGGCCGCGTGCACGTGCCCCTCGTCTGGCCTGTCCAGACCACCGGCCAGGCTCAGCAGCGTGGTCTTCCCAGAGCCCGAGCGGCCGTAGACCGCGACCAGCTCGCCCTCGGCGATCGACAGGTCCACGTGGCGCAGCGCGCTCAAGCGCCGGCTGCCTGAGCGGAAGTGCTTGGTCACGGCCTCCATGAGCACCGCCTCAGTCACGGGCCGGCTCCTCGCCCTCGCCGGCGGGCACCACGATGATCCGCCCATCCTCCATCCGCACGCGCGCCCGGCCTCGGAGGCCCAGAGCTTCGACGTATTCGGCCGGGAGCTGGAGACGGCCAGCCGCGTCAACGATGACGAGCTCATCGGCCGTCCTCCCTCCGGGTACTCCGGCATAGCGCGTCTCTGTGCTGGTGCGTCCGTCACGGATCAGAACCACGCGCTCGACGTATTCCTCGACCTGCGGGTCGTGCGTCACCATGATCACGGTCGTTCCCAGCTCCGACTGCAGACGGCGCAGGTCCTCGAGCACGGCCCTGGCGGTGGCGCTGTCGAGCTGCGAGGTGGGCTCGTCGGCCAGGAGCAGGCTGGGTTGGTTGGCGAGAGCGACGGCCAGCCCCAGGCGCTGCTGCTCGCCCGCGGACAGCTCGGCAGGATGGTTGTCTAACCGACTGGAGAGGCCGAGCGCATCGACGAGGTAGGCCGCCCGCTGCACTCGGTCGCCGACCGTCCAGCCGGCTCCCAGCAGTGGCATCTGCACGTTCTCGAGCACGTCGAGCTCAGGTACCAGGTTGACCTGGGTGTTCTGCCAGAGGTAGCCGACCATCCGGCGCTGGTAATTCTTCCGCTGGGCATCGTTCAGCTGGGCAAGGTCGAAGCCGCCGACCCGGGCTCGACCGGCGCTGGGCCGCTCGAGCCCGGCGAGCACGTTCATCAGCGTTGTCTTGCCACTGCCGCTCCGTCCCACGATCGCGACCATCTCGCCCACACCCACGTTGAGGTCCAGCCCCTGCAGCGCGACAACCTCCAGGTCACCCGTCTTGTAGATGTGGACAACCCCCTGACAGTCCACCAGCGCCGCGGTCATCCCAGGAGCCTTAGCTCGTCCATGAGCCGGAAGCGGCTGCCAGCTCGATTGGCCATGCGGCCGGCGGCCAGGGCCACCAGCGCCACAGCCGCGATTGCGCCTCCTGCCACGACCGGGTCGACCGTCAGTAGCGTGGGAGGCACAAGCGAGGTCAGATCGCCGCCCAGCTGCAAAGCGGGGATCAACGCCCATGCCAACCCCAGCCCAGTCAGGGCGCCGACCACGACCCCAAACACCACCAGGAGCGTCTCCTCGACCGCCAGGCTGCGCAGGACGGTCCCGCGCCCCAACCCATTCGCCTGCAGGATGGCGTACTCGCCGAGGCGACCCTGGACGGTCACAAGGAAGTGCACCACGACGCTCACCATCATCAATGCCATCGCCGCGCCGAAACCCAGGAGGAGGTTGGTCTGCAGCTGGAGCAGTACAGGATCGCGCCGCGCCGCCGCCTCCGTCTGGCGCCGGTCATCGACGCTCGTCACGTCCGCGCGCGCCTTCAGCGCTGATGCGTCACTCACTTCGGCGGCCGGCGAGACCCGGAGCCACGCCTCGGCAGGCCCAATGGCCTGGCCGCTGTCGTGTGCCATCACAGCCAACAGCGGCGCCTCGGCAACGACCATGAAGTTCTCGGCCTCCGGATAGAGGGTCGGGAAGTGATCGACCACGTCGACGACCACGAACTGTGCGGTGACGGAGCCGACAATCATCGAGAATGGCCGGCCCACCTGCAGGCCGGCCCGTGCCAGCGTGGAGGTGGGCGCGAGCGCCGGGATTGGCGCCGCACTGCGGGGCGGCTCCACGAGCACGGTGCCGTTGGTGGGGTCGTAGTCGAGCCGCAGCGCGGGACTGCCTTCGTGGACCAGCGGCGCCCGCAGCTGCACGCCGTCCTGGGCCGCGGGCGCGCGCCACCAGTCGGTGACTCCCTTCTCGTCGGGCGAGAAGCGATCCACGACGGCGAGCTCAGGGTTGCCAGGCTGACCGACTCCGAGGTCGCTCAAGCCCAGACTGCCGGTCGCCGCGGCCCCAGACGCGAGCGGTTCGATCGCCAGGTCGCGAAGCTTCAGCGGATACCGGACCGCGCCGGAGGCCATGGTCAGACCTCCTTCCAGATGCCGCCAGCCCTGGAAGTTCAGGCTGCCGAGGTCGGTGCGCCCAGGCCGCCCGGCACCGTCTGTCACGTCGACCAGCAGGTCCGCCCCGAGACCGGTGCTGGACACCCAGATGCCAACGCGGTCAGGACGGCCCGGCAGTTCGAGGCCGCCGCGGTCACGGTCGGCGAGTTCCTGAACCAGGTCGGGCAGTGGTCGAGCTGCCAGGTCAGGGCGGCTCCACACGACCGGCCGAAAACTGTAGGGATCGACTGCGAGGATGCTGGGCTGAAAGCCGGAACCGACCGCCGTGGTGCCACCACCGCGATAGACGAAGCTGGCGGCCTGCACTCCATTGAGAGAGCTGACAGCGCTCGCCATCGCAGGCCGATTGCCGTCGAAGTGGACGCGGATGTCGGAGCCGACCGCATACGCAGCCCGGTCCGCAGCGCTGGCGGGCTCGCTGCTCTCGTACACGCTGGCGAAGGTCCCGAGCGCGGTGGTCACGATGATCAACAGCGCCAGACCGGCGTGCTGCACCGGCCGCCGGGTGAGCTGAAGCGATGCCAGCACCGCCGGGAGTCGGCGGGCCGCGAGGCCGCTGAGGACGCCGGCAACCGGGAGCAGGCGCAGGAGGGCCACTCCGAGGAAGATCAGAGCCAGACCCGGCAGTGCAAGGCTGATCGGGTCGCCACCGCTGGCGCCGTGGGCGCGCAAGTCGCTCCGGCCGAGCAAGCGCGCGGCAGCCAGGAGCGGCAGGCTGACCACGGCCAGCCCCAGATCCAGCGCTCGGCGCTGCCACCATCCGCGGAGCGCAGGTCGCGACGCCTCTCGGCGCACCTCGAGGAGCTCCCGGCGGCTGGCGACGTAGGCCTGCGCGGCCACGACGGCGATCGCCACGCCCAGGCCCAGAGCGGCCGCCTCCACAGCCCCGGGCTGCATCGGTGGAAGCCAGGGCACCAGGCCACCGTAGAACCGCCGCGCTAGGAATACAGATGCCAGCCAGGCGAGCGCTAGCCCGGTCGGCACGGCCGGTAGTGCGAGCACCACCACTTCGAGCAACAGCAGCCGCCAGATTGCGTGCCAGGACCATCCCCGGCTGCGCCACACGGCAAAGGTGTGCCGCTGTCGCTCCAGCGCATGCCCGGAGATGAAGGCCACGGCTAGCCCGGCCACCAGCAGGAGCTGAGCGGCGACCAGCTCGATGCTGAACTGGCCGAGCTCGAGACGATCCTCGAAGGCCTGGACAGTGCTGTCGAGGCTCGTGGTGATGAGCGCCGTCGTGCCCAGCGCACCGGTGCGGAGTTGGCGGAAGCCTGTCAGAACGTTGGTGACACGGTCCTGGTGAAGCTGGCTGGTGTCCGGCTCGAAGAACAGGGTCGCGCTCGCGGGGGAAAGAGACCGTGCCTTCGGGTTGGGGTGCAGGATTGTGGTCAGGCTCAACGGGTCGGTCGTCACCACGGAGTCCGGCACGGGGCGTTCGGCCCAGTAGTGGTCGTAAGGATCGCGGGCACGCCAGACGCCGGCCAGCCGGGCACAGAAGAGGCGGACGGGAACTTCGCGGAGGGTGAGGCTGTCGAAGCAGGACGCCTGGCCCAGCCGGAGGCCGAGACTCCGCACCGCGCCCTCGGGCGCTGTGATGGACCAGACGTCACCCCCTCCCGGCTGCGCGGGCGCCTGGCCCTGGACGAACTCCACGTGACCGTCCAGGTTGTCGATGGACGTGAGACGGACGACGCTCTGGCTGGCGCCACCTTCGACAGCCAGCTCGTCCGACTGCAGGCGCACCTGGCGCAGGCGCTCAAGCGAGCCAAGCGCCTGCGCGACGGCGGAGGTCGCTCTGGAGCCTGCGGTCGAGTAGTCGTAGACGGTCACCAAGTTGCGCTGATCGACTTCCAGGTACCGGGCTGTGCCCAGCTGACGGACGGTGTCCTGGAGGCCGGCTTCAGCGGTGATCGTCGAGACCACCGCAACGGCGGTCGGAAGCGCCACCGCCACAGCCAGGGCGAGGCCCAGCGCGCCTGACATCGGCCAGCGGCGGCCCAGCCGCACCAACGCCAGGCGGCGCAGTCTCAGCGCGTGAGGTCGGGGACGGCGTGGCACCTCCGTCGCTCTCTCCCCCGCGAAGCGTACTATCCGCCAGCGGACCTTCCCCCGGCGGAGTCGGGAGCACCCGGCGAGCCGGGGTACATCCCAGGGGTGTAAGAAGTCAAGCGGCCTCCGCCAAGCCCTCAGGCCAGGCGATTGAGTCGTCATATTGGCAGTGCCGCCGTAGGCAGCCGTGAAGGATGCCAACCAGCCGGTTGGCGAGGGCGTGCAGGGCTTCATTGCTGGTCTTGCCTCGGGCGATGAGCTGGTCATAGTTGCGACGGGCACCCGGAGAGCAGCGAGGGCTGAAGTGGCCCACCGGAAGGTGGCATCGGCCAGGGTCCGGTTGGGAGTGATCCGCCGGTTCACCGTCTTCAATTTGCCGGAGCGTTTGGTGATGGGCGCATTGCCGAAGTAGTTCTTGCGCGCCTGAGGCATTGACGTAGCGGGTCGTCGTCGCCCGACTCCCCCAAGACCCGGGCGCCGAGGACGATTCCGAGTCCTGGCTGACTGAGGAGTATTTCGGCGTCCGGGTGCTCTTTAAAATCGGCGGCCATCTGCTCTTCAAGCTGGGCCACTTCGGAACGAATCTGGAGGAGGCTGCGAACCAGGTAGCTGACTTCATCCGGCAACGACATCCTCAGTAGTCCTGCTCTCTCCTCGCCAAGAGGCGGGGGCACGGTTCCCCGGCAGGGCTGGCTCCGCAGAGTCGCCCCGAGGGGAGGTGAGTGCTCACCCGTCTCCGGCTCGGACAGCCCCTTCCATTCTTGGGGGTACGCCCCTATTGGAGGGGGGTGAGCCTCGTTCTCCCCGGATATCGCAGTTTCGGTGGGTCGGCGGCCGGTGCCAGCCCCCGATGTCGCGATATCAGTGACTCTTGAGGTCAGATGCCTGGCGCGGCCGCCAAGGCAGACGCATCATCAATTCCCTGCGGAACCGACACCACCGGGAACCTTCTCAGCGCAGGGCCGCGCCGAACAGATTTGACGTTGCTCCGGGGGCGCTGCCACATTAAACTCACCTCGCGAAACGGGGCGGACAGTTGCCGTCCACGACCAGACAGGAGGGGGACATGGGGCGTCGCGCGCTTAGCGGGATCATGTTGTCACTGGTATGCATCGTGCTCGGGGTCGGTCCCGGCGTGGCGGACACGGCTGGTCAACCAGGCGATGAGCTCGCCGCGAACGTCGACCGGTTCGCCAAGATCGATGCCTCGCTGCTCGAGTCCAACGGTCAGCAGCCCGCGTTCGTGCCGGCCTCGTTGAGCAACCAGCAGGTCTCGGTCGTCCTTGAGCTCGCCGGCGCGCCGGTCGCGGCGCAGGACGCGGACGCCAAGAATCGCGGCCAGGGACTGAGCGAAAATGAAAAGCACGCCGTCCGCCAGCAGCTCGAGGCCAGCCAGAACCAGCTTCACGGCCGGCTTGCTGCCGCGGGCGCGCAGGTGGTGGGCCAGATGCAGGACGCCTACAACGGCATCCAGGTCATCGTGCCGGAAAGCAGCCTGACACAGCTCGCCAGCCTCCCCGGGGTGGTGGCCATCCACGCGGTCCAGACCTTCAGCCCCGACAACGTCAACGGCGTGCCCTTCGTCGGTGCGCCGCAAGCCTGGCAGAACTTCGCCGTGACTGGAAAAGGCGTGAAGGTCGCGAGCATCGACACCGGCATCGACTACACGCACGCTGACTTTGGGGGCCCGGGCACGGTAGCGGCATTCAATGCGGCCAAGGCCACGAGCACCGCTCCCGCGGACCCGAGCCTGTTCGGCCCGGGTGCGCCGAAGGTCAAAGGCGGCTTCGATTTCGTAGGTGACGCCTACAACGCACAGATCCCGGGCTCGATGCCCAAGCCGGACCCGAACCCGCTGGACTGCAACGGGCACGGCTCGCACACAGCCGGCACCCTGGCTGGCTTCGGCGTCCTCAGCGACGGCACCGCGTTCGGAGGTCCGTACAACTCGACCACAGTGTCTTCTCACACCTGGAACGTGGGCCCGGGGGTCGCGCCCCAGGCATCGCTCTTCGCCTACCGCGTCTTCGGCTGCGCGGGCTCGAGCAACGTCGTCGCCCTTGCCATCAACAGGGCCGCGGCTGACGGAGTCGACGTGATCAGCATGTCCCTCGGCTCTGCCCTGGGTGGCACCACCGATCCGACTTCGGTGGCCGCGCAGAACGCGTTCAACGACGGCATCGCAGTGGTCGCGTCGGCCGGCAACAACGGCACGAACGCTTACCTGGTTGGTTCTCCGAGCACGGCCAGCGGAGTGCTTTCGGTGGCGGCGATCGACGGCAGCTCGCCGACGTTCCCGGGCGCCATCCTCAACCTGACCACCTCCGGTGGGGCCGCGGCGGGCGCGGTCCCGGCGATCGACGCCAACGGCGCACCGCTGCCGGGCGGTTCATTCAAGGTGAAGGTGCTCCGCAACGCCGATGGATCGGTCTCGCTGGGCTGCAACAAGGCCGAGTACGCCGGCACGGCCGGAATGGTGGTGGTGACCACGCGAGGCACCTGTGCGCGCGTCGCGAGGGCAGTCTTCGGCGACGAGGCCGGCGACGCGGCGGTCGTGATGATCAACAACACGGCCGCCTTCCCGCCGTTTGAAGGCCCGATCACCTCCAACCCAGACACCGGCGAGCAGCACAACGTGACCATCCCATTCCTTGGCGCGCGCAACCTCACCGCGGACGTGAACGCACTGCTCGCTGCCGACGGAGGATCGGTGACTCTGGCGGCGACGAGCGTGACCAACCCCGGCTACAAGAAGGCGGCGAGCTTCACCTCAGGCGGTCCGCGTGCCCCCGACTCGGCCCCGAAGCCTGACGTGATGGCTCCCGGAGTGAGCGTGGCGTCGGTCGGCATGGGCACCGGCACGGGAGCCGTCTTCATGTCCGGGACTTCGATGGCGTGTCCGATGACCGCCGGCATTGCGGCGCTGGTCAAGCAGGCACACCCGAGCTGGGGTGGCTCTCGGATCAAAGCGGCGATCATGAACACCGCCAACCCTGCCCTCAACCTTGACTACAACACCCGCGTTGCTGGTACAGGCGTGGTCCAGGCACAGAACGCCGTCACCTCGTCGATCCTCGCGACGACATCTGATGCGCTCGACTCCATCGCCTTCGGCTACGTCGCCGGCTCCGGCAACTACGCGGCTCAGAAGACCTTCTCGCTGACTAACACCGGCTCGGTGGCGGCGACGTACAACTTGAGCGTCGTCCCGAGCCCTGGCAGCACACTGCGCGGCGGAAGCATCACCATCTCGCCGAGCAGCGTCGCGGTCGCAGCCGGCGCGACGTCGAATATCCAGGCCTCTCTGTCGATGCCGGCGGCAGCGTTTGCGGCGCTGCCGAGCGACGACACCTTCGCGGTGGGACCCGGCGGCCTGATCACCGTGCGCGGCGACATCGTGGCCACGCCGATGGCAGTCGAACCTGCCGATCACCAGACGCTGCGCGTGCCGTTCATGCTCGTCCCCCGCGGACTGTCGAATGTACAGGCCGGCACCTTGAGCGCGTTCACCAACGCGTCCTCCATCTCTTCGAGGGGAACCGGGACGCCGGGCAACACGCTTTCCGCCTCGTTCTCAGTGAGCAACAACGGCATCCACGCCGGGACGGCTGACCTGTACGCGTGGGGCATCAGCAGCCCACGGCACGCCGGGCAACCGAACGATGTGCGCGACGTTGGCGTGCAGGTGCGGCCGGGCACGGCGCTGGGTTCGACAGCAAGCGACCGCGAACTGGTGTTCCTGATCAACACGTGGGGCCAGGCCGCGACCCAGTCTGTCAACGAGTTCGACATCCAGATCGACACCAACGGCGACGGCGTGCCCGACTTCGTCGTGGTCGGGGCAGATCTCGGGAGGGTCCTCACCGGCCAGTCGGACGGCCGGTACGCGTCCTTCACCATCAACGCGCACACGAACGCCCTGGTCGACGCATTTTTCGCCGACGCGCCCATGAACGGATCGACGATCGAACTGCCCGCCCTCGCCAGCGATCTCGGTCTGTCCGAGAGGTCGGCCGGCGTCGGTCCGGTGAAGAAGCAGGGAATGACCTACCGCGTGGCGGCTTTCTCGCTGAAGCCGGGAGGGTTCATCGACGTCACCGGATCGGCCTCCTTCAACCCGTTCAGCCCTTCCGTCTCGAGCGGCGACTTTGCACAGCTCCCGTCGGGCGCTTCGGCTAAGTTCACCGTGACGGTTGACACCGACCAGCAAAGGGCGGAGCCGGTGCTGGGGTGGCTGGTGGCGTCGGTCGATGACGCCAACGGCGCGCCGCAGGCGGACGAGGTGGCATTACCCAGTAGGTGAGCTGATGCTTGAGGACCGGGCCGGCGAGTTCCGGCCCGCAGTCCTCGGCCGTCGATTCAGCTTGCCGGTTTCGGCGCCGGCGCCCGGCGGCGCCGCCGCTGCGAGTGCGCGAGGTACGGCCGATCTCCCACCCCGGGGCGCGGGCGCCTCCCTGGTGTCGTCGGCCCTGGCCCCCACGATCCCTGGCCGACCTGGTCGGCGAACCGGGCGCTGCCCGGACGGCTGGCCCCGGGACACGAGCCGCCGAGTCGGCACTTGTCATGCACGATTTGATGCTCCGTCCCACTTTGCACACGAGAACGTTCGACGGCTACTGGCGGCGGCGGGTGCGGCAGATGGCCGCCGGGCGTCCGAAGGGCTCGCAGCCCAACGCTCCCGGGTCCGACCTCCCCGAGTACCTGTTCGAGCGGAGACCGTGGGCGTGATCTACGACGAGGAGGAGGGTGTGCCGTTCAAAAAGGACGATCGCCATACTGATGCCGTCGCTGACATCGGTTCGAACCCCGAGAGTCCGTCGCCGTCAGGCCGACCCGGCCGGTCATTCCCGGGCGCCCTGGCGAGCGTGGCGGGAAGGAGCTAGAGAAGTTCGATCATCGGGGGAGGCGGCGGACGAAGAGCCAGAAGAGCTGGTCCTGGGGGCCGTCGCGAGGACCATGCTGGATGCGGAGGGCAACCTGGAGCTGCTGACGTAGAAGCAGGTTCTCGAGGAGGAGGCCCTTGCGGTACGGAACACACTGGTAAGCGTGGCAAGGAGGAGCCCGAGGAGTTCGATCATCGGCGCAGGAACGGTGATCGTGGATAGCTCGCGGGGTAGGGGGCAGAGTTTTGCCGCCCTGCACCCTCTACGTCCTCTTCTTGTCGACGGTGCCGACGCCGCCGCACCATGCGAGCGGCTCAGATCCACTGGTCCCAGGCGCCGCGGGCGCCTTTGGCCTCACCGGCAACGCGCCCGCGGAACACGGCCAGCAGCGTCGCCAGCAGGATCAACGCCACCGCCACGGCGCCAAACGTGAACGACAGCGAGGTCGCGCGCGCCAGCAGAAGGGCGGACAGCAGGGCGGCGGTTGCCAGGGCCGCACCGGCGCATATGGCGAGTGCGCGTGAATGCGCGTAGACGGCAGCTGCCAATCCAACCGCCCCCTCGATCGCCAGCCAGCCCATGTGCTGGGAGTCCACCTCGGCGGGCGATGAGCTCCCCGCCTGAACGGCGGTGGTTCCGAAGAGCAGCAGCGCCCCGGCTGCGTTGATCGTTCGCGACAAGCCGATCCGAGCGGGCAGCCGAGAGTCAGCGGCCAGCCGAGCGCCGGTCCAGACCAAGATCACAGCCGGCACCACGACATGCCAAGTGATGTCACTCACGTGCCCCAGACGGGCAAGGTGGACTCCGACGAGAGATGCCGCGATCGGCGCCGCGTAGCCCGTGAGGGGTTCCATGTACAGCGCGCCGTCAACGGTCAGCACCAGCGCAACAGCGAGCGCGGACGCGGAGCCCGCAGTGACATCAGGCGTGCTGCTTCCGAGGGCGGACACTCCGGCCAGTGCGGCGATCGTCGACAGCGCTCCTCCAAGCGCCCGCTGGAACGGCTGCGCGAACACCAGACCTGGCCAGCGTCGGGCCGCGACGCCAATGGCGTACGAGACCAGTCCAGCGCCGCTCAGCGCCAGCACCTGCGCCGACGCGCCCGCCTTCGCGCCGAGCAGGAGCAGCGCGATGCCAACGGTCGCCCCGAGCACTGCAGTCGCGGCTGCCCAGCCCGACCGCTCCAGGGCGGCCACGGCGTACGTGACCGCCGCATACACCAGCAGCCAGAGGCCGGCGAGCTGCCACGCTTGCTCAGAGACCGCGACAGCGACGCTGCCCGTCGCCACCAGGGCGGCAGCGCCGTAGAGCGGCCAGGCCCATGGCTGTCCGCCGCGCCCCCGGGCTATCAGAGCGCAGGCAAGGAGCAGCACCGCGAGCGGCGCGTACGCCCGAGCAAGGTCCACCGGACCAGCGGCCGGTGGAGGAGGAATCGCGGCCTTGACGAGCCAGTACCAGGCCAGCGTGAACGTAGCTGCGGGCAGCCAGAGCCACCCCGCCTCGTGGGCACTGAAGGTCAGCAGCAGGCCAACCGCGGTCGCGGCCAGGAGGAGTGCGATCTGTACACAGGTCGACGCGTCCGCGAAGAGTGTGCTCAGCGCGACCAGGACAGTGGCGAGGGCCCGCAGGTAGCCACGATTACCGCCACTCAACCGACCTGCGAGCCCCCAGGCCGAGATGACGGCCAGAGTCGCCAGGGCCAGCATCAGCGCTCGCTGGCGTACGAGGTCGAAGCCGAGGCTGTCCGCCAGGCTCAGTGCGGCAGCCGGCAGCGGAGTCGCTGCCAGCCAAGCCAGCTCCAACCGCCGCTCCGGCAAGCCGGCACGGATGATCGCGGCGGTGCTGACCAGCAGAAGGGCCGTTGTGAGCGGCCAGTGATGGTCTGCGCCCAAAGCGGCGGAGGCGGTCAAGAGGATGCCGACCGCGGCAGCGGCGTAAGCGCTCGCGTCGGACGGTACGGCGTAGACGTGGCGGCTGCGGCGCGTGCGCTCGGCGAGCACCACCATCACCGGCGCCAGTGCCGCGAGCCCGGCCCCGATCCAGGGCCGCTGATGGGCCGCGTCAATCCCGGCGGCGACAGCCACCGCCAGGGCGCCCAGGCTCAGTCCGGCATACGCACGCGAACAGATCGAGAGCGCGAGGGCTGTGTAGACGGCCGCGCAGGTGGCGGCGATGATCGCCGCGGCCAGACTGGCCTCGACGCCGAGCGATCCGAGCCTCAGGAACACGTATGCTGCCAGGCCGGTCAGCGGCACGAGGAGCGCCGAGAGCGCGATGTACGACAGCGCGACCACCCGCAGCGCCGGCCGTCTGAGTGCGATCCAGCCTCCCAGCGCGAACGCGGGGTTGAGCCCTGCCACAGCCCAGAAGCGAGCGGGCGACTTGCCGCTCAGGTCGAAGAGCAACACGGCGATCGCAAGCAGGAAGGCCCCGGAGTATGCCAGGAGCTGGATCGAGTTGTCGGCGAGGAACTCGACGAATGAGGCACGCACCACGGCCGGCGCACGCGGCGCGGCCCGCGCCGCTCCGGGCTGGGCAGAGGTCTCGGCCGGTGCTAGTGCCGCTGCTACGGCTTCGAACTGCCGGCGCAGGGCCGCGAGCGCGCCTTCGGTCAGCTCCCCTGCTGGTCGGGCACGCCGGAGCGCATTCAGCGCGTACGCGATCTCGACCCGGGAGCTGTTCAGAAGCCGTGTGTCATCCGGACGGTCCTGGCCGGCCGCAGCCCTCGCCACAGCGGCGGCCTCCTGAGGGTTTGCGCCGCCCCGCAGAGCGATCAGAGCCGCGTCAACCGCCGCGTCAATCGCCGGCTCGGCAGCGGCGTCACCCAGCTCGCGGCGCGCCCAGGCGGCCCACTGCTTGCGGGTGTCAGCCGTCGCATCCGCGTCGCCCTCGTGCGTGTCCTTGTTGACCCAACGATCGTAGATGACGTGAACACCTCCTATGCAGCCGGCTGGTCTTCAAGCCCGCGGCATCAGAAGGTGATGGTGACCGTGCGGCCGCTCACGTCCTATATCTGGCTGATCTGCGAGCCCCAGGCAGCCTGGGTGACCTTCCCCACATCGACGCCGGCCGACTCCCCCTCGTGGACCAGGCGCCGGAGCTCCTCGGCAAACTCCGGTCCTGGCCCACATACCCTATGACGGCGCCACCATAGATGGGCGCTGGACGCGCAGAAAGAGCGTCCGGACCAGGGATGGAAAGATGCCTTGCTCTTGCGGATCTCGTCCGTCGCCGCGGGATGCCCGTTCAGCAGGAAGACCGCGCAGACGCGGTCCGGTGCTGCGGCCAGCTCTCCGGCCGGGTGAAATTACCGGCGGCGAGGTCGACTCGAGGGCACTCTGTCGCCTCTCCCCCGCGTCAGCGCCCGCACCTCCTCGCCGGCGCCTGGGCGCGGTCGCTAGTAATCTCGGCCGGCGTCAGGCGGGAGCGGCTAAGCCATGAAGCGAGCCGCCTGGCTCGATGAGCCTGTCCATATCACCGGGGGACACCTCGTGCACCCGAACCCATCCCCTCACCACCAAGGCGAGATGGCCGCCGTCAGGTTGAAGGCCAGCCGCACTAGGTTCAGGTTGCCTAGCGGGTCCAGCAGCCCGGCCAGCGGCACGAGTACATTCGACGCGCGCTTGATCCAACGGCGTATCCGTTCGGGCTCGAGCCTGGCCTCGGACAGCGCAATCAGGAACACGTGGGCCGGCGGCACGGTGCCTGCTTCCCACGCCGCGACGGCGCCGGGGCTGACCGTTGGGTGGCCTGGTCGTCGCCGACGTTGGATCACGGCGGCGAATGAGTCCAGGCTGAGGCCCAATCGGCGCCGAGTCTCACGCATAGTGAGGGTGATCAGCTGCCTCACCTCTTCGTGCCGCGGGCCGTTGAAGTCTACTTCTCTAATCATCCGGAGCGACACACCAGCTCGACAAGATAGTTGATCGGCGGTGGGAGATGAATGGGTCGCATTAACTCATCAAGAATCTGACCGCGGCGCGCTGATGCATCGAGCACGGGCCCAGGTGCCCGGGCAGGCGAGGGTGTACCGTTCAAGAAGTCAGATCGGAGTACGCCGACGACCCGAATGAGGTCACAAGTGGCCAGGGTGGTGATGCAACGTGGAGAGCCTTACCAGATCCGCGATACCGACGGCCGCCCGGTCAGCGTCGACGAGGCTAAAGCATCATCGCCGACCGGTGGACTGTGCCAGAGGACGTGCGTCGCCGTAGACGGGGCCTGCAAGCGCGCGCAGGGAAGGCCCCTCAGCAAGTCGTTGCCCGACATGCGAAGCCCAGCGCTGA
>Ga0070699_100000530_pt1 | contig 36055 bp, 40 predicted proteins | sample KBSK1503metaG_FD_65473 | JGI IMG/M metagenome (GOLD analysis project Ga0070699, IMG submission 65473) | Corn, switchgrass and miscanthus rhizosphere microbial communities from Kellogg Biological Station, Michigan, USA - KBS K1-50-3 metaG | ecosystem: Host-associated > Plants > Roots >... | reverse complement strand
CTGGTCTACGCGGCAACCTGAAATGTCGTCTTATCAACGCTCGGCTTCGTAACGCGCGGCCTGGACGCCATAGTCGCCACGCTGTGATCCGTCGATGTCGCGGCTGCTTGGCTCGGACCGTCCGCGTGGCCTTCGTCGCCGGCGATCAACAGATGGTCGCTCCGGTCGTTACGTAACCCCGCATGAGTCACCTCACGGATGCCGTGTTTCGGCGAGCACCGTCGTGTCGCGTGAAGGGGGCTCGCCACTGGCCACCAACGAACTGACGTGGCGTGGTAAACGGCATGGGGCACCGGGGTGGCCCGGGGCCGCCAGAGCGGTTGGTGAGGAACCGATCGACAGCAGCGGGGCGGCTCCCGCCGACGGCGAGTAGGCGCGTCGTCTTCATGTCGGGCCCTCCTCTGTCGCCGGTTGATCCGGGGACTGCGCAGCGCTCACTCCAGACGTTCACAGGTGGGGCCGCGCAATCGGATCGCTCGCTGTCCAGGGATCCAAGTGACGCCGAGCCGGCTACTGCACAGTGAGCACCCCAAAGGAGGTCCTGCTGTGAGAATCGCTCTTGGCCGTTCGAGCTCACTGGTCGCCGCGCTTGCCGCCGCGCTCAGCGCCTGCGGTGGCGCGGGGCAGAGCCCAGGAACGGAATCGCCCAGCCCCCCCGCCGCCATTCGGACCACGGTCGCCAGCACGCTGACCGGCACGGACATCGGTGCTCTAGCTGCCGCCTTCCCTGACGAGCCGTTCAGCGGTGGCCAGAAGGCCCCGTTGGTCGCCAGGTGGGTCACGGACAGCAGCTTCGTGTTCCTGCAATTCGACAGCCCGACCGCGGCGGCCATGAAGGCCCTGGTCTACATCGGTGTCGGCGTTAAGGGCACGTTCTGCTCGGAGACCCGTCCCGACCCTGGCGGCAGCTTCACTCGCTTTCAGCGCTACCAGGCAACAGACTGGGCCCGGGGCGCCGGCGGAAAGGCCGGCGATCAAGGCTACTGGTTGAGTTTCGTCGCGCTTGACCAGCTGAATGTGGCCGGGCGTTCGGTGCCGCTTGGCGTCGACTACCGGTACCCCAGCGCCACCCCACCAGCCTGCAGCACCTCATCGGCGCCGACCTTCAGTCCGCCTGGTGCTGGTAAGCCTGCGCCGGAAGCGATCGCGAAGCTGTTCTCCGTCTTCAATGATCAGCCCCTTCAGGGCGGCCAGGTTGCCCCTCGCATCTTCAAGTCCATCAGCAACCAGGCCCTCGTCTTTTTGCAGTTCGACAAGAACAGCTCTACCGAGGCCACGGAGCTGCGCTATGTCGGCCTCTGGACGAAGTCCACCTTCTGCAGCTCAACGCAGCCGTCGCGTGACTTCTCGCACTTCCACCGGCTCGTCGCGCCCAGTTACGCGCTCGGGCATGGGGGGCCGCCCGGCACAGTGGGCTTCTGGGGCACCTGGGTCGCGGCCGAGCAGTTCGAATCCCAGGGGAGAACCGTCACGCCGGGCGTCGACCGAGAATTCAGCCCGACCCCACCGCCCAGCTCTTGTTAGAGACAGCGCAACCGTCGGCGGCGAAGGTGGCAAACAGCCTCACCTTCGCTGCCGGGCCTGCCATCCTCGCGACGTGAGGAAAGAGCGGCCAGACGCGCCCGCGAATGTTGAAGGTCCCGTAGAGGACGAGGAGCTCGTGTCCCGCACTGCCGCCGGCGACATTGCCGCTTTCACAGAGCTGTACGACCGGTACGCACGGCGCATTCACGCCTGGTGCGCGCACGTGCTGGGAGCGGGAAGGGCGGAGGACGCGATGCAGGAAATATTTCTCAGGCTCTGGCAGCACGCGGGTCAGTTCGACCGCGAGCGGGGCACCTTCACGACGTGGTTCACCGCAATCGCGCGTCACTACCTGGTGCACGTGCTTCGCCGGGATAGCATGCTGCGGCGCGTCGCAATGGCGACCGAGCTCGCGGCCGTCCTCGAACACGGGTCGGCATTGACTCCAGGACCGGAGGAGACCCTGGCCCAGCGCGAGGACGGGGCTGCCCTGGCGGGGGCGATGAAGCTCCTGCCGGACGAGCAGCGCCAGGTGCTGGTGCTCGCGTACTTTGGAGGCCTGAGCCAGTCGCAGATCGCTGAGGACCTCGCCCTCCCGTTGGGGACGGTGAAGAAGCGCATCCGGCTGGGCATGGGGAAGCTTCGTGGTGCGTTGGCGCCGCAAGCATCGTCCCAGCAGCCGCCAGGCGCCGGGAGGGCTGCCCGGTGATGGACCATGACGAACTACGTGACCGACTGGATGCCTATGTGCTGGGGGCGCTTGACGCTGCTGAGGCCGCCGCCGTGGCCGCCCACCTGGAGACCTGCGAGAGCTGCCGGGCCGAGGTCGCTGCAGGCCGCCGGGTCGCGGATGGGCTGCCGGCGGCCCTGGAGGTCGCTTCGCCGCTGCGCGTGCACCCTTCGGTCAAGCGGCGAGTGCTGGCGGCGGTCCAGGGCCCGCCGAGGCCGCGCCATTTCCGGCCTCTGCTCTGGCCAGTCGCCGCCGCAGTGGCGCTCCTGATGTTCATTAGTTCCACGGTCTATGCCGTGCACCTGCAGATCGAGCAGCAGGACCTGGCGGTCACCGTGCGCACGGAAACCCTGAACAAGCTGGGCGCGACCTTGAGCCAGGGCGACCAGCTCCGAGTCCTGGAGGTACTGGACTCCAACGCCACGACCAAGCGCTCGCTGCGCCCGGCCGACCCCCAACTGCCCGCGTTCCATGACTCATACGGCAAGCTGTGGACAAGGTCTGATGACGCCGACGTGGTCGTGATGGTCAACAAGCTGCCCCAGCCGCTGCCTGGCCAGCGTTACGAGCTGTACTTGACTTCCAACGGGCGCACAATCGATGCCGGGGCCTTGAAGCTGGACGCCGACGGCTTCGCGATGTTGCTTTTCCGCGCGGATCGAACCGGGCCCAGCTACAAGCGGGCCGTGGTTACTCTTGGCGGTACGCCGGTCCTCCAATGGGCGGAATAGCCACGAACCGGTGTCCTCGCCCATGTGATCGGCCAGGCGCCAGAGTAATACGCAGCCCGTAGACGCCATAGTTCTCCTCGTGTACGCGTGCGATCTGGGGCTTCAGCTCTTCGTCCCGCAGCTCCCGCGCCGACGCCGGCCGTGTGGTCGCCGCGTAAGAACTACCCGCCTCACCACACCGTGGCGCTCACCTGTCTGCTTTATTTGCGCAGTGGTCTGAGGCCCGCGCGAACCTCTTCTGAAAAGAGCTCCTTCGGAAAGACGCTCACCGCAGCCGGAATGGAAACGTTCTTGACGTCGAAAAAGCCGAGCTATTTTCCCGAGAGAGACGACCCGAAGAAACCCCCGTGTTCGTGAACCAGGTGAGCGTGATGCTGTCGAGGACCTCGTCTCGTGTAAGGTCGCCCACGGGGTGTCCATGAAAGGCGTGTGAGATGTGCTCGTAACTGAGCGCGTCGTGATCGAGCATCCAGGCTGCTAGGGCGACAGGCGAGTCCCCCAGTCCGTATAACGTTTGAGGGCGCAACCCCATCTCAACTGCGTAGCCTATGCCCTTCGTATATACGCGGCTTAGCTCCTCGTACGCGCGTCTTTCGCCGGCTGAGAGATTGGATGGCGGGGGGTCGCCGGACGGGAGCGCCTTTGCGATGTCGGGTGGAACGGTGCCAGGCACGTGGGGGGAATGCCGAGCAACTCCGGAGGAGCCCAGTGCAGCCATCACATCCGTGACAATCGCACCCCAATCGCCGCCTTGCGCCAAATCGCATGTATCCAAGGCGCTTCATCAGCACTACCCAGGCACGTGCAATATGGGCGGGGACCCAGCCGGTAGTGGTCGGCTTGCCTGAAAAGCCGTAGCCCGGCATCGACGGAACCACCAGATGGAAAGCGTCTGCTGCGCTCGCGCCATGTGCGGTCGGGTCGGTGAGCGGACCGATGACCTTGAGTATCTCGATGACCGAGCCGGGCCAGCCCGGTTCGAGCTCACGGCTGAGGTCTTGTGCGTCCGCTACTCCACTCGGGTCTATCGGTTTGCGGCGATGATCTCCAAGAACTCGCACGACGCGGAGGATCTGGCGCAGACCGCTCTGGAGCGGGCAATCCGGGCGCTCCCGCGCTTCGATTACGGACGTGGCAATGTGGAGGGGTGGTTGTGGCGCATCGTGGCCAACTCGGCCCGCGACGCCCGTCGCGGGGCCAAGAGGCGGCGGCTTCTGGAAGAGTTGTTGGCCCGGCTGACCGATCGGCAGGCCCACCACGAGCCGCCCGAGACCGCTGACGAGTTGATGTTGACTGCGATTCACCGGCTGCCCGACCGCCAACGTGCAGCAATCGCACTGCGCTGCGGCGGGACCTGGACCTGCATGCTGTCGGGACCACGCTGGGCGTCTCTGTGGCCGGCACAAGCATGCTCATCCGACGCGCTCTGGACCGGCTCCGCGCGGAGCTGTCGCAACAGGAGAAGCAGCCATGACCGACATCGAGTCGCGCCTCCGGACGATGGACCTGCGACCTCCGCGCGACCTCCAAACGCGAGCCCTAGCGGGGGCTGGCTTGACTGCCGCGAACCCCCGCAGCCGCCGCCTTCTACCAGCCGTAGTGGCCGCCATTCTGGCGGCCCTTCTCGCGGGCTATGGCGTGCTCGCTTTCACGAACGCCCCACGAACCGATGCTGCCAGCACCAGCGGGTATGGAGTTGGTCTGGGGTGCTGGTTCATCAAGGACGCTCATGGCCTCCGCTTTCATATGGGCGGCTGGTATCACGGTCTGCCCGCTGTATGCACCAGCGAGGGCCGCGACTCGACGCCTGGACCATAGGAGCCAGTGAGGTCGGCGAGCCGATCGTGGCCGAGGAGGTCGAGCCCGCCGCGCGGCCCCGGGGGCCATGCTGAGCAGCCAGGCGATCATTGGGCGGCGAGGTACCGCCGCTCTGGCTGACCGGCGTTCGCGAGCCGGTCAGGGCGTATAGATCTGAGCTCCGTTCCTCGCCTGGTACCCGCAGTAGTCTCCAGTCGGGTCGCACATGTTCACAGCGCCGCCTGCCAGGAGTACCGTGCCGTTGGGAAGGAGCGCCCCCGCACTCTCCTGCAGATCGGCATAAACCTGATAGCCGGTCGAGCTCCAGGTGCCCGTGGGGGGCGAGTACACGTCGCCGGCATAGGTGTCTCCGGCAATGAGGACGCGTCCGTCGGCGAGCAGCGTGCCAGTGGCCAGGCCATGCGGGAGAGTCATGGAGCCGGTCAGCCGCCAACTGTTCGATGCCGGGTCGTAGAGCTCGGCAGAGCTGAAAGTCCCGTAGCCGTCTCCCCCGGCCACCAGCACTTGACCGTCCAGGAGCCGGACCGCGTCGGCGTTCCGCCGGGCGACCACCATCGATCCGGCCGACGTCCATCTCCCGGTGGACGCGCTGTATCGCTCGGCAGCGGCCACTAGGCCATTCGCCACGCTGGGATTGAAACCGGTCGCGACCAGGACGGTCCCATCGGCGAGCAACGTCGCGGTGTGGTAGTAGCGGCCGGTCCTGAGTGAGCCGGTGAGGCTCCACGTGCCGGTGCTCGGGTTGTAGAGCTCCGCGCTGCTGATCGCCGCTCCGGTGGCGGGATTCTGGCCGCCGACGGCCAGCACCCGGCCGTCAATGAGCAACACCGCGGCAGGGTAGTTGCGAGCCACGTTGAGCTTGCCAGTCACGCTCCAGGTGTTGGCGGCAGGATTGTAGATCTCCGTGCTGGCGGCGTCGTAGGAATCGCCGCTCACGACCAGTACCCGGCCGTCAGCCAGGCGAACCGCCGCCTGGTTACTGCGCGCCTCGGTCATTGGGCCGGTCGGGCTCCAGGTCCCGGTCCCCGGATCGTAGACCTCAGCGCTGGCGTCGTAGCCACCGCCGCCTGCGACCAGCACCCGGCCATTGAGAAGCGCAGTCGCGGATGCGCCAAACCGCGCCGTGCTCATGCTGGCCGCCGCCGTCCAGGAGTTGGGGGAGGCCGCGACTGCCGGCGCCGTCGTGACGGCGAGGGCCAGGATCGCCCAGACCGCGGACAGCAGGCCGATTCTGAGTGCGACCCCGTGCCGGCTGGTTTTCTTCGACATGGCGATGACCTCCATCCTCCAACGGGCCTGGCGATCAGACCGGCGGACCCAGCGTCGAAAATTCAGGTCCGTCGGTTCAGAGCCAGTGCCTCATTCCGTTCTATAGGCCTGGAAGCCACCAATGGATCCCTGTCGCCCAGGACGAGGGCACCCTTTGCGTCGAGAAACCCTGTTGTCTGCGTCACCTCCTCACGCAACTCGTCGGTACTCATGGAGGAGACCGCCCCAGGCGATCGCGGCGCTACGATGTCCTCGAGCTGACGATGGTAGCGACCCGCGCTCCGACGCGGACCTAGGATTTGAGGTATGGCACGAACGGGCGATGATGATCTTCTCTGGAAGTTGGCCGAGACCGACGAGATCCAGATCGAAACGCGGCGCGATGCAAAGTCACCTGTCCACCGAACCACGATCTGGATTGTGCCGACGAAGGACGGCGTGTACGTCCGCTCATACAAGGGCAAGAAGGGCCGCTGGTATCAGGAGGCCGTTGCCAACCCGCACATCACGATTCGGGTTGGCCGCCGGAAGCTGGCCGCTCGAGTCGAGGCTGAACGGAGTTCCGGCGAAATTCGCTCAGCAAGCGCCGGCTATCGAAAGAAGTACGGCGAGCGGTGGCCAGACGATACGACGCCCATGCTGCGACGCTCGGTGTCGCCGACTACGCTTCGACTTACGCCAGAGTGAGCTGCCTCCGGCGGTAGCTAGCTTGCTAGTATGGCACCAGCAGGGACTGGGTCTCACTTGCGCCGGCCCGGAACAATGACTCGGCCAGTCCAGGATGGCTGTGCCGTTACATAGGCTGCGTCACTTCCATGCAAACCACCCGGCATTGCCGCTTGGACCCGCAACCTGGGCCCACGGCATTTTTGAGGCAGCCGGTCAGCATCTGGGCGAGAATAAGGTCACCTGAGTTCGCGCGGATCACAGCTCCTGAACGTTCGCGAAAATTCGGTGGGCGCTTGACGGCAAGGATTTCGAACCCCGGCCAAAGTGCGCCCGCGGCCACGGAGCCTCAAGAGCCGCGCGTCAGGCATCCTCGACTATTCGCTTGCCGTACGTCGTCTAGCCTGTCGGACAGCCCGTGCTTTTGCAAGCGCCTGGCGGCGTCGCTCTAACACATCGGGATCAGTAACCTTGCGTCGCGTCCGGATGCTCGCTGCCGCAGCAGTCGTCGATCGGGGACGCCGAGTCGTAGGGGAGCTGTCCAGTGCGCGGGTTAGGCGCCGCTGAAGGCCTGAGAGCGCTTTGGTGGCCTGCCCCGAATTCACCCTCACCCGCGCCTTCTCTGCACGCGCCAGAGCACGCTTCAGTTGGCGATTCTCCTTGATAAGCAGGTCCACCATCTCAGTCAGGCTGGTCACGAGTGCATCTCCGCTGAGCCTCGGGCGACGGCCACGCTTTGGCGCTGGCCGTTCGGAAGCACCCTGGGTCTTGCGCGGCCGCCCTGCCCGCCGACGCGGTGCTGCGGACGCAATCTCGGTAGCGGCTGTTGTTGTCATCTCTTCCGTCGTCATGACTCCTCTCTTGGCTCGATCAGATTCGTTCATAAGAACTCCCTCCGGCATCAAGTATGGGAGTACGCCGCCACAGTATGGCTTATCGATGGCCGCGTCAACCTATACGCTAAATTGTGAAACCCACTGGCGCGCGCGTTCGGCGCCGAACGAGTTGCCATATGCGACGCTGGACGCACGCACGCAGACGTCAAGAACTTCGATCTCCGCTTCGTGGACGACCGGTCAGGCCGCCCAGTTTGTGGAGGGCGCGGACAGCGAAACCCCATGACTTGGCGTCGGTCATAAACATCGTGGATGTTAACTGAGGGGCGCCCTACCGTTCAGGTGATGGTCTTGACCCGCCGCAGCATGCGCTGGGGAATGCTGGTTGACTCACTATTGGCGATGAGAGCCTGTTTGTGTCAACGGACAACAGGAAATCCTTGTAGACGGACACGAAACCTCCCCGTAGGCGGACAGCAGAATTCCCCGCTGACGGACAGCACGCCTCCGGGTGGTGCAGGTCAGATCAGTGGCTTCACCTGCGGTGTTCAAGAATTCCGATCATCGCTGACCCAATCCTGGTTTCTTGACCCCAAACCCTACGGCCGCGAGCCGGCCGGACCCCATACTGACGCTCATGCGGCGCCGGCCGGCTGCCGCCGGTGGCTACATTCGTGCGGTCGAGGTCACGGTACCCGTCTCAGAACGGGGCGGATACCCTCTCGACCTGCCTGCCCTCCGCAATGTAAAGACGCTTGCCCTGGATCCCCGGATGACGATCCTCGTCGGCGAGAACGGCAGCGGGACGTCGACGCTCGTGGAAGGCGTCGCCGTGGCGGCCGGCTTCAACGCCGAAGGCGGCACGATCAACTTCAACTTCCGAACACAACGCCATCTGCCCCAGCTGGCCACTCACCTGCGACTGGTTCGGAACCCGGTGCGCCCCCGCACCGGCTTCTTCCTCCGGGCCGAAAGCTTCTTCAACGTTGCAACGGAGATCGAGCGCCTCGACGAGGAGGGAGGAGGTCCTCTCATCGGTCCAGCCTATGGACCGAGGCCGCTGCACGAGGTATCGCATGGGGAGTCGTTCCTGTCGCTGGCGGCGCACAGGTTCGGTCCGGGTGGCCTCTACGTGCTCGATGAACCAGAAGCAGCCATGTCCCCGACCGGTTGTATGGCCCTGCTTCGCCGGTTCTACGACCTTGCGCAGCAGGGCTCGCAGTTCGTCATCGCCACCCACTCACCGCTCTTGATGAGCTTTCCTGACGCCCTCATCTATGTCCTGACCGAGAACGGGCCGGTCCGCGCGAAGTGGGACGAGCTCGATCACGTCCGCATCACAAAGGAGTTCCTCAACGATCCCGGCGCCGTGCTGAGCACACTACTTGGCGATCCCGACTACCGAGCATGAGGTCAGGTCCGCGCCAGTCCAGCCACGAGACGGGCCGGTATGTCGCGGACGTCGGGCAGCCCGCGAAGTGCCTGCTCGGCTCCGGACGAGGCATATGCGCAGACCGCCTCTAAACCCACGGGTCCGGATGACCCGCCGAAATTGAACGCCTGTGCCGTTACGCCAGCTCAGTCAGGTTGCCGCCCGACCAGCTGACGGAATGCGCACGCATCCAGCTGAAGGGAAGTATGCGGCGCTTGGCCGCCTGTTCAGGTCGCTGCTCAGCCCGCCAAAGGGGATACGGCCGACGTCGCGACCGGACAGAGTCACCCAGCGACCACGCCAGGCATGCCCGACGCGAGTCCCCGCGTCGAGGATCATGAACTCCTGGTTCCGCTTTCGAAGGTTCCGCTTTCGAAGGCAGTAGCAGATCGCAAGACCGGCCGGACCGCCTCCGATGACGGCGGCGTCGACATGTTCCGCAGGGTTAGCGGCGAATTCCCGGACGAGTTGCGGCCGGTCCTACTCTGCCTTCAGGTCGGCGAACAGCCGGGTAAGGACGGCCGCAGGCCCATCGACGCTGTCGATGCTTTGGACCATGCCGGGCAGGGTCCTCGCCTGCTCAGCGATGCGCTCCTCGATCAGGGCCAGGAAGAGGTCTCCCTTGTTGGCAAAGTGCCAGTAGACGGCTCCCTTGGTGACCCCAGCGGCGCGCGCGACATGGTCCAGCGTGGCTCCGTTGTAGCCACTGCGGGCAAAGACGTGTGAGGCCGCGGCCAGGGTGCGCCTCCGCGTATCCGTGGCCGGCGGAGCTGTCTCGGGACGGTCCCTCGTCAGCAGTTCCCTGAGGTGCGCCTTGCCGCCAACATGGCGTCGAACCGTCGGCCAGCTGACCCCAGCCGCCCGCGCGACGTCGGCGAGGCTGACCGTATCGGGAGGTCGCTCGGCTCCGAGCTGATGTACCGCCGCCAGGATGCGCTCGTGGAGGCCGGTCATCGGGGTGCCTCTCCCAGAGGCCGGCCGTGGTTGAAGAGAGCCATCAGCTTTCGGGCGAGGGTCTCAGGAGCCCTCATCGGGACGAAGTGGTCGATACCGGGTGATACACCACACTTCGAGCGCCGGCCACCGCGACCCGAGGCGCTCCACGGATGGATCCGCGATGGCGCCGTTAATGTCTCGATCAGGCGTCCGGAGAGCGTGGCTGTTCGGACGACGCTTCCAGACGGCGCCGCCAGCGTGCAGCTCGATGAGCGGCACATAAGCCCTATTAGCAGCCAGACGCCGGTCCAGTCGTCCGACTACAGCGATGCTACGGATCGCTACGATGTGGAGATTCATGGCGGTGCGGCCAAGCTCACAATCGTGACGAGCTGAGCTCACGAGGACACGCCGGTCTCTGGCTCAGCCAGCTCTGGCCCGCAAGCCGGGCGTGCCGTTACACGAGTTCAGTCGGGTTGTGGGCGGCCCACTCTGATTGGACTCTTTCACGGCACAGGGCCGATAGTGGGCGGTCGAAATGCCTGGGTTGCTCGGCAGGCATTTGTGGACGAAGATCGGACGGGTGTTGCGGGCGTACTTGCCACATCGCAACGGTTGATGAGACGTCGCCATGGCGGGGCTCGTGTTCGGGAACCGACCAGACCGTGCACCGGCGGTGGGCAACCGGGGCATCGCCTTGGGGGCCCAGCGGCGATTGCCGGTGTGCACGTGGAGCTCACGCGGCCGATGCGACGGCACACCTCATCGCGCTGATGGACGATGCCCTCATGGGCGAGTCGCTACTCTCCGACGACGAGTCGCCTGACGACTGGCGTGAGGCACTGGCTGCCATCGCACGCCAGACTCGCGAGGTGTTCCTACGGCATCCGTGGGCCCCGCACTCGCTCCAGGGGTGAGGCCGCAGGCCAGGTGCGCCGATCGGGCCGAATGGCATGCGCCACTTCGAGCAGTCGTTGGCTGCCCTGGCGCTCCCCTCGATATCGGCGGAACGCTCGACCTCCTTGCAATCTTCGACGACTACCTCTTCGGACATGCCCTGCCAGCAGGCCAGCTGCGATTGCGACGCGATGTGGACCCCGAGGAGGTCGCAGCGGTCGTCGAGTTCGGTATGGAGCAGGTGCGATCCGCCCGCTACCCGCACTTCGAGGAGTCGTCGCGCGACCCGCCCCCAGCCTCTATCACCGACGAGGGCCGATTCGAGGAACGATTCGAGCGGGCCTGCAAGCGCTGCTCAACGGCGCCAGGGCACGCGCCGGGGGCGCGTCGTCTACCCGCTGACCGGACCTCCGGAGCAACCCCTCGCGCCGTCACCCATCGGTTAACGATCTGCACGTTCAAATGCCGCCATACCCGGTCTGAGCTCGGTGAAGGGAACCGCCATGCACCTTGTGATCGTCACCGGCGCAAGTCGAGGAATCGGAGCGGCCGCGGCACGTCACTTCGCGTCTGCGGGGGCGGTAGTCGTCCTTGCCGCACGCAGCGAACCCGAGATCGCCTCCCTCGGGCGGCAAATCGTCGAAGCTGGCCGGCGAGCGCTGGCTGTGACCACCGACTCGTCGACAACACTCGCCGCGGTAGGCCGGCACCGTGATTGAGCACGTTCGCTGGCAGCGGAGATCCTCCGGGATATGAGCCGCGAACCACCCGACGGGTGTCAGTCCAGGTACTCGTCCTTCCGCCAGGCGCGGGGCTCGACGGGTTGGGCTTTCGGTGTTCGCTCGAGCAGGAAGCTGAAGTACGGCGCGACGAAGGGATCGGGGGCCGTTACGGTGTAGGTGTGGTAGACGGTGCCGTTCTCGCGCGCGAAGGCGATCCAGCCCGGGTTCTCGCGCAGCCCGTCCTTGAGCTCGGCCCCGATCTGGCCTGACCACTCCTGGAGCCAGTCGGGCGGGTTGTCGATCATCTGGTTGACCTCGGGGATGTGCTGCGCCTGCTCCTCGGTCAGCGCGAGGCCGAAGTCGAAGGCGAACGCGGTGTTATAGGTCGAGACGTAGGGGAACTGCCAGCCCATCCGCCGTTTGTAGGCGGTCAACCGTTCGATCGGCGCGCGCGAGAAGCAGAGGAGCGTCACGTCGCGGTGATTCAGGTGCACGAGCGAACCGTCGAGCCCGTCGGCCAGGCTGGTGCAGCCGGGGCAGGCGCCTAGCGTGTAGTCGGGGCCGAACATGATGTTGTAGGCAAGCAGCTGTGAGCGCCCGTCGAACAGCTCGGCGAGGGTCTTCGTGCCCTCCTCGGTGTCGAACGCGTACTCCTTCTCGACTGCGACCCACGGGAGCTCGAGACGCTTTCGCTTGATCGCCTCGTTTTGCTCCGCCTGGTCGGCCTCGAGCTTTGTGAGCTCGTCACGAGCCGCCTGCCATTCCTCGCGGTTTGCGGTCTTGTGCCCGGGCATATCTTCTCCTTATCTCATACCGGGACGCTCCCGGGCGAGTCGAATCCGTCGTCGGATCGGACGCCATCGGGATCATAAACTTAGACCACCGGCGGCCCGGACACTAATCGCAACACTCTTCGAACCCCCACTCGCACTCGACGGTTGCGCACTTACGGTACACACCCCCGAGGCATGACCCGGCTCGGGCATGGAGGGCCGACCGCGCAATCGAACGGCGCGCCCGCGCGCATGATCTGCTTCGTCCTCGTATAGCGACATCAAGACGTTTACTCCTTCGCCCCCATGGACAGCAGCTTCTCAAGAGCTGCTTTGACATCGTCGGCGTGCCAGTACATGACGGCACCGGCCGGACCGGTCGCTGAACCGCCGGGCGCGTAGCGGCTGTCGATCAGGCCCAGTTCGTCCTGATGGTCACCGAGACGAAACTCGCAGTACCCCAGGCGCTCGAAGTACGGCTCGATGCCCAGCAGCTCTGCGTACCACTTCTTTGCCGCCTCTAGATCGTCTGCCCAAAAACTGATGGTGGCGAATCCTCGCAACATTCCGGTCTTCTCCTTTTGCTGGGTACGCATTGCTGGTTCACTCCAGACAGCATCACGCCTATAAAGTTCTCCTGCCGTTGGGAACAAAGGAGGCGAATGTCTACATCCACGTACCACGCCGCCAAGTTCAGGTGAACCTCGCGAGCCGGTTACGCGACGAGGAGCTACAGGTCGAGATCGCGCGCGTGCACGAGGAGAACTTTCGGCGTCTACGGGATCAAGAGGTCTGGCGGCAGCTGAACTGGGAGGGCATCGCGGCGTTCCGTCATGAGGTGCCCTCGACCCCACCTGCAAACGGGGCGACAAGGCGCGTGTTGTCAGCGGGTAGGCGCGATGGTGAACACTTGGCCGCCGGGTGCCATGAAGTAGTAGGGGTGGCCGGGTGCTTGAGCTCGGTGAGACCTGCGTCGAGCACGGTCGTTAGCAACACGGCTGGGTCATCAGCCCGCAGCTCGAGCCATGCTCCCAACCGGGGGTGGTCGTCGTCTGGGGCATCATCAGTGAATTCGATGCTCAGATGCCCGCCACCGGGGAACGTGACCACCAGAATGGGCTCGACCATCCCCGGGGGCTCGACGGTTGCGACCTGCCCGCATCCGAGCACCGTCTCGAAGACCCAGAACAGCTCCTGACGCCGGTGCGGTCGAGCAAAGATGTGGACGACAAGCTCTTCATTCCGGAGCGACGTAAGTCCCGCCCCACTCCACGGGGGCGACGTCGGCGAGCGTTTCGGAGAAGGTCCACTGATGTCCCGCTGGGTCTTCTGCCGTGTACTGCCGCTCGCCATACTCGAAGTCGGTCGGGTCCATGAGGATACGGGCTCCGTGAGCCTTCGCGCGCTCACAGTGGGCGTTCGCGTCGTCCACGCGTACGAGCACAGAGTGCGTGACCTCGCCGGATCGCGGCGGGCGGCGATCCCCACGCACGTCCCCCACGATCACGGCTCCCTCCCCGAACCTGAGCTGAGAGCGGTGGTTCTCGCCAATCCGTACGCGCTCCACAAACCCGAATGCCCTGCCCAGCCAGTCAACCGCTTCACGAACATCGGGGTAGATGAGGACCGGTACGACTGTGGACTGCGGGATCGAGCGGTTGCGCTTCATGCTTGGCCTCAGATTATGGCCCGTCGGCTCGACTGAGCCGCCACGACTGACTCCCGCGGCCAAGCAGAGCCACCCGGCCGATCGCCGCCAGGTCGTGGCCCGTCGTAATCCGGTAGCAGCGCCAGCCCTAGAGGGGCGAAGGCCGCGACTTGCAGGTCACGATGGACCCGTGGCGCTTGGGCGGTCTCGAACAGGCGCTGCGTCAGGACGATCACGGTGAGGTCCCGCGCAGGATCGACGAGTCAGGATGTGCCGAGGCTACCGTCCCAGCCGAATGCGCCGCCGGATGGATCGACGGTGACAACGGACTGACAGAACCCCATTGCGGCCGTCGAGGAAGCATTTGGCGTCTTGCGCCTTCTTTCAGACGTGCCGCACTCGAGGCGACCAACGACTGCAACTACTTGTCATGCTCGGGACCGTGGGCTTGGTGGATGTGCGGCGTCTTGCCGCTGTCGATATGTACGGTTCTGCAGGGAGTCGATTGCGCCGTCGTCTAATCCTCGCCGAGTTTGTCGTCGGAGCCGCCGGCGGAATAGCCCTCGGTTTGTTGGTGGCTTTCAGGGGCACCAGCGTCGGACGGCGGCTGATCGGCGCCTGGATAGTCGGAATCGGCATCAACTACGTCGCGCTGGCGGTCCATGCCGCTTCCCTGTCGCGACGCGGTGTCCTTGACGCCGAGCTTGCGGGCGTCGATGTCTGGCGCGAGTTGCGGCGGTATAGCTACTTGCAGTTCTGGATCGTCGTGCCGCTCCTCATGGCCGTGCTGTCCGTTCGGCACGTTCGCCGCCGGTAACACGCGCGGCAGGTCGTCCGGGCCGTTAGCGTCGCTCCCTGAGGGGTGGCCCGCGGGGTTCTGCGCCCCCAGCGATTACCGTGAGGCGGCACCATCGGGGTCTTAAGAACGCTTGAGCCCGCCTGCCTCGGTCAAAGCGCCAGCCGCACTTGGTCGGCGAGCTCGACGGTGGCACCGATCAGTTGCGCCCCGTCGAGAAGGACCCTGTCGTTGTGGTCGGCGCCCTCGATCGCCACGAGGTGCGTCTCTCCGGGTAGTAGAGGAGCCGGCCGGGAGCACGCCAGCCTCATCAACGAGGAATCGATGCGCAGCGCGTGCATCCCGGCTCAGACCCTCTTCAGTGGGCGTTCCCGGAGTGCCGCTGAAGCCTCGATGGTCGAACGGCAGCACGGACAGCCCCGAGCGGGCGCGCAGGGAGCGGTTGCCTGCATTGCCGCTGGCCACCAGCACGGCCACACCGCGACCTGCTTGCCCGGCCGGGAGGCACCACGCGCCCAGCTCCAAGCCATCACTGGTCTTCAGGGTCACGTCCCGCCCGCCCGGCATCAGCTCGGTGGCACGCCCTGCCCGTGACCAGCCGGGGAAAGTAGATGAGCTGGCGCTGGAAGACCCTGATCAGCGTGAGGAGGAGCGCTGCCACGACGACCACGGCCGTAAGTACGTACAACGCACGCATCACAGTCTCAGGGATGGCACCTGCTAATCCCCTCACAGCGTCCCGCTCAGCCGCCCGAGGTGCGGCAGCGGCCTCGTGAGGGCCAGCAGTGGCCGCGCAAACGCGGGGATCGGTGGCTCGCCCTTCTCCCGGCGGCGCGCCAGCTCTGTGTCCCAGAGGTCGCCATAGAGCGCATACACGGCTGGAATCAGCACCGGACGGATCGCCTGGATGCCAACCCATACCAGGTCCCCAATCGCGTTGACGAATTGAGCCAGGGCCTGCCCAGACAGCGTGAGCATCAGACCGAGGGCCACCGCCCCGAGCGGCACCGCCACGGGTCCTCCAGCCACGATCAACGTGGCCAGGCAGAGCCGGAAATGGCGCCCGCTCGCCCGCCACGCCTCCAGCGCCGCGAGCGTCCCGGGCAAGTCCCCGTGGATCGCGAAGAAGGGAGCCAGCAGGGTTCGAGTGTGGATGACGAGGGCCACGACGCCGATCACGAGCCACCAGAGCACCGCCACGGCAGGTCGCAGCCCCCCGGCGAGGGGAGCCGCCGACTCCTGCCAGCCGCGGACCAGCAGCAGGAGGCCTACGGGCACCCAGAAGATTGCGGACGTATGGACGTTCGTCCAGAAATAGCGCGGGACCCAGGGCAAAGCATTCAGGCTGACGCGGGCCAGCCCGATCCTCTGCCTGTGCGCTTGATGGCTGATGGCGACCATGACGACAACCGTGCCGACGATCGCGGTCACGTAGGGCAGCACGAGTATCGCCACCCGCGTCCCGGCAGCAGGTCTCTCCGTCACCGCGGCTGCTGCCAGCCAGGCGGCGGCCGCCGCCGGCACGGCATAAACGAGAAAGATCAACGCGTGAGTGCCCCAGTACGGCCGGCTGATGGCGAGCCCGCGGCGCAGGTAGGCAACTGCCTGTCGGACCGGTGCCGAAGCCACGGTTACACGCACCACTCCTCTAGGATCGCCGCTCACATCCACTTCTCCATGATGCAAGCGCGATAAGTTCGTCGATAGGGGATCCTCCTGTCCTCGTTGCCACCTGGGCGTTACCTTCATGCTGTTTGGGAAGCGCTTCTTGCATGCGGCGTGCAGGCATCAGGCGATCCTGGGGATCGCGGCTAGTCGAACAAGGTTCCGATCCGCCCGTTGGGCTGACTGTCGTGCACAATGCTTTGCTAGTCCACGTTAAGCGGATCGTGGCGCCTCGCCCCGCTCCAATCCGGCTTGAGTTCAGTCACTATTCGGCCCTAGCAGCACGAGCTGCCATCCACCGCGGCAGTAGCCCGAAGCTGGCGGCGAAGAATACGTCCGGCCGAGGTGCGTTGCGGCGAGGAGCCAGCCATCGAGCCGACCGGGAACCTGGTCGGACGCAACTTGGCGAATGGCCTCCGGCGTGGCATCCATCGGGTAATAACTTCTTCGAACTCGTGGAACGAGTAACGGCAATCGACGTCCAGTAGGTCTCGAAGTTGCAGCCGATGGCACACAACATCGTCTAGGTCACGCCGCAGGCAGCCTGCCTGCGAGCCCAGCCACTCTTTGCGCCAGCGCAAATACCGATTGGCGGTGCCGATCGAGAATGGTTAGGCGGGTCGCATAGAGCGGCCGTTGGTTGCAGCAGTAACCACCAGTCTGATGCTGGACGTTAGATCCACTCACGGTGCGTGGCCGGCCTGACGACGTCTACGGGCCGACGGCGCCAGCGCTAACGAACTGACCCAGTGGGGCTGACGGGACACGGTCGCGACGCAGCTACCTGAGCCAGCGGCGTCGACAGCGTGGCATCCAGGGACGCGGCTGACAGGACCTACACTTCATGCGACGCGAAGCCGAAATATAGGAGGACGCCGATGCCCTACCGGACGATCGAGGCCAGAAAGCTGACGCCACACATCGGAGCCGAGATCGGCGGCATCGACCTGACTCAGCCGCTGAGCGACCAGCAGGCCGAGGACGTCCATGCGGCGCTCATGGAGAACATGGTCATCTTTTTTCGCGACCAGAACCTCACCGTCGAGCAGCACGTAGCTCTGGGCAGACGCTTCGGCGAGCTCACCGTCCATCCAGCCTCACGCGACAGCGTGCCTGGGCACCCAGAGGTCATGGTCGTCCGAGCGGATGAGAGCTCCCGGTGGGTGGCGGGCGAGCACTGGCACTCGGATGTCTCCTGCAGTGACGAGCCACCCATGGGCAGCATCCTGCATCTCCATCAGGTCCCCGCCGTCGGCGGCGACACTCTGTTCGCCAGCATGTATGCCGTCTATGAGTCGCTCTCCGAGCCGGTGAGGCGGATGCTGGACGGCTTGACTGCGGTCCACGACGGCGCTCACTACTACGTAGGCCGCTATGAGAGCGGCGACCGCGCGAGAGCATATCCACGCGCCGAGCATTCGGTCGTGTGCACTCACCCGGTGACCGGGCGGCGCTACGTATTCGTGAACCGCACGTTCACGACTGGCATCACCCAACTGACCAAGGCGGAAAGCGATGCGGTGCTCGAGATGCTCTACCGCCAGGTCGAGACGCCCGAGTTCCAGTGCCGCTTCACGTGGCGACCAGGCTCTATTGCGTTCTGGGACAACCGCTGCGTCCAGCACCAGGCGGTGTGGGACTACTTCCCGGAGCGGAGGTACGGGCACCGCGTTACGGTAAAGGGCGAACCTCCTCAGCCCTGAGTTGGAGCAGCATGCGGCCCCGCGTGTGCCGTCAAGACATGGATCGTCCTCTATGACGCGGCTACCAATGATCGCGGTAGAGGGCACTCCAACCACAGGCCGAAGGGCTGGATCAGCCGCGTGTCCGGAGGACCGACGGGCGTCTGTGGCCGCGATGGCGAATGAGGGCGGGATCCTCATCTATGGCGTAGGAGAGGACGCGAACAAGCGCGCCACGCTGCTGAGGCCGATTGTGCTTAAAGGGGTGCCTGAGCAGGTGATCAGATCGTGTAGACGGGCATCGCGGAGCGTGTCCCGTTACACGAGCTCCGTCGGGTTGCCAGAATACAAAGAAGAAGACGCGCGCGAGAGGCCGCGGAAGCAGCAGTACCTGTGGATGACCCAGCAGAGCGGTGGCTGTTGGCGCGTGTGGGGTACAGAAAGTCGTGTCACCTCGATCAGGCCGCCATCCGCGAGTGTTCGGGCAGCATGCCGCTGAGGCGACAGCTGCAGACGACCTCGCCGATCGGCTTCCCGAGCCGTTCAGTGCCCAGCGGTGCCCACAGCCCGAGGCTCCGATGCGGCTGCCCCAGGTTGTAGTACTCGACGTACTCCTCCATTGGTGGCCCCCGGAGTCGAAGCACCTCCGCCTGAAGGTCGGCTTCGGAGCGGCGACGAACGAGGCGGATGTCGAGGAGCACGCGGAGGAGGCTGTAGACAACACGTTTGTGGTGGGCTACTGCAACGACTACCTCGGCTACCTCCCACCAACTGAGGACCTCGATCTGATCGCGCGGATGCGGTCGCTGGAGCAGGCCGAAGGCTCCGGAGACCGGCGTCCCAGGCGGCCGGCGCCAAGGAGAGGGTGGCGTTAAGAGGCGCGCAGCCAAAGCTGCGTAACGACGCCGCGCCGGGCCCCTCGACGCCGCTTCAGCGCCGAAGGCGCCCGGGCGTCTGGGACGTCGGATGCTCCAGATTCGGTCGGTACGGTCCACTAGTTCGCCTACTGGTTTGGCGACGCCATCCAGCCGGCGATCTGGGCGCGGGAGTTGACGCCAAGCTTGTTCAGGATGCCGCGGACGTGGCTCTCCGCGGTGCGCTCGGATATGAACAGGCGGGCCCCGATCTGCTTGTTGCTCAGCCCTTCAGCGACCAACTGCGCGACCTCCTCCTCCCGGTTGCCCAGCAGCCCCTGCGTGTAGAGGTCGCCCACCTCCCGGCTGAGACGGGTGCCCTCCGAGGATGCGGACCTGACCGCGTCGAGGTCGCCTACTAGGAGCCCGCCGAGCGCCCGAGCCTGCAGGAGGCCAAGCATGGTGGGCACGTCATCAAATCCCGCCGTCACGAGCTGGGCCTTATCAAGCAGCCGCCGGGCAGATGCAAGACCTCTTGGGCATTACCTGCGCCATGGCGTCCCGCGTGACGATCTGCGGTGATCCAGTCCCAGCAGCCGCTGGTGGGCGCCTTCGGCACCCTGGAACCGCTGGGAAACAAATCTGGCGTGGATCCGGCGATAGCCCCAGCGAGGATTCTCGCTGGCTAGGCACAGGTTGACGTGGTGGAGCTCGCTAGTCCCGGTTCGATCGCCAATGATCTTGGCGATTTGGGACTCGTCTGGATAGGTCCTACTTCTCCACCAAAGGGCGGGTGTCAGCCACGATCTTCTCGACCAGCCTCTCCAACAGCCTGCGCCAATCGTCGTCAGCTCGAATGACAGAGACGCCTCGACCGTCGTGCCAGGTGACCCCTTGACCGAATCGGTGCCTACCGCGCTCGACCTCAAAACTGATGTCGACCTGCTGTATCGCACCGTGTTCATCGAGTCCGATGGTGATGCCCTGCGGCTTGGCCGTGGCCGTGGCATACGAAAGCTGCGCGATCATGACTCAAACTCCTTCGTGCTCATGGACTGGCGCCACCACCTTTTTAGCGACGGCATCTAGAGCGGCTCTTAAGCCGTACCGGCGATATTGCCGTCAAGATGCAGATGAATCGCGCTCTGCACGCCTGCACCAGGGCCTAGCTGACATGCATTCATTCCTCCAGGAGCGGGGCCCTTCTCCAGCGAGCACACAGTTGCCGCAACCACTGTGTGATCGGAGACCGCTGTCGCGGCCTTCCGCGTTTTGACGAGCCACGGGCATCCGACAGGGATACCCGTCTCGAGGAGTCTGGGAAGTCGTGGGGTGCTCGCGGTGGGGTCGGGCGATGGCCACCTGCCCGACCTGCCACCAGCCTGCCACTACGCCGGCTTGGGTGCTGGAGCCAGCCAGAGCGGGTCTGGGCTGCCGGCGGGCCTGCCTCCGGGGGTCGCACACACCTCGTGGAGCGGCTGGCCCACGACGTCTTCGTCAACGCCTACGCGGCAGTGATGCGCCCGAGCCTCGCCGTCACTGTGGCCGCTTTCCTCTTCGCGGCCCTGACCTGCGCGCTCATCGTGCGCCGGCCGGTGGGAGCTGCTTCAGCGGATCGGACCGCACTTGACCCCATTCCAGACTGACGTGCGCATTCCCCGGTGAACCGCACACCCGTTCAGCGAAAGGAGATCGAGGTAGAGGACATGACGGACTTGAGGACCTTCGCTTGGCGGCTCAAGGCGCCACTCGCCATCCCGGCCGGCGTGCTGCTCGCGCCCGCCGTCGGCCTGTTCCCGCTCTCATGCCTCCACGTGGAAAATGCCGGCCCGTAAACAGGCCGACCAACGTCCACGTCGCCGCCACGGTCATGACAGCGGCCTGCCCACCGGTGTCGGTCCCTGCCGCGATCAGGTGTTGCGTCACCTCATCAGGCGGCCAAACCGGTCCTGGCTCAAACCCATGATGAAGTCATCCGCCCAACGCACGACGACCACGTCTCCGTGCGCGTAGCGCCGCATCCAGTCATGGACCCATTGGTCTAGGCGTAGTAGTGCAGGCCCTCCCTGCCGCGTCAGCCGCTCCACTGCTTGCGAGTACCGGAGGTCCCGCCTGCGCAGCTCGCTGTGCACCCGGACGCCGACGGCTTTGCACTTCTCACAGCCCTCCGCAGCCTCGGGGCAGAGCCGTGGTGGTTCGACGGGGACCGCAAGAGTAGTCGCAGCTTCGAAGATGGCAGATGGGACGCGTCGTGAAGGTCATTGCGGCCAACAGCAGGCTTATCGCGGACTTCTTCGGCGCGCGAGCCCCTCGCACAATCGAGCCGGCCCGCGCCACATTCAGCCGGCCGTGACGTACCACGCGATGACTGCTGCAATACGAGCTGAGCGACTCAGCGCTGTCGGCTCAAGGACCTCGCCATAGCCATCGCGACAGGACTCGTCCCACACTCAGTAGCGAGTAGACCGGTCCGCCAGAGCTCACGTGCAGCGCAACCAGTGCCGAAACCAGGCAGGAGTTCGGAAAATAGGCCTACGCTCATGGTCACGATCGACTCGGTGCGAGCTGTCGCGGAAAGGCTGCCTCGAAGCTACGAGGTCGTGGTCCGTGGGCGAGTGAAGTTCCGGGTCGGTCAGATCGTCTGGCTGGCGTTCTCACGCGACGAGACCGTGATGGGATTCGCGTTTCCCAAGGAGGAGCGCGACTGGCTTATCGGCGGCTCGCCGGACAAGTTCATGCTGCCGGGTCCGTCCGATCTTCGCTACAACTGGGTGCTCGCCCGCCTGGCGGAGCTCGACGAGGCCGAGATGCGGGATATTGTGCTCGACGCGTGGCGGATGGTCGTCCCGAAGCGCATTGCGGCTGCCCACGCTGCGCTTCCAAAGGACTGACCGAGCCCTGCATAGGAATCCCCGCCGACGACGTCCCACCCACGCCTCGGACCTCCGATTGTGCCGTAGACCTTGCTGCTCGTTCCCTCACCGGAACCGCTGCCCAGCTCCGCACCGAGGTGGCACCTCAGCGGCGCCCGAGATGAAGAACCGTCAACGCGGCCTTGTCAACTCGGCTGCGTCTGGTCCATGGCCCAGGCGCCGGCGAGCAGAAAGCCCCGAATCGCGACCGCCCAGACCAGCGCTAGAACCACGACGAGCAACAGCGCGAGAAGCCACGGTGCTGGTCGCACCAAACCGATTACGACGCTCACGACTGCCCCACCCGCCATCGCGATCTCAATGGGTCGGTAGGCGGCCGCCAGTCGGCTGGCGTCAACGAGCGCCCGCGAGGTAAGGATCAGGGCTAATAGACCGACGGCGACTGCCGCGGTAAGCAGCCACGCGGTTGCCGCGGGCGTACTTGCATCGTGGGCGTGCTCAAGGAGGCTGACCATCCCTGCCCCTGCCGCGGCGATCGACAGAGCAACCGGATGGTGACCAAGGATCCAGTTGGCCAGGGCGCGGCCATCACTCTTCGGGAGTCTCCCTCCAACCACGTCGAAGTAGATCCACCAGAAGCCGAAGCCGACTACCAGGGCGATCATGCCCGTTGAGATCGTCATGATGTCGTGATCCGTAGACGAGAGGCCATTGACAACGCCAAAGACGACCTCGCCCAGAACGATGATCGTGAAGGTCCCGAACCGTTCGACCAACGAATCGGTTGGGGTCATGCCGCGGCTCAGGCCGATGCGTGACCTTCCCATCAGCACTAGCACCACGATCCAGCCTGCCACCAAAACCGCCCACGCCAGTAGCCGTGTCTCTGCAGTCAGGAAGGCGCTGGCAGCCATCACCGCGACCGACACAGCCATGGCCACCACGTAGCGGCCGGTGTCACCTAGGAGCTCGGGGCGCTGGATGACGTCCTGGCGGCGCACCGTGTACCACAGCCACGTCATCACGGCTAGGAACGCGGCGTAGGTGGTCGCGAAGGCAGAGCCACCTCCATTGCCGGCGTCGCCTGCGAACACCGCAAGGATCGCGATGATGCCCATCTGCACGAACACAGATGCACGGGTCCGGCCGTCCGAGCGACCGTGCAGCTCGAGGTAGAGGGAACCGTTCGTCCACGCGATCCAGGTGAGCGAGAAGACGACCGCGAAGTCGGTGAGCCCGATCAGCGAGACGTGCTGGGCCAGATTGCGTCCCGCCTGGGAGATGACCGCCACATATACCAAGTCGTAGAGGAGCTCTAGCGGACTGACACGGCGGTCGATGATCGTGTCGCCATGCGGACGCGGCGGCCGCCAGAACCAGGTCTTGAAAAGTCGGAGCGCCCGACCGGTTGCTGCCATGGAGGCAATTGGTACCGGATACATCTTTACCCCAAGGCGTCAGGGCTGCGCTGGGCGACTCACGAAGTGAGCTAGGACGTGGGGACGAGTCACCCGCGCACGCTGTTCTGGCCTTCCGATCGGTCAATGACCCGGGTCCAGGCCGCAGGTGGTCCGTCTGGATCCCAAAGTACTACCGACCCTCGGCGCCAAGCTGGCGCAGGACACGGCGATTGTCGGTCTGGCTCCACTCCTCTGCAGTATGTCGTGCCGCTGGGCCGCAACCTGCGCAGCTTCTTTCGAGCGCCTGCGATGCCTCTTGCGGCACTGTGAAATGTCGGCTTACCAACGCTCGGCTTTTAACCGAGGATGTTGGTGATCTCCGATCACCTGCCCTCCGGCACATAAACCCCTGATCATGCGGGTGACCCGCGACGCCGGGTTACGCGGCTCGGCGGACCCACGGCAGGACAGGCGCATATCAGAACAAGACCTCGATGAACTCAGAGATCGCCTGCTGGGCCTGGGCCCAAGCGGAAACTCTAGTCTGTGGAGTCAGCCCTGCCATCGCGGCGATCGCGTCGAGCGTCGCTTGCCAATCGGCCTGGCGGTCGTGAGGACAATAGTTTCGGGCCAGCGAACCTGCATTGTCCGGCAGCGCACTCGGCAAGCGCCTGGGCGACCTCGCGTCGCGTGCGCCGCAGATCCCTGATCTTTGCGTCGAGTCGCTCGAGGACAGCCTCAAGTCGCCAGCGCTCAGTCTCACAGGTGGCGCCCCCGCGGTCAGACGCGTGAAATGCACCGACGATCTCGTTCAAAGTGAAGCCAAGGCTTTGCAGGGCACGAGCCAGGCGGAGTCGCTCGACCGTCGCATTGCTGTAGACGCGGTAGCCGGATGGCCGGCGATCCGGTCGGGGGAGCACTCCGCGTCGCTCGTAGAAACGAACCGTGTCGATGTTGACTTCCGCCGATCGCGCCAGCTCGCCGATATTCATCAAAAACCCCTTGACTCTGGACTTGGGTCCAGAGTTTACGATGACCACGGACCGAGCGCAACGTCTCGGCACGCATCAAACGTCACAGGAGTTGTAGATGGAGACATTTCGCGCTACTTCAGACACCGTCGCCTGCACGCTGACCCAGGATGACCTGAAGGAAACCGTATCGGCCTGGAAGAAGTTGCTTCGACTCTCGCTCGTCTCGCGGCAAGAGGTCCCTGGTGGCCTTCGTTTGATGGTGGACTCTCGAAGCAAGGCTGCGCTGAGGCAGCTGGTCGACATCGAGCGGGAATGCTGCCGGTGGATCACATTCAAGCTCGACGGTGCAAGCGTGACCATAACCGCCGCCGGCGACGGTGAGTCCGCGATCCGAGAAACATGGGATGCCGAGCGGCAGCACTGCTGCTCGCAGCCGGAGGCGCTGACCCAATGAGTACGCCGCGTTGTGTCAGACGGCTGAAGAGCTACCTGGCTGTCGGCGTGCTGGCAGTGCCCGCAGTATTCGCGGCCGTCCGATCGTTTGGCCGGGCCGTTGCGTGATGGCAGCCCAACGTTTCGAAGGTGGAGTGACCGACGTGGACACGCGTTCGAAATTCAAGCCCATTCATCGCACCGGGCCGGTGGGCCGACTGGCTCGACTTACCCTGGCGGGCGCATTTGCGCTAACTCTCTTCTCAATCGTCGACTGGCGTGGCTCCGCTCGGTTTCGAAACCCGCACGTCCTGAGCGAGCCAAGCGTGTGGTTTCTCGATGCGTTGATGTTCGTTACGTTCGTCATTCTCGTCGGAGCGCTCGGCTCGGCGCTGGCAGGCGCTGCAGCCAGGAGACTATGGCAGGTCAGCGCGGTCGTGGCATCCGTAGCAGCGGTCGCGCTAGCGGCTGGCGTCGGCCTGGCGACGCACGGATCCGCTTGGGGATTTCCACTCGCCGATCTGGTCTGGTGGTTTGACGTTCTGGTGTTGGTCGAGCAGCTCATCGCAACCTTGCTTGCGATTGCGCTCGGGACGCCTGGCTGCGAGGTAGGCGTTTGGTCTGACTTGTTGGCGCGTGCGCGTGGGCACACCGCCACGTCGGAGCAGGGCCTCGCGTGCGTGGTTGGGTTGCACCTGGTCGATGCATGGGAGGCTCGGCGGTGGACTGCGGCCCGCCGTTGATGCTGGGTTGTCAGAGCGCTGGACAACGGTGTGGCCCTATTGGTGACGATCCCGTCAACCGACTGGCGAGGTGACGCGACCCAGCTGCTGGAGCGGGCTGGCGTGATGATCGGGCAGCGAAGCTTCGCGATTGCCGCCCGACGCTCAACGCCGATGCCTTCCGAGCCCACGGTACAACGAACCCACTGACTGCATGAAAGCGCACACCGATTGTGAACCACGGATTGCCACAGACTGTCCTCGACTGGCAGGCATGAGTGCCGCGCCCTCCCGCCCGGCCTCGACGGCAAGGCCGCCGCCGGTGCCCGGAAGCACCTCGTGGTGGCGGATGTCGAGGGTCTTGATCCAGCGCTGCTGGCCCAGCGTGAGACCGACGAAGAACCCCAGCTCGACCAGTTCCTCGGTGGTGAAGCTGGCGTGCAGGCGTTCCCAGAGCCCGTCGTCGGCGATGCTGGAGTCCCACATGATCGCGCTTGTCCAGGTCAGGGCCGCCTTCTCACGCTCGCTGAAGCGGTTCGAGTCCTGGAAGTTCAGGAGCTCGTCGTACTTGGCCTCTTCCAGGCTGTCCGCCGCACGGGCGGAGCGCTGGACGCCTCAATACTCACAGTCGATCGACTTGGACACATAGACGCGACAGAGCTCCTTCAGGGCATGGTCGCAGACGCCGTTGCGGAAGGTGAGGTCCCACGCCTGGCTGAAGGCGCGGATGACTGCCGGGACGTTGGCCCGGATGGCCTGGCTCTCCGGCCGCGGCGTCCCGTGGAGCCGGGCGTCCTCGAGGTAGTCGAGAGTCTCGGGGTCGGTGATGGCCGCGATATCCGCGTAGGGAATCCTGGGCATGGGTCGCAAGCTACACGGTCCGGGGCGCCGAACGGGATCTGGTCCTATACGCACCGTCAGAGCAGCGCGGCCCGCTCCTCAACCAGGTCGCCGAACTCGGGTAGGAAGCGGGCTCGCGCTCGGTCCACGGCCTGGTGATCTGGCGGACCGCTCAGCAGGATAATCACTTGAACGGCCGCTTTGGCAGAGCATTGACATGGCTCGTCACGCCGGCGCAGCATGCTTCTCACTGATCGCACCGGGCGCCGTCGCTCGTGTCGTCGTCGCCGGATCCATGGCCCGAGGTAACGGACAGATGGGCCGGTGTGGGAGACGCAGCTATCGCCCGATTCAAGTGTGGGTCAACCTTGTAGGGGGCAAAAGTCCGTCCGGCAATCCTGCTGGTCGGCTCCGGGGGAGCCAATTACGGGTTCAGGTCTCCGACCACCTTAGCGGCGACTTCAAGGAGCAGGACGAGGTCAACGTGGTCCGGCTGGCGTCACTAACGTCGGCTGCGCTCGACACGCTTGTCCAGCTCCACCTACTTGATACCGCGCCAGGATCGCTCCATGCCGGCCGCCAAGCCGGGCGGGGCGCGGCCCCCGCCCGGCCCGAGGACGTCAGCCCCAGCTCCCGACCGGTTGCCGGATGGAGACGTTGACCCGGTTGTAGACATTGGTCAGCGAGATCATGAGCAGCAGGGCGGCCAATCCCTTCTCGTCGTAGTGCTTGGCCGCCTCGTCCCAGACCTCGTCCGGCACCGGATCGGGCCGGTCGGCGAGTCTCGTCACGGCCTCGGCCAGGGCCAGCGCCGCCCGCTCAGCCTCGTCGAAGTAGGGCGCCTCCCGCCAGGCGGCAACCGCGAAAAGCCGCTCGTCGGTCTCGCCCTTCTGCTTGGCGTGCTTCGACCCGGAATCGACGCAGAAGCTGCAGCCGTTAATCTGGCTCGCCCGCAGGTGGACGAGGTCGAGCGTCCGCGGGGACACCCCGCCCTTGTAGGTGGCCTTCTGAAATGCCTGGATGGCCTCCATCGCCTCGGGGATGATCATCGCCGGGTTCTTCATCCGTTCCGCCATGATGTGTTTCTCCTGGAATGACCCCTGGCTTCCTGTCACACCGAAGGGGGCCTCGTCCGTCACTGCGATGACGGATCCCGACAGGAGAATGTGACCGATGCACGAATCTCAATGGCTGGCCGAGCGGTTCGAGGCCGACCGGACGCGCCTGCGGTTGGTCGCTTACCGGATGCTGGGTTCGCTGAGCGAGGCCGAGGACGCGGTCCAGGAGGCCTGGCTCCGGCTCGGCCGGTCGGGTGTGGGCGAGGTCGAGAACCTGGGCGGCTGGATGACGACGGTGGTGGCGCGGGTGTGCCTAGACATGCTGCGCTCGCGCCGGTCGCGGCGGGAGGAGGCCTTCGCCGACCATGCACCGGAGCCGGTGGCCGCCGGCCAGGCTGCGATCGACCCCGAGCAGGAGGCGGTGTTGGGCGACTCGGTCGGCCTCGCCCTGCTGGTCGTGCTGGAGAAGCTGACGCCCGCCGAGCGGGTCGCGTTCGTGCTCCACGACACGTTCGGCGTCCCCTTCGAGGAGCTCGCGCCCGTCGTCGGACGTACCGCGGATGCCACCCGGCAGCTTGCCAGCCGGGCCCGCCGCCGGGTCAGGGGCGCGACCGTGGGATCGGAGGCCGATCTCGCCCGCCGGCGCGACATCGTGGACGCCTTCCGGGCCGCCTCACGCGAGGGGGACCTGGACCGGCTCCTGGCGCTACTGGACCCGGAGGCCGTGGTCAGGTCGGACGCCACCGCGGTCGGCCTGGGGTCGGCACCGGAGATGCGGGGCGCGCCCGCGGTGGCCGCGTTCTTCAAGGGGCGGGCCAGGGGTGCGGTTCGGGCCGTGGTCGGAGGGGCTCCCGGCCTGGTCTGGGCGCCCGGCGGCCGGCCCAGGGTCGCGTTCGTCGTCACGCTGGCGGGCGACAGGATCGCGGGCATCGACCTGGTCGCCGATCCCGCCCACCTCGAGGAGCTGGCGGTCGAGATCCTCGAAGGCTGACCGGGCGATCAGGTGTTCGGGTTGCGTAGATAGCGGCATGGCCAAGCGCAGGACCACAGAACCGGCCTTGTCGACCAGATTCGGCCCACTACACTGCCTGCGGTTTTCATGGCGCGCGGTGGAGACGATTGGATGTCTTGAACACCACAGGACGGGAACACCGCTCAATAAAGCTCGAGGTACACCCTGTCACGCCCCAGCGTGCCGGCGACCTGGCACGGTTCTCCGAGGCTCACAGTAAGTTCCGCTATTGCTCCTGTATGCGCTGGCGGCTTACCAGCTCCGAGTACAAGCGCTCAACTAAGGGGGGTCGAATCGCCGAGCTTGATCGTCGGGCGCGATCCGGCGATCCGATTGGAGTTCTCGCGTACGTCGAACGCGAACCGGTAGGTTGGTGTTCGATCGCGCCGCGCGAGTCGTACGCCGCCCTCGATCGATTCAAGGCTCTTGCCCGCATCGACGATCATCCGGTGTGGTCGGTCGTCTGCTTCGTCGTCGACAGTGCCGTGCGGCGACAGGGTGTGACGGCCGCGCTTTTGGGGGGTGCTATCGAGTACGCGACTGAGATGGGAGCGATGGTGATCGAGAGCTATCCGGTCGAGCCTGGCCCGCGGCTTTATACCTACATGGGGGCGCCGGCCATTTTCCAAGCGGCCGGGTTCGAGGATGTGACTCCGGCGGGGCGCGAACGGGCGATCATGCGCCATATCGTCCGGCGACAGGAGGGCCGAAGCAACCCTAGGCTTCGATAGCACCCGTGCCCGAGATCAGTGCAACCGCCGGTTCGCGCCGGGTGCGCATGGAGATCACCGAACCCGAGCCGGGCAGGGTGCCGGTCGAAACCGACACGGCCAGTCAAAACGGTGACCCTGTAGGATGGCAAAGTCTGCGCCCTACCCCACGATGTAGCGATCAGCAATCCAGCGTGGACGATCGAACTCCTCCGGCTCCGCCTTGTTACGCTCGCCGGCGTCCTCCGTAGCCGTCATCGCCTCCTCCTGGAGAACCTGCTCTTGCGCCGGCAGCTCCAGGTCGTCCTTCGTTGCCAGCGCCGTCCCCGCCTGCGCAAATCCTGCGGCGGATGATGTCCGCGCCGTCTGAACAAGGGCTTTCAGCCGGGCGGCCAGAGTTTGGTCAGCTCCGGTCGATACCCAGCAGGTGGGCCGGGAAGCCAGTCACGGTGAACATCCGCTCGATCGCGTCGGGCGGGCCGGTCAGCTCGAAGTCGCCGGCAGCAATCGCGTCTGCCAACGTCCGGTCTCCCGCAAGCACCGAGTCGAAGACAGCACTAGTCGTGGCCAGGGTCACCACCGGGCTGCTGGCTGGTCCCGGGGTTCGAGTCACCGATGAGCCGGAAACCGCCAGCTCGAACTCCGCGCCGTCCACGGTCCACTGGTAGGTCTCATCGGCTACCAGAGCCGGATCGGGAATCGTCCACATCTGGTCGAACACGTCCGGGTCGGGGGCCGATCTACCCGCCGGAGCGTTCAGCGTGAGCGGGGCCATCCCCCAGCGTACGAGGGCCTGGACGACCGGCGCCAGGGCGAGTCCACGCTCCGTGAGGTAGTAGGCGGTGTTGCTTCCGGGTCGGTCGCCCGTACGGCGGCCGACGATCTGCGCGTCGGCGAGCTGGCGGAGCCGGTCGCCGAGCACGTTGGAGCCGGCGCCCGCCATGAAGACCTTGAGGTCCGCGTATCGCTTTGGTCCGCTTAGCAGGGCATAGATGATGTGCAGCGTCCAGCGGTCACCGACGTCATCGAGGGCCATCGACAGTGGGCAAAAGCGGTGATAGGTGCGGCGTGCCATGGAGCCTTCGTCGCCGCCAGACTACCAAACACGGGTTTTGATCCTTAAATAAGATGGCACGTACTTGATTCGTGTATCAGTCCTGATTTCGTGTTACGATGCCGCCACCCAGCAACAAGGAGGCCTCGGTGATGTCAGCGGAGCCAGCAGAAGTAGCACGGAACCAGTGGGGAGTGGTCCTCTACCACCAGCAGTGGCGGACCTTGGAGTTGCAGTGGCTGCCCACCACGCGTGAGATGGGCGACGACGGCTTCAAGGAGACTCTGGAGCTCTTCGCCGGCGCCGGTGAGCGCGTCAAGCCGGCCCTCATGCTGATCGACGCTAACGACTTCCACCATCAGCCCGGTGAGGGGATACTGCAATGGCGAGACGACCACATGGTCCCCCGTTACAACGCGTCTGGCGTCACCAAGTTCGCGTTCCTGGTGCCGGACGGCACCCCGGGCACAGTCGAGGCTGGTGGCACCCCGGCGCCGGACGGCCCGGCGACGTTCCCGACCGGGTGGTTCTCCAGCCGGGAACGGGCTTATCAGTGGCTAGCGGGCTGATCACCGATTCGTCGTCACCCGCCGCGACGGAGCGAGGCGAGCGGGCATGCGTAGAGCCCACCTACCACCAACCGACACGTCAGCGCACCCCATAAGGTCCGCGCTGTTCACAGTATCAAGCCCGAAGGAGGCTGTAGATGGCCGAGTTTCCCGCACCGAAAGAGGGAATCCTGGTAACCCACTTCGTCGTGTCCAACGATGTCGAGCGCTCTCGGCGCTTTTACACAGAGGTGCTCGGCGGTGAGCTTGTCCTCGACGGTGAACCGTCCATCGTCGCGCTTGCAAACGGCTGGGTCACGATCAGCGTCGGCGGGGGGCCAACCGACGACAAGCCGGGCGTCACGCTCGAGGCGCCTAGCGACCCTAGCAGGGTGAATAGCTTTCTCAATGTCCGCGTGGCTGACATCGACTCGATCTACTCCGCCTGGAGTGCGCGCGGCGCCGAGTTTCTCTCGCCGCCGATAGACCGCGGACCCGAGATCCGCTGCTATCTCCGCGACCCTGACGGGCACCTGATCGAGGTCGGCCAATCGACTATGCGTCTCGACGGGCAGCCCAAGTCCTAGAGGTCGGCGCGGTAAGCGGCATCGCCTTCAGCGCCTCGTCGCGCCACCTGACTGGCGTCGGCCTAGATGTCTAATTTCGCCGTTGCCAGGTAGGTCGGATATGGATGCTCACCCAACCAGCGCCGCCAACGGGAGCGCCGGACAACCTGCTTCCCGAAGTTGCTGGTTCTCGTTCCAGGCGATCGCGAACTCCGGGGTCTACTGGCGGGCTGCTTTGCGCATCTGTTCTTGGAGTACGCGACCAGAGCGATCGGCGTACAGAACTTCGTCGCCGCAATGAGGCTCGGCTCGGTTGGGTGTGCTGGGGACGCGTTGCCTGAACTCTCGGAGAGGCCGAGCCTCCTCACGTCCTTGCCTCACCACCTAGGCCACCCTGCGTCCCGCTGGGCTTCGTCCGCGACGGCGGCGAGAGCTGCTCCCGCGGGGGTGTCGGCCTTGTCGCGGGGGCCGGCCTGGACCACGACGGGTCCCGGCCGGTCTCCTGCTCGCGGCCGTCAGGCCGGCTGGCTGAAGGTGGCGACCAGCCGCCCGAATGCCAGTATGTGGAGCCTCATCGAGAAGGCGACCACGGCGCCCCGCGTGGTCGCCGGGAGGCCCAGGCTGGGCACGTCCAGCGCGAACACCGTCAACCGATAGCGGTGGGTGCGGTCACCCGGCGGCGGGCAGGGGCCCAGGTAGCCGGTGAGGCCCGCGTCGTTGGTGCCCGAGACCACGCCGGCGGGCAGAGCGCCGTCCAGGGACGTGACGCCAGCCGGGATGTCCCAGGTGAGCCAGTGCCAGAATCCGCTGCCGGTGGGCGCATCGGGATCGAACATGGTCACTGCAAAGCTCTGGGTGGCCGCCGGAGCTCCGCTCCACCGCAGCCTCGGCGCCTGATTGCCGCCGTGGCAGCCGAAGATGTTGGCGATCTCACTCTGAGTGAACGGGCGGTTGTTCTGGAGATCCGGACTGGTCAGGTCGAAGCGGGATGCCTCTGGGATGCCTGAGCGCACGGCGGTGAACCCGAACTGGTTGGTGACATCCCTGGCGGCCGCGGCGAGTGGAGCAGCGAAGCCAGTGCCCAGCCCGACCGCGACAGCGCCTGCCGCCAGCACGGCGAGCAGCTTAAACCGTCCTCTGATCCCGTTCATCTTGTCCTCCCCGACATGTTGCGCTGAGATACGGGCAGAGGCCGGCGAGCCTCCCCCTTCTAGCAGCGGATCGTGCTTGATGATGACAGCATCGCGGACCGGGCAGAAGGGGTCAGGCCGCCCGTGATCCACGCGCTGCCCGGTACTAGACCCGCCCTGAGCCGCCGGATTGGTGCCCGGCCAGCTCGGCTCGGAACCCCCCGGACCCCTCCCTTCGCCATGAAGGACCCAGGCCAGTCCGCTGACCACCCCGACCCCCAACACCCTCCGCTTACGGAGCGGGCAACGGTTCCAGCTCGCCGCGGTTTGGCTCGGCCGCAACGAGATGCTTCACGCGCTACCCTCCTGGGAAGGGGGCTGACCGTCGGTGTCCGAGGCGTCCAGAGTGGACACGATGGGGTCGCGCCCTGTCTCCAGGATGATCCGAATGGGCCGGTCGAAGCGGACGTAGTTCCAGGCCCAGCTGGCCATAGCCACCAACCGGTTGCGGAAGCCGACCAAGTACCAGACATGGACGAAGAGCCACGCCAGCCAGCCCAGGAAGCCGGTCAGTTCCAACCCGCCACGCAGGTGCGCGATGCCCGCGTTGCGGCCGATGGTAGCCATCGTGCCTTTGTCGAAATACCGGAAGGGCCGGGTGGGCTGCCCGCCCATCAGGTGGAAGTGGATAGCCTGGGCCACGTAGCGTCCCGCTTGGATGGCCGGTGCTGACAGCATGGGCAGCTCCTCCCCGTCCTGCCCATAGCCCGCGGCGTCGCCCAGCAGGTAGGCGCGCTGGGCGCCACGAACGCGCAGGTACTCGTCTACGAGGACGCGCCCTTTGCGGCTCCGCCCCGGCTCGGGCCAAGTGCTGGGCACCAGCGGCCGGACGCCACCGGTCCAGACGATGGTGTGCGTGCGGATGACGGTTCCGTCCGACAGCGTAACCTGCCGGTCGTCTGCCGCCCCGACCAGGGTCTTCGTCCTGACCTCGATGCCGCGCTTCGTCAGCACGCGCTCCGCGTACCGGCCGAGCCGCTCCGAGAACGTGCTCAACAGCCGCTCTTGGCCCTCCGCCAGGACGATGCGCGTGTCCTCCAGGCTCACCGCCGGGAAGTCCCTGTGCGCCACCAGCTTGAGCAGCTCGCAGAGAGCACCAGAGTACTCCACGCCGGTCGGGCCGCCGCCGGCGACCACAAAGGTGAGCAGCGCCCGGCGCTCGCCCGGGTCCTCCTCGCGGTCTGCGCGCTCGAGGCAGGCCAGCACGTGGTTGCGAAGGCGCGTGGCGTCCTCGAGGCTCTTCAGCCCGATGGAGGCCTCGGCGAGCTTCTCGTTGCCGTAGTAGTTGTCAGCGCTGCCGGTTGCCAGGACGAGGTAGTCGTAGGGGATTTCTTCGCCGGGGCAGACGTGCACCACCTGGCGCGTAAGGTCCACGCCACTCACGGTCGTCTGCCAGACGCGAACGTTGGGGGACTTCCGGAAGACGGTGCGCAGCGGGTAGGCGATATCGCTGGGGTTCAGGAGGGCGGTCGCCACCTGGTAGAGCAGCGGGCTGAAGAGGTGGTGCCCGCGCCGGTCCAGCAGAAGCACTTCGACCGCCGTCCGGTTCAGCTTGCGGGCGCACGCCAGGCCGCCAAAGCCAGCGCCTACGATGACCACGCGGGCGCGAGTGCCAGCGGCTGCGCTGCCGGGGGCGAGCACCGCGCGCTCAACTGCCGGCGGCTGCTTGCCATCCTCGCTCGAAGACACCATGCTCACCCCAAAACCTACGCTGATGCCCGGGCGCGCTATGGGTTCGGCCTGTGGAGGCATCGCCCCAGAGCCCGCGCGGAGGCTTTGCCTCGAGCGATGTTCCGAACGCCGGGCATCCGTTGGGCGGTTCGCCAGGGCTCAGCGGCACGGATCGACCATGATGCCCCCGCCGAGCCGCCGGGCCACCGCCGCGTCGCGGGCAGTGTGCCTCGGCGAGCCCGTGCAGGGCGGAGATGTGAATCGTCAGGCGGCGCTCGGCAAAGCTGGCGGCTAGCCGCTCCAAGAGCGCTTCGTCCGGGACGAGGTTCGACCACGACCAAACTTTTGCAGGCCCCCGGAGGGTCCTCGCCAGGCCGACCTAGATCCGGTCCGGCCTCTCAGACGTCGACAGACGAGGCGGCCCGGTGGGCGATCCACACATTGGGCTCCCAGTACAAGCCTGAGTCGGCCTCGCGGTCCACGCGCAACGTCGCCAGACCGTGTGGAAATACGTACTCACCACTTTCTGGGTACTCCATCTCGGTCCACGATTCCCAGTGCGCCACCGAACCGGTGATTCGCATCGAGTGCGGGACAGGCGCCACGACCCGACCCCCAAGCCACAGGTGTACCCGGATCCACGGATCGAAGGGCTGGCCGTCCCGACCGGTCCAGTGCATATATCGCTCGATGGGGGCGAGCGGGTAGCGCTCCTTCCAGCTCGGCCGCTCTGGGGCCACAAGGTGTTCGAGGTCCGCCGATGCAGCGAGGCCAGCCATCGCCTTCAGCATGACTGTGCTCAGTCCTCGCTCCCTGTGCTCCGGGATCACCTCAGCCGCCAGAGCCGAGAGCGCGTGCGCCGTGCCCCCTGTTTCGTGGAGCGCGAAGCCTGCGGCGATGATGTGATCGATGCCGGGGCCGAGGCCGGCGGCCGTTCCGTCCCAGGCGCAGGGCAACGTGTGCCCCTCCCCGAGCACCTCGTCCCGCTGGTCGTCGTAGAGCACGAACTGGAAGTCCGGGAAGTCGTCGTAGAGGCGCCCCCAATACGCGTTGGTATCGGCTGCGTGCAGGTTGTACTCGGGCCAGACCTGGGAGGACAGGTCGGCGATCCGCTGCCAGAGCTCGGGTCCCTCCGAGTAGCGGACGGTGACTATTGCCATTCGTCCATCGTGCCAGACGGGCGCGCAGCCGGCCCGGTCAACATCACGGTTACTTTCAGCGATCCCCACTGCCTCAAACAGGCCTTGACCAGCGATTGCCCGCCCACTCCTGACCCTGGACCGCCGTGACAGGCGGACGGATCGTGCGCTAATGACCGGCCGGGAGGTTTACTACACGCATCAGTGGCGAGCAACGATAGGGCCTGGTTCGTCTGGACTGACAGCCGCAACTCCGCCGGATGTCCGGCTGTGGATGCCTTCCGGGCCTGTAGCCGTCCCAAGCCCAACGCGACCTTCAGTGCTCGGCCAACACGTTGGGACGACCCTTCGGCAACTCGGACATCCTTGTGGGAGCGGTCGGCTTCTGATAGCCGAGTGCCTTCACGGGCAAGCCAGGCGCGAGCAGATCCCCACTGCCACACGCGACCTTTTCCTCAGGCATGGCTTCGCGGAGACCAGCATGGACGCGGTCACGGCGGCAGCCGGCGTCTCGAAGCAAGCGCTTTACCGCTACTACGGGACAAAGCGCAGCTGCTCGCCGACGTGCTCAGGCAGCTGATCCCACAACCCGGTCCGGCGCCGGCAGGATGGCCCGAGCCTCCCCCGCCCAGCAGTGAGGTCCAACACCACGAGCCCGCATCATGGTGCTAGACGCTCCGGCGATCATCACCGAGAGAATGAGCAAGCGGTACGGCTCAATCCGGGCCCTCGTAGACCTCGACCTGAGCGTCAACTACGGCGAGATCTTCGGCTTCCTCGGCCCTAACGGCGCCGGCAAGTCCACGACGATCAGGCTGCTCCTCGGCTACCTCCGGCCTACGTCCGGACGCGCGGCGATCATGGGACTCGATACCCAGCGGCAGCGC
>Ga0070699_100000529_pt1 | contig 36061 bp, 34 predicted proteins | sample KBSK1503metaG_FD_65473 | JGI IMG/M metagenome (GOLD analysis project Ga0070699, IMG submission 65473) | Corn, switchgrass and miscanthus rhizosphere microbial communities from Kellogg Biological Station, Michigan, USA - KBS K1-50-3 metaG | ecosystem: Host-associated > Plants > Roots >... | reverse complement strand
GCCGGGCTTGGCGAACGTGGCCAGGTTCGCGTTGGTGATGGGGGTGATGGGCATCGACAGGATGTTGACCTTCGGGCCCTTGTTGTCCAGCACCCGGAGGGTCACGTTGAAGTACGTGTAGGCACCCTGGAATCCGTTGATGCAGCCGCCCACGGTCTTGTAGCTGTCCTTGCGGGCCAGCCACCAGGACAGGTCGCCGCCGCCGCACTGGCCGTCGGCGATCACCGGGACCTTCTGCCCGTTGGCCTCGAAGGCCTGCACGATCCCGGCCATCATGCCGCCGTCCTGGAGGACGCCGGCGAGCGGCTGGGGGTGCGAGGCGATGTACTGGGAGACGACCGTCTTGGCCGTGCCCTCGTCCCAGTTGCCGTAGAGCGTCGCCGCGACGTGAATGTCGGGGCAGTTCTTCAGGTTGGCTATTTTCTGGTTGTAGAGCACGACGTCGTTCTGGTTGCCCGCGATGCCCTTGACGATGACGATGTTGCCCTTCTGGATCAGGCCAAGGGCACCGGCGTCCGCCTGGACCTGGTTCTGGGTCCAGGCCGAGACCGCGTAGTTGTTGCCGGGGGCGGGCGGGGTGTCGGCCAGGATGACAGGCACGCCCGCCTTGCCGGCGGCGTTGATGGCCGGGGTCTCGGCCACGCTGTCCACCGGCAGCACGATGATCGCGTTCACGCCCTGCCGCACCATCTGCTGGATCGCGGAGATCTGCTGCTCGGCCGTTGAGGCGGCCATGGTCGCCGGGATGTTGGTGACCAGGCTGCCCGTCACCAGGCCGGCCGCCTTGGCCTGGGCGAACTGCTGCTTCAGCCCGTCCAGCACGTGCTGGTTATACGGGTTCGTGATGGCGAAGGCGACGTAGCCGATCTTCCACGGGGGCTTGGCGGTGATCTTCGTCGTCGCCCACGGGCTCACGATCAGGTTGTCGGGATAGCTCGTGTAGATCTTCTTCAGGTCGGGCGAGAGAGAACTGTAGACGCCGTCGGGGTTCTTCGGGCCGACCGGGACGGCGGTCCCGCACGAGCTGGTCGCGGTGCCGCCGCCGCCGGAACCGGCACCGGCCGTGGACGACGACGTCGATGACGACGAGCATGCCGCGGCGAGCGCCGAGACCAGCACCACGCCGGCCAGGCTGGTTCCTATCTGTCTGACGTGGGTCCTGAGCCTGTTCTTTCTATGGTTCATACGTTCGTCCCTCACTCTCGGTTGGTCTGGGTGGCGGTGTTTGGTTGATCTGCGGACGGCGGAGGGGCGGCCGTCCCGGCGGGCCGGCTGGGCCGGCCAGGGTCACAGACGGTCGCGGAGCCGCCGCTGCCGGCCATAGACGGCGATGGCGGCCAGGATGATCAGGCCGTAGACGATCTCCTCGACGGCGGGGCTGGCCCCGTGGCCGACGAGCACGGTGGTAAGCACGGTGAGGAACAGCGCGCCGACGCAGGTGCGCGTGTAGTCCCCCGGCCCGCCGAACACCGTCCCCCCGACGATCACCGCGACCACGCTCTGGAAGAGGTACGGATCACCGAGGCCGTCGCTGATCGTGCCGGCGAATCCGCCGATCAGCAAGCCCACGAGGGCCGACGCGATCGCGCTGAACGCGAACGTCACGGTCCACACGCGTCTGGTGCTGACCAGTGCGTAGTCGGCTGCCCGGGAGTTCGCGCCGGTCGCCAGCAGGCTGCGGCCGAGCCTGGTCCGGTGCAGCAGGATGGCGAACAGGACCAGGACGCACGCCCAGATGACGATCGACGGGGGCACCGACAGCCCGAAGGTCCTGGTGGCCGGCTCGGCCAGGTCGGACAACCACTGGGGAGAATTCCCGTTGACCAGGCCGCCGTTCAGGACCGCCACGATCCCGACGGCCAGCGTGCCCATGGCCAGCGTGACGACCAGCGGGTTGATCGCGAACCGGTGACAGATATAGCCGGCCGCTCCGCCCAGGAGGCCGGCCCCGACCACGGCCAGCAGCAGGGCCACCCCGAAGGAAAGGTGGTAGACGGACCGCAGCGCGGTCACGGTGAGCGCGCCGGCCACGATGAAGCCCGAGACCCCGAGGTCGAACCCGCCGATCAGGATCAGCAGGGTCTGGCCTCCGGAGGCGAGCCCCACGAGAGCGGCCAGGACGAGGATCGACCGGATGCTGGTCCAGGCGCCGAGACCCGGCAGCGTGATGACGCCGTAGATGAAGACCAGGATGAGCGCGACGACCTGGCCGACGGGGAACCTGGCCTGGACCGCGCCGAGCTTGGTCCAGGCCAGCCGGAGCGGGGTCTGGCTGGCCGTGCCGGCGGTGGATGGCTCACCCGCCTGATCGCGCTTCGCCAGCAGCGTGTCCGGCAGGGTCACGGCCGGCGGGGCGGGCCGCCTGCGCCGGGGGCCCAGCGACGCACCCGTGCGGCGGAGCCCACCGCCGCTCTCCCGGGAGACCGCCCCGCCGAGCACCACCGCGACGATAAGGATGCCTCCGTAGACGATCTGCAGGTAAGCGGGGTTGATCGCGAACGTAGCCAGGAGGTTCTGCATCAGGTAGATGGAGAACGCGCCGAGAAGGGGGCCGACCAGGCCGCCACGGCCGCCGACCAGAGGAGTACCGCCGAGCACGACAGCCGCGATCGCGACCAGGGTGTACTCCGTGGAGCTTGCCGCATTAGCCGAGTTCACCAGGCCGGTCAGGGCCAGACCGCCGAATCCGGCGAACAGGCCGCCGAGCCCGTAGCTCGCCACCCGCACCGCGTTGACGTTGACGCCGCTGGAAAAGGCCGTCGCGTCGTTGCTCCCGACGGCGTACAGCAGCCGCCCGAACGGGACCAGCCGCAAGCCGAACCAGATGAGCAGCGGCAGCCCGATGGTGAACAGGCCGCCAGGTATCGGTCCCACCGATCCGGCGAGATGCTGGACCCATCCGCTGCTGCTGAGCGAGACCGGGTTCGGGGCGATGAGGAGGACGACGCCCTGGAGGCTGAAGAACGTCGCCAGCGTGACCACGATCGCCTGAACCCGCAGCACGATGATGAGCAGGCCGTTCAGCAGGCCGACCGCGAGCCCGATGCCCAGGACGATCGGGACCGAGATGGCGCCGCCCAGCCCGTGCGGGGCCAGCCAGACGATGTAGACGGTATTCGTCAGCAGGATCAGCGGCGAGATCGAGATGTCGAAGCCGCCGGCGATGATCGAGGGCGCGCTGGCCAGCGCGGCGATCGCCATGGGCGCGACGTTCGCGAGCTGGTCGGCGACGCCGAATCCGCCGTGCACCGCCGTGATGTTCGCGACGAGCATCCCGATGGCCAGCACGGCCGCGAAGCCGAAGCTGTAGGTGCGGACCGCCCGCTGGACGGCCAGGCGCGCTGGCGCGCCCTGCGGCCGGGCGGGCAGCGTGGATGTCTGTGCCATCTCAGTCCTCGCCGCTTTCGCCGAAGAACGCCCCGACCAGCGCATTGCGTGACAGCTCACTCCGGTCGAGCTCACGGAACAGCTCGTGCTCCCGGAACACGAGCACCCGGTCCATCAGCTCGACGTGCTCGTCGAGTTCGGTGGAGAGCATCACCACGGCAAGCTGCTCGCTGGCCAGCGCGTTGAACAGCGCGTAGAGGTCGTGCTTGGCGTTGATGTCGATACCGCGCGTGGGGTCGTTGAGCAGCAGGATCCGCGGCGCGAAGGCGAGCCAGCGGGCGATGATGACACGCTGCTGGTTCCCGCCGGACAGCGTCGTGATGGGATCCTCGGGTGAGCCCAGGACGATCTTGAGCCGGTCGACGTAAGAGCCGAGGCGGCGGCGTGAGGAACGCGGGCTGAGCCAGCCGAAGCGACTGTCCAGGCCCAGAGTCGGCAGCGCGAAATTCTCCCGGATCGACATCCAGCTGAACAGGGAGTCCAGGCTCCGCTCGCGCGGGACGTAGGCGATGTCGCAGTCCGCGGCGTGGACCGGGGACCGGACGACGACGTCACGGCCCGGCAGATGACGGACGATCTCGCCCGCGATGACGTCCTTGCCCCACAGGGCCTCGAGGAACTCATTCTGGCCGTGACCCTCGAGCCCGGCGAGCCCGATGACCTCTCCGGCGTGCACCTCCAGGTCGATCGGCCGGCCATCGGGGCGAAGCCTCAGGCCGTGCACGCTCAGGACCGGCGCCCCGAGGCGGGACGCGGCGAGCCTCGTCTCCGGGCGGCCGACGGTGACCAGTTCCTCCCCGCCGGTCATGAGGCTGACGAGCTCGCGCGGCGTCCAGGCCCCGCGACTGCGGCTGGCGACGGTCTCTCCCGAGCGCATGACCGTGAGGCGATCGCCGATCTCCTCTATCTCGTCCATCCGGTGGGTAATGAAGATCACCCCTACGCCGTCGGCGGCGAGCCGGGCGATCAGTGCGAAGAGCCGGTCGCGCGTGACGACGTCGAGCGCGGACGTCGCCTCGTCAAGGATCAGGATGCGCGGCCGGCGCAGCAGGGCCCGCACGATGCAGCAGGCCTGCCTGTCGCTGAGGGAAAGGTCCTCCATGGCCGTGGACAGGTCGATCGGCCGGTCGAAGAGTTCCTCCAGGGCGGCCTTGGCCCGGCGCCGCTTCTCCCGGGCCGGGACCTTCGTCCGCCACGTGTCGTCGGCGCCGAGCCAGACGTTGTCCAGGACGGTACGGGCCTCGGCGACCAGGACCTCCTGGAAGACGGTGACGATGCCGTGCTCCTGCGCGGCCTTGGGATTGCGCAGCTGGGGCTCGGCCCCGGCCACCTCGACCCGGCCCGAGTCGGGCGCGTGCACCCCGCTCAGGATCTTCACCAGCGTGCTCTTGCCCGAGCCGTTCTCCCCCGCCAGGGCGTGCACCTCGCCCGCGCGCAGCTCAAACGAGCAGTCCTTGAGCGCCTGCGTGGGGCCGAACGCCTTCGCTACGTGCTCCACGCGGACCAGGATGTCGGGGACGCTCGGCGCGCCGGGCGCGTCGATGACCGCAGCGCCTTCGTCCGACGTCACCGCGTTGGCTCCCCAGCGATATACGACTTCCGGTATCCGACCCGGCCGACTGGAGAGATGTCCGGCCCTAGGTGACCACCGCGAATCACCGTCCGGCTCTCGTCAACGTGATCCCATGAGGCCTGCACGGTGCAGAAAGGAATGCGGCCAGGGCAGGAATCCGTCGGGAGAGCACTCATCGCGGCGGTGTTACCCGAGCTCACCATGCTCAAGAACCTCCAGGCTATTCGCCTCATCCGGGACGAAACATATATGAAACGATAGACCAGGGACGCGCGAAGCGTCGAGAGTTAACGCAGGACAGACAATCACGATCTTGTCTCGCAGCTGACGCGGGCAGGGGCCGGCGAGCCGGCGGAGCACGGGCCATGGCAGCGCCGACGTGGCCGGAGAAGAGATGCGGATATGACAGTTGACCTGGGCAGAGTAGGAATCTGGAGCCGTGAGCTCCGGTACAACACGGATCGCGGCGCGCGGGCCGCCGCAGCGGCCGAGCTGGAGGATCTCGGGTACACGGCCATCTTCATACCGGACGCGGGCGGCGGCGTGCTGGGCGCCGTTGAGCACCTGCTGACCGCGACCCGGCGGATGCCGTTCGCGACCGGAGTGCTGAATATATGGATGAACGACCCAGCGGAGGTGGCGAGCAGGCGCGAGAGCCTGGTGGCGCGGTTCGGCCCCCGGCTCCTGCTCGGGCTCGGGAGCAGCCACGCGCCACTGGTCGAGAGCACCTTGCGGGTGCCATACGCCCGCCCGTACTCAAAGATGGTGGAGTACGTGGACGCGCTGGACGAGGCCGTGGCACCAGTGCCCGCGGGGATGCGGATGCTGGCTGCTCTCGGCCCCCGCATGCTGTCCCTGGCGCGAGCGCGGGCAGCCGCGGCGCATCCTTACCTGGTCCCGCCCGAGCATACGGCCGCAGCCCGTCAGGCGCTTGGCCCCGGCATCGTGCTCGCCCCGGAGCAAGCCGTGGTGTTCGGCGCCGATCCGCGGCACGGTCGCGAGACGGCCAGGGCCTTCGTCAACGACTACCTTGCCCTGCCCAACTATGTGCGCAACCTGCGCCGCCTCGGCTTCACCGACGACGACTTGGCTGGTCGTGCGAGCGACCGGCTCGTGGATGCCCTCGTCGCGCGCGGCGATGAGGACGCGATCGCGGCCCGGGTCCGCGCGCACCACGACGCGGGAGCCGATCACGTGTGCATATATGTCGTCGGAGGTGCCGATGAGGAGCTCCCGCTCGATACCTGGCGTCGTCTGGCGCCGGCGCTGACGGCTCTGTGAGCAACACCCCGGGACAGCTGTTTCCGCAAATCCTATATGGCCGGGATGCGACTAGCCCAGTACGAGTGGCCCAGGATGACTAGCTCAGTACGAGCGGGTTGAGGTTCACCCCGTTCGCCCCCTCGACGGCAAGCAGAGACACCACCAGGGCGCCCGCCACCTTGGTACCCCGGCCGTGCGCGCGGCGCAGCGCGGCGAAGTCGCAGTTGTCGAGCAGCAGGAGCCCGATCGCCCAGGTCAGGATGTGCGCGGAGGCGTGTACCGCCTTGGCTTCCCTGGAGTCAAGCATGTCCCAGGCCAGGATCGAGACCTGATGTTCCGCGACCCAGCGGGCGCCGTCGCCGGACAGCCCTCCGCCCGCGTCCTGCTCGGTCTCCGGGCCGCCGAGCGGATGACCCGTGGCCACCTCGAAGCGGTCTCGCCCCATGTCCAGGCAGAGGGCATCGCCCGGCTCCAGGACGAGCCCGGCCTCGGCGAGCGCGACGTCGATGTCCGCGCCGTCCACCGGACGGTCGGCCCAGTCGGTGCCGCGGTGATACGGGATGTCCACGTAGACAGCGCGGGTCACGAGGCCGTCGGGGGCAAGTACGTCGGCCGAACCCTGCTCCTCGTCCGCCACCGGCCGTCCGCCGTAAAAGGTCCCGTCGACGGCGACATGGTTGAGCGCGTCGAGGTGGGTATTCTGCAGGCCGTGCGGATTCAGGACCAGGTGGTCCTGGCCCCATCCGGTGCCGTCAGGGGCGGCCCGGTACCAGGTCTCGTGCCGGAATCCGGGGCGTGCCGCCGTCGTGTTGTAGTCTCCGCCGAGCAGCGGACGAGCCAGGCTGACGGAATTGCCGGTCCGGACGCAGGCGGCGGCTCGCGCTCGCGCGGCGGCGTCGATGAGGTTCGCCGTCCCGCGCCGGTCGGCCACCCCGAACGGATGAGATGCGGCCAGCGTCCTGATCCAGTCCGGCAGGTCCACGCGTACTGGCTCGGTCACTCGGGCATCGTATAGCTTTCCACAAAACACCACCACCAGCAGCCGCACGAGCAGCGCGCATACGTCTGCTGCAGTTACCCTTGATAGCTGTGAACAAGCAGGAACGCACCTATACGATCCTCCGGGACCGGATCCACTCCGGCAGCTTCGCACCGCTGGAACGGCTCAACATCGACGCGCTGGCCCGCGAGCTAGGCGTGAGCCCGATACCGGTTCGGGAGGCCTTGCGCCGCCTGGAGGCTGAAGGCTGGGTGCGTTTCACGCCCAATGTGGGCGCGGTCGTCTCGCCCGTGGACTCCACATCCTGGGAACAGGCCATGGTCGCGCTGGCGATCCTGGAGGGCGCGGCTAGTGCCGAAGCCCAGCAGCATCTCCGCCGGTCTGACCTGACCCGGTTGCGCAAGATCGCGACGGGCATGGAGGAAGCCGCCTCCCGTGCGGATCCGCTGAGGTTCAGCAAGCTGAACCGGTTGCTGCATGCAGCCATAGTGGCCCGGTGCCCCAACACCTACCTGACCGAACTGCTCGAGCAGACGAACACCCGGCTCGACCGACTGCGCTCGACCATGTTCGTCTACCTGCCGCATCGTTCCGAAGAGGCCCTCAGCGAGCATCTTCGCCTGATCGAGCTACTCGAGGTCGGCGGCAAGGAGGAAGTCGAGACGTACGCCCGCTGGCACAAACTGCGAACCGTCGAGGCGTACCGGGCCATTCATCAGGCCAACGACAAGGTCCTCGCTACCCGCCAGTCCCGGCCGGCCGTGGCCCACGCCAAGGGCGAGCACGCCGTCGCTCCCACCTGACGACGGGCCCACAGGGACGACTGACCAGATCGGCTGATAGGGGGACGGCCTACCGGGCACCCGGCAGCCCGCAGCGGATCACGAGGGCCGGGTCGCGGTAAGACACCAGCGCTGCGATCAGCGGCTGCCCGTCCACGCTCGCGAGCTGGAGGACCTGCAGGCCGCTGGCCATCAAGCGGCCCTGGCCGTCCGGCTCGTAGGTGGCGAACGCGGGCTGGCCGTTGCACCAGCCCGCGCTCAGGTGGATCCCGTGCGGGCGAGCCGGGGCGAAGATGGCGTTCTCGATGAACGCGGCCACTGCCTCCCGGCCGTCGAACCAGGCGGTCAGCGGCGGCATGGAGAAGCGGACGTCGTCGGCGATCAGCTGCACGAATCCCTCGATGTCGGCGAGCTGCCAGGCCCGGACGTAACGGTCAAGGAGTTGCCGGACCGCGGGTTCACCGCGGCCGGGCTGGGGCCTGCCGGTGGTGGCGCGCACCGATTCGCGAGCCCGCGACAGCAGGCTGTTGACCGCGGTCGGGCCGGTGCCGAGCACCTCACCGACCTCCACGTGGGTGAAGGCCAGCACGTCATGCAGCAGCAGGGCCGCCCGCTGGCGCGGCGGCAGCCGTTGCAGCGCGGCGACGAAGGCCAGGCTAATCTCCTCCCGCCGGACCACCTCGTCCTGCGGGTCCGATGTTCCGTTCAGGTCGGCGTCGCTGACCGGCTCGACCCAGGCCAGCTCCGGGTCCGGTGCTCCGGGCATCGTCCCCGGCGCCAGCGGCGGCCCGTAACCGGCCGGGCCGATCCTGGTGCGCTGCGCCCGCAGCTCATCGAGGCAGATGTTGGTGGCAATCCGCTGCAGCCAGGCACCGAATGGCCCTGAGCCGTCATAGGTGACGAGCCGGCGCCAGGCCCGCTCGAGGGTGTCCTGGGTAGCGTCCTCGGCGTCGGCACCCGAGCCGAGCATGCGGTAGCAGTGGCGAAACACCGCCCGCTGGTGCGGCTCGACCAGCGACGTGAATGCGGCGCCGTCTCCGGCAACCGCCCGTGCGAGCAGGTCAGGGTCGATGTGACCAGACATTACCAGCGCTCCCTTCCCTGTCCCGCTCGCCCGGGCGTCTCGCCACAGCCGTCAGGCGCCGGCCTGGGCCAGCCCGACTATCTGTCCCTGGGGATCGGCCAGCAGCCCGAAGGTGACCCCGGGCACCGAGGTCGCGGGCTGGACGACCCGTCCGCCCTGGGCGACCGCGGCCTCCAGGGTAGCGGCGACGTCCGCTACGCCGACGAAGAAGGTGACCAGCGGCGTGCCGCCTTGCAGCGGGCTGATGCCGCCGGGCACCGCGCCCTCCACACCGGTGTCGACGTAGCTGTAGCCGGGCATTCCCCCGTCGGGGAACGTCCAGCCGAACAGCTGCCCGAAGAACTTCCGGGACGCATCCGGATCCGGGGACCTGATCTCGAAGTGAACCACTGGGTTCGGCATGTCATCTGCTCCTGTCGTCTCTGCCGATAGCTGACATCAGGTTCGACGGTGAGACCGGGCCTGATCTCTCGGTACTGACCGGCGCGGGTGAGTATCTGATCCCGAACGGGTCGGGTTTCACGCCCCGGCGCCCGTAGACTGCGCCGCGTTCCGGCTCGGGATCAGCCCGGCCAACCTCGCGTCGGTCGAGGACATCACGCTGGCGGACTTCCGGGCCCAGGTCGACGCCAACCTGTTCGGCGTGGTCTCCACCGACCGCGACGACGCCACGGCCGCGGACCGGAACCCGCTCGGCGTGGCGAGCAGCTGAACCAGTGAGGAGCATCGCCATGCCAGCCCGCGTGACCGACCAGGAGGAATATCAGCAGGCGCTGGACAACGCCCAGCGTCTGCTCGGCCAGCCGCTCGTCCTGCCGCTGGGCGAGGGCGAGCCGCCGGTGGGAGAGGACTTCCGGCGGCTGGCCACCATCCGCACCTTCGGCGACTCGTGGCCCCGCAGCGGGCTGGATGACCGCAGCCGCGCCGCGCTCGTCTCGGTCGCCATCGCGGCCACGCTCGGCACCCATGAGCCGCTCCGCGGGCAGCTGCGGATAGCGCTGAACTCCGGCGTGACCAAGGAGGAGATCGTCGAGCTCTTCATCCACCTGGCTGCCTACGCGGGCGCCGCCCGGGCGTTCGACAGCTACCAGATCGTCCTGGCGGTGTTCGCCGAAGCCAGCCAGCGGACGCCGGAACCGGATGAAGGCTGACCCGCGCCCGGGAACGAAAGGGCCCGGCCTGGGCGCCCAGGCCGGGCTGCGCCCGGTACCCTGGGGGGGTAAGGGGTTACCGGGCAGTAATTAGTTTACCTACGGCCGGATATGCCCGATCCAGCCACGGCCCGCCCGCCGCGGCCGGCTGATCAGTCGGCCGCGCCGCCCCGGGCGAGGCCGCGTCGGACCTGCCCGGCGGGTTATTTGAGCAGGGTGGCGACCACGTTGATGACCAACCCGAGCAGGACCGCGCCGAAGAGGTACGACAGCAGGGCGTGCTGGAGGGTTATCCGCCTGACCGCCCTCGACGTGATGGTGGTGTCGGACACCTGGAAGGTCATCCCGACGGTGAAGGAAAAGTAGGCGAAGTCCATATACGCCGGCGGTTCGGTGCCGGCGAACTCGATGCCGCCAGCCGGCTCGGAGTAATAGGCACGGGCATAGCGGAGCATGAACACCGTGTGTACCACGAGCCAGGACAGCACTACGCTGAGCAACCCCAGCGTGATCATGTATGCCTTCATGCCGCCGGTGGCCTGGCCGGCCCGGACGAGCGCGAAACCCACCGCGACGAGCACGGCCGTGCCCGCTCCCACCACCAGGATCTCAGCAACGGCCGTGCTCGGATCTTCCCGCTTAGCCAGCCGGGCCGTCAGGCCGGGGGCCAGCCGCCACACGGCGCTCCAGACCCAGACCAGGTAGATCGTGACGGTTATGTCCCATCCGAGCAGGACCGAAGCCGTCGGCACCGTGAACAGGGAGGCGATCGTCCCGACGACCACCCCCGCCAGCATGGAGCATGTCGTGCGCAATCCAGAGGAAGCCTGATGCAGGCGACCCTCGGTATCCGAGCCGTTGATGAACATCACCCCGCCAGAGCCGAGCCGTTGCCGGGCAGGTCACCTTCCTAGCAGAGATCCGGGCCCGGCGGGCGGAACGGATGCTCAGCGGGCCATATCGCGGCCGCGTTTACGCAGGCGCACTGCGGTCGTCAGCTTCAGGAGGCGCTCTTCTTCAGCCACGAACAGACCCTAGCCGGAAGGCGCCAGCTTCGCCGTGGACGGGCACGAGGTGAGCTGGCAGAAATGGCGGTTCCAGGTCGGCTTCACCCCCGCGAAGGGCTGGTCCTTTACCTGGTGCGCTACCAGGACCAGCCACCACCAGGGCTGAGACGTCAGGCCAGCTCGAACTCGTCGTCGACACGGCGCAGGAGGTCTGGGGCTGAAGGAGCCCGGCCCGGGTCGGACCCGGGCCGGGCCGTATCGGTAACCCCTGGGGGGGATAGGGGTTACCGCGTGGTAACGACTGTACCGGTAGTCAGAACGAGGCGGTCTGCGGGGAGGTGTTCAGCGTGACCTGGGTGGCCGCGCCGGCCCCGTTGATGACGACGGCGACCGGCTGGGCCAGCCCGAAGTTCTGGCAATTGAGCTGGCCGAAGGACCCGGCCAGCCGGTTCGCCAGGAAGGTGTACAGGGTGTCGCCCACCGTGGGGACCGGCGAGGGCGCCGCGGCCAGCAGGCTCTGGTTGGCCGCGATGAACGGCGTCTGGATGTTGATCAGGTTCTGGCAGAACATCTGCGGGCTGCTGCTCGCCTGGTTCTGGCGGCTGACCAGAGGCTGGCCGATCTCGGACCGGTAGAGGTTGGTCTTGGCCAGGTCGATGCTGCCGCCGTTGTCCACGACCATCCCGTCGTTCTCCGGGATCAGGGCGGCGTTCTTCGGCTCGTTCCGCGCCGCGAGCAGCTCGTCGAGCGCCTGCGAGGTGGTCATCACGCCGTGGTTGCCCAGGTCGGGCGCTTCCAGCGGGCGGCAGCCGAGCGCCGGATCGAGGAAGTCGTCGATGAGGGCGTTGTCGCTGCCGTTGTGCAGCATCTTGGCCTCCGGCATGCGCGCCTTGTTGGCCGCGGTGGCCTGCGCGGTCCGGCCGGTGGCCGGGTTGAGCAGATAGGCCGTGGTCACGTTGTCGCTCGGGTCCTGGTCCACTATGTCGAAGTTGCGGACGGTCGGGCAGGCCCGGCCGGTGCCCAGCGCGCCCGCGGTCGCGACCATCTTCCTTGAGATTCCGACGGACGGCACGACGAGCCGGCCGGCGCGCTCCAGGGCGAACGCTGCCTTGAAGAACGCGGGGCCGTTGCAGAACGACACCTGCCCGAAGGGCGAGCCCGGCTCGCCGTCGGTGCACTTGCCCTGGCGGAGCGCGCCGGGCGTCGCGCCAACCTGGCGCAGGATCTGGCCGTTGAACCCGATGTCGATGGTGACGACCGCGTGCGCGGGCAGCTTCGGCACCACCGGGGCGACGGCCGGCTTGGTGCCCTTGGTGACGACCAGCGGGTCGTACACCGACAGCGCCCCGGTCTGCGTGTCAAGGATGGTGGCCTGGACGAACGCCCCCCAGGGCGACGGAATTGATCATCTGGCAGCCGGAGGACGCGGGTGAGGTGCCGGCCGGCCCGGTCAGCTGGTAGGGCGTGGCCAGCCCCTTCGCGGTCAGCGGGTGCGCCGGGACGACGATGTCGCAGTCGGTATTGACCGCCGAGGACGTGACGCCCTGCGAGGAGGAGGCCGCGGCCTGGTGGACCTTGGCCGGGCCGCCGCCCGAGACCGCGACGAAGATTCCGGCGCCCAGGCTCAGGGCCACCGCTGCGGTGACCGGGACCGCTATCCGCACCGCACGATTTTTCCGGCCGCGACGGCGGCGTACGGACGGCTGACCGGTGACAAGCATGGATTCCACCTCCGTCGGAGGCGCCCCGCTGACGCTCCCGGGCGCTAACCGTAGAACAGCGACAATGCCCAGGTCAGGGACTTCGCGGGATTCGCATTTTGTCCGGTTTTAAGCGCGGAACGAGGCCGAATTCGCGGCAATTCCTTGCGAAGTTCTTACGTCGCAGGTTACGAGGCATTTACCGGGCCGGAATCGGCCTGTGACCGGGTTCGGTCCGCGCCGGGCCGGCCTGGCCATCGACCCTTCGTCACAAAGAGTAGTGATTACGGTTCTTTCCGTCATGGCGATTCTTGTGGAGAGATTACAGATGGCCCGCGCCCGGCAGTCGCGGCCGGCCTGGGTCAGGACTGAACCGTGCCTCCGTCGACGTTGATGGCCTGCCCGGTGATGGCCTCGCTGGCCACGCAGAACCACACGGCGTCCGCCACCTCTTCAGGCCTGATCAGCCTTCCGATCGGCTGCCTGGCCTCCAGGGCCGAGCGGGCCTGACCGGTTGTACGTCCGGTCTTCGCCACGATGTTCCCGATCGTGGTGGCCGTCATCGGGGTGTTCACGAAGCCAGGGCAGACCGCGTTAACGGTCACCCCGGTGCTGGCCAGTTCGGCGGAGGCCGCCCGGACCAGCCCCAGAACCCCGTGCTTACTGGCGGCGTACGCGGCGAGGTACGGTTCCCCGACCCGCGACGCGGTCGACGCGATCACGACGACGCGGCCGTACCCGCGTGCGCGCATGCCGGGCACGGCCCGGCGCAGGCAGCGGAACGGCGCGGTCAGGTTGAGGTCAAGCATGCGATGCCAGTCGGCGTCGCTGGTCTGCTCGATTCGCGCCGAATACCCTGCGCCGGCGCTGGCGATCAGGATCTCGACCGGACCCCAGTCATGCTCCGCCTGGCCGAAGAGCCGATCCACTGCCGACGGGTCGGTGACGTCCGCAGGGATAGCCAGGGTCGGGCGGGGGCACGCCTCGGCCGTAGCGGCCAGGGCATCGGCACCGCGGGCCACGAGCACGACCCGCAGCCCGGCCTGGCTGAGCCGGATGGCCGCGGCCCGGCCTATGCCGCTCCCGGCGCCGGTGACGAGAGCGATCCGGTTCATGGCGCCAGGGTAGGGCACAGTGGTCGAGATGGGCTGGCCGGATCGGGTCACGCCCGGCGATGCCGGATCAGCGCGATGGTGGCCGCGGCGAGCAGCAGGGCGGCCAGCAGGGTGCCGCCGGCGAGGATGAGCTGGAAGAGCCAGTACCGCGACCCTGGCTGGTAGGCGATCCAGAATGTGTCGTGCAGCCGGGTCAGCCACGCCGGGCCGGTACCCGTGTACTTGTCCAGGAGATGGTTCACGGCACCGTCGCTGAGCCGGTGCCCGTCGGCGCCGGTGTACCAGCCCCGGTCCAGCCAGGCTCCGGCGGGTCCGGGCGTGGATGGCCCCACCGTCTCGTGGATGTAGAGCGTCCCGTTGGATAGATTCCCGACGTTGGGAGCCGCGCCGAAGGCCTGGTCTTTCGCGAGCTCGGTGCCCTGGCCCACCAGCCAGTAGTGCAGCCGGCTGAAGGTGAGGCTGGCGACGGTGATGGTGCACACGGCAGTGACGGCCATTGCGGCCACCACCCGCCTGAGCAGCGCGCCGGCCAGGACGCCGATCGCGAACGCCAGCAGGGCCGCGGTGGCCGCGGTTAGCACCGTGCTGTCGAAGAATCCGGGTTCCCACCGGTCGGCCAGCCTGCTCGTCTGCGCCGCGACCGGCTGCACGGACCACTGGGTGAGCAGGCCCAGCAGGCCGGTGAGGACGGCCACGGCCGCGCCGAGCAGCCCGAGCGTCGCGACGGCCCAGCGGGTCCGGCCGATGCCCTGGGTCCAGGCGAAGCGGACCGTGCCGGCCGTGTACTCCCGGGCCAGCAGCGGCGCCCCGAGGAAGACGCCGATGATCACCGGGACCGCCTGCATGACCAGCATGACCAGGCCCGTATAGGTCTGCGGCCAGCCGAAGCCGAACGTGTTCTGCAGCGGCCGGCACGTAGCCGACCAGGCCGAGGAGCCCAGGCAGCCGTGCCGGATCTCGACGGCGTAGAGCCGGTGCAGCTCTATCCCGGCGACGAGCATCGTCGCGCTGAGCGCGAGCAGCAGGGCGCCGAGCCAGGTCAGCGCCGAACGATGCTGCCGCCAGACGGGCCAGGCCATCGAGGTCACCGAGGCCGGCAGCGGCCTGCGCCACCGGCCGGCCTGTCGTACGCCGGACGTGAGCGTGGTCATGAGATCACCGCCGGCTCGGGACCGGGGAGCGCGTACGCCCCCGGTTCGCGCAGGTAACCGAGCATGAGTTCCTCCAGCGTCACCGGATGAGCCTGCCAGCCGGCCGGCGGCTGGGCGGCCGCGGTCCGCCGCCGCGCGAGCAGGTGGGCCTGGGCCAGTCCCTGCTGGGCGTGCACCACGTCAAATTCGGTGCCGACGACCACGGCAGCACCCGCCGGGCCGGTCAGGATCTGGTGGCCGGCCAGCAGGGTCTCCACGTCCCCGGCGACCTGCACGTGGCCGCCGGCCAGCACGATCAGGTAGTCGGCGACCCGTTCGAGTTCGGCGATCACGTGCGAGGAGAACAGGACCGACGTGCCGTCCTCGGCGACCGCCTCCATCACCGAGGCCAGGAACTCGTGCCGGGCCAGCGGATCCAGCGGCGCGAGCGGCTCGTCGAGGATCAGGAACTCCGGCCGGCGTGCGAGCGCGATCGTCAGCGCGACCTGGGCCTGCTGCCCCCTGGAGAGCTTGCCGATCTTGCGGCGGAGCGGGACCTCCAGGGTGGCGAGCCGCTTGTCGGCCCGCCGCTGATCCCAGTGGCCGCCGTTCAGGGTCCGTGCCACCCGTACCATGTCCTCGACTGGCAGGTGCTTGTACAAGGGCACGTCCTGAGCCACGAACGCGACTCGCTTCAGCGCCTCGGGCGATCCGGCCGACTGGCCCCCGAGCACCGTCACCCGCCCTTCGGTAGGGGCGATCAGGCCGACGGCCATATGCATCAGCGTGGTTTTTCCCGCCCCGTTCGGCCCGGTTAGCGCGGCCACCCGGCCCGCCGGGATCGCCAGCGCGCAGTCCCGCACGGCCCAGGTTTTCCAGAACCGCCTGCCGAGTCCGGCCGCCTCGATGACGTTCATGCCGTCCTGCCTACCTCGCCGGGACCCCGCTCCCGGGCGCCGCGCGGCGCCCCGGTGGCCACGCGGCGCTCATGGAAATCCCGCAGGGCGGAGGCGAACAACGCGCTCATCCCGTCCGTATCCAGCCCGGCGGAATCCGCAGAGCGCAACCAGCTGAGCAGGCTCTTCCGCAGCCCGTTCAGCTCCGCGAGCGGTACTGTCGCCGACTCAGCCTGGACGAACGTGCCCAGACCCGGCCGCCCGGCCGCGATCCCCCGGTGCTCAAGCTCCCGGTAGGCCTTCAGCACCGTGTTGGGGTTGATGGCCAGCGAACCCACCACGTCCTTGACCCGCGGAAGCTGGTCGCCCTGGGCCAGGTAGCCCAGCCGCAGCGCCTGCTCCACCTGGTGCACTAGCTGGAGGTAGGTCGGCACCCCCGACGCCGGGTCCAGCCGGAAGGTGATCCGGGACGCGCCGTCCGCGTCACCGTCCGCCGGACCACTCTGTTTATCTATCTTCATAGTTAAAAGGATAAGGCGACGCACCGGGAGAAAGCAAGGGGAACCGGGTGCGCTCGCGTCGGCCAGGTGGTCCGCGTCTGCACGACGCCCCGCCAGGCACATCCGGCCTGGGCCGCTGGGATCATGGCGTGGTGGAGTCCTCCGAGGTGGTTCAGCTGGTGCGGCCCAGGGCGGGGCACTTCGATCTGGGCACCGGGTACCACGGGGACCTGTGGCTGGACCTTGACGCGCTGTTCCTGCGTCCTTCCCGGCTGCGGCCGTACGTCGACTGGCTGGCCGAACGGCTGAGGGAGCACTCGCCCGACGCGGTGAGCGGCCCGCTGGAAGGAGGAGCGTTTCTGGCCTACGCCGTCGCCGATCGGCTGGGGATCGCCTTCCTGGCCGGCTATCGCTCGGCCGCGATGGTGGCCGGGTATCACCTTCCGCCGGTGGCGGGCGGGATCGGCGGCTGGCGGGTCGCCGTTGTCGACGACGCGGTCAACGCCGGCACGGCCATCGCGGCCTGCCTGGAGGAGCTGCAGGGCCGGGACGCGGTCCCGGTCGCCGTGGCCGCGCTGCTGGCGCTGGGCGAGGCGGGCACGATGGTTCCGGCCAGCCTGGGCGTGCCCTTCTACGCGGCCGGCACGATGCCGAGCCGGGCATGGCCCGCGCAGGAGTGCCCGCTGTGCGCCGACGGCGTCCTGATCACGCCCAGCGGGGATGACGGCCGGTCAACGCCACCAGGCGGTCGATGACCGGCGCGTCGGCGCTGACGTCGACCGGTGCGCCGAACATGCCGGCGGGCGTCCGGTCGACGATGGCCTGAGCCAGCGGGTAGATGGCGGCCACCGCGTCGTGGGGCAACGGCCCCGGGTAGCCGGTCGCGGCCCCGAGGTCCCAGGCGTGCACGATCAGGTCGAGCACCATCTCCTCGAGGTACTCCACCGCCGGAACCGAACCCCGGGTGATGGCGACCAGACCGGTCAGCGCGCCGTCGGCGCGGAACGCCTCAGCTGCCGCGGCCGCGGCCCGGTCCCAGGCGCGGACGAGGGTGGCTCCGTCCCCGCCCGCCGGTCCGAGTCCGGCCACCATGGCCCGGGCGGCGTCCATGTCCAGGCCGGCCAGCAGCGGCGCGGCCCAGCGATGCTCATCGATAAGATGCCCGACCAGGTCGGCGACGGTCCACTGGGCGTCCGGGGTGCCCAGCCGCCACTGGTCCGGGGCGACGGCGTGCACGCGTTCGGTGAACGCCGCCTGCGCGGTCAAGAACGTCGTGATCAGGTCGTCAGCAGGCATCTGAGTTCCCTCCGTCGTGCGTGATGTGAGCGGCCACCCCCGCTTCGGGTTTCCGCGTGCAGCTATGCGGGGACGCACACCTGTCCAACTTCGGCGTGTTCTGACCGGGCGACGGTTCGCGGACGCCGTCAGCCCAGGGACAGGGCGACGGCGTGCAGGATCAGGCCCACGCCGGCGCCGACCACCGTGCCGTTGATGCGGATGTACTGCAGGTCGCGGCCGAGGAGCAGCTCTAGCTGACTCGACGTCTCGGCGGCGTCCCAGCGCTCGATGGTCCCGGTGACCAGGCCGGCTAGCTCGTCGTGGAAGTGGTCGACGAGGGCCCGGATGCCCGACTCGATCATGCGGTCCAGGCCGTCGGCGAGGCGGCGGTCCGAGCCGAGGCGCAGGCCGGCCGCCGCCAGCACGTCGGCCAGCCGGCGGCGCAGTTCGGATTCCGGGTCGGCGGCCTGGGTGCGCAGCGCGTCCTTGGCCTTCTGCCACAGCTCGGAGGACCAGTCCCGGAGCAGTGTGCTGCCCAGGACGTCGCGCTTGAGGCGCTCCCCGCGCTCGCGCAGCTCCGGGTCGGTCTCCAGGCGGTCCGGGAGCCCGGCCAGCCAGGCGTCGAACTGACGACGGGTCTCGTCGCCGGGATCGGCGGCCATGGCGACCAGGCGCTGGCGCAGCCGGGTGTACAGCCGGTCGAAGACCCGCCGGTAGACCGCGTCGGGCACCCAGCGGGGCGCCTCGCCCTCGAACAGCTGACGCAGCTCGGCGTGGTGGTCGCCGAGATAGCGGTCGGCGGCGGACACGATCGTGCCGAACAGCTCGGCGTGGTGGCCGCCCGCGATGACGACCCGCAACGTCCGCCCGGCCAGCGGCGCCACCTCGACGGTGTCGATCACCCGGGTGAGTTCGGCGGTGAGCACGCGCTGGACGTCCTCGTCGCGGAGCGCCTCGGCCACAGTGACCACCGCCTCGGCGGCGTAACCGGCGACACGCGCGGCGTTGGCCGGCTCGGCCAGCCAGGCGGCCAGCCGCGGGACGATGCGAGCCGCCCGGATCCGTTCGGTCAGGACCTCGGCGTTGAGGAAGTTCTCCTGCACGAACCGGCCGAGGGTGGCGGCGAACTGGTCCTTGCGCTCGACGATCAGCGCGGTGTGCGGGATCGGCAGCCCCAGCGGATGGCGGAAAAGCGCGGTCACCGCGAACCAGTCGGCCACGCCGCCGACCATCGAGGCCTCGGCGCCGGCCTGCACGTAGCCGAGCAGGGTGCCGTGGGCGCCGGCCGCGGTCACGGCCACGAACAGGACCGTGACGGCAGCGAGCAGGGCGGTGGCCCGGCGGCGCGCCGCGGCCAGCTGGCGCGCTCGCACGTCCGCCGACTCGGGCTCGGCCCTGAAGGCCGGCGAGGCGGATATCGTCGCGGTCGGTTCCATCGGGCAGCCCCCGGTCGGTGTGCAGCGCGGGCCGAAGGCCGCGGCCGCGCTGGTCGAAGTGGTCGGTCAGCGGATCAGCCCAGTCTGGCAGGACCGGATGATTAGTCGCGGCCGGGACCACGGCCTGCTAACTCACGCTGTATATGGCGGCGATGAGAAATATGACCGCCACGGTCAGCTGCAGGCCCTCGATGATTATCCGGTAGGAATCGAAGCGGCGTGTCCGCACCCGTCGTGATGCCGCCACGAGTTCGAATGCCTCATTGACCCCGGCCGCTGTCTGAGCCTTCTCGAGTGAGATAAGGGCCTCTTCCGCCACCTGGACGAGCTGCCTTGTCCGTACATCCAGCCGCACGAAAGCCAGGCTCGAGACGGCTCCGGTCAGTGCGACGCCGAAGGCGATGGCGACCTGATGGCTACTTCGCGCCTGCACGAAAGCCGCAGCCAGGAACGCCACGGCCACCAGCCAGAAATTGACGAGCTGGAGACGCTGGCCGGAATGCAGCGCGAACCAGTTCCACGCATAACCCTGCGGGAGCGCGCTTTTGTCGGCATCGTTCACAGCCGAACACTACCGGCTTCAGTTCCGCTTTACTCCAATATTGGCTGGTCAATGGCTTGCCGATCGCCTTATTTTGTATCCGTGGGCGAGGATGCCCCGCACCGTGGCCACGACGACGTCCCGGTCGATGTCCTTCTCCGCCTCGCTGAGGTCGCCGTAGGGCACCAGGTTCGGGTGGAGGCGCGCGCGGGTGTCATGTCGCGGCCCGTATTGCCAGCCATCCGCGAAGCGCGCCGCTGCCCACGCGTCATGCGCGTTCTCGGCGAGGATCTCGATCAGCGCTTTCAGTTCGGCATCGAGGGAAATGGCGGAAGCATCCGGCGATGCCGGATGGTAGCCAGAGCCGCCCGCGGCGCCGCTCATGGCGAGGATCCCGCCCGCGGCGGGCGCGGCCAGGACAACCGGATCAGCTGGATAGCGGTGGCCGCGGCCGCAGCCGCCGCGGCCGGCTTCCAGGTGTCACGCATCTGCGTTTGCCCGGATGTGCCGGGTTTACTGCCGGGTTCCGACCCGCCCGCCCGGGGAATATCGGAGATGCCCCGTATCATGCCGAAGCTGACCGCCTGCAGCATCTCGCGGGCATCCTGAATGGCCGCGGCCGTACCGGCTCCTTCCATCTCGACCGCCTGGAGCTTGGGCCGGCTCTTCATGACGCTAGCGAAGAATTCGTCCGTCGGGTCGTCAACGACCTTGTCACCCGAGGCGACCGCGCCCACCACGATCCGCGGAGCGAGGTGCCTGAATTCCTCTGGCTGCTCGAGTCGGCTGTACCAGTCCGGGTGACGCATCGCCAGCGTGCGCGCCATCGAGGCAATGACCGCGTCGGTACGGCTGTCCATGTCCTGCCGCGGGTGGAACCCGTGGTCAAGCTTGCCGTACTCATAGGCGCAGATACGGTCGGCGACAATCACGTCACCCAGGCTGAGGCCCTCGAGACCGCCGGCTATTCCCACCACGAGGACACACTGCGGGCGGAAGGCCTGGAGGGTGTTCTTGGTGACGATCACCGCCGTGTCCGTACCGGGTCGCGGTGACATGGCCAGCGCCACGGTATACGGAACCGGGGAGGTTTCCATGCCGACCTCCCCGACGACCCAGCTGTGCTGGTTCGGGAGAGTGGCAGAGCCCGCGACCTGGCGTACGTTCTTCAGCAGGCACAGCACCGCCTCGTACTCCTCCGGCAGGATCGTGAGGATCGCGACGTCCACCGACGCCCGTCCGGCCTCGAGCGGCCCGGATCCGGCCAGCGCGGTTCCCGCGGGCGCGTCGAACAGTTCGTTGAGCCGGGCGATCACCAGGTCAACCTGCGCTTGACGCGGCATGTCCTGCAAGGGGACGCCTTGATACGGCACGCTAGGCCCATTATCGTAACCGTCGAGCAAGCCGGGAACCATCGTGATCCGGCCCTCCTCGGCGAGGTGGGCCGCGGCTTCGTACTCGCGTCGGCAGAATTCGCTTTGCCAGTACGAATCATCGATGAGGGGAACGAATACCTTGCTGGCCGCGACCATCCGTTCGAGCTGATCATTCCACCGCTCGCCCACGCCGATCTGATTCTGGTAGCGGTAATGGAAGAAGGAGATATTCTCCAGCACCAACGCGTCGGCGAGTTCCTTGGCCAGGTCGTTGACTGCCCTCGCGTTGCTCAGGAACACCGGCTGTACGTCACGGCCGAGGTTGCGGAAATAACGATTCCCGATATCGAGGTCGGTCAGCTCGGTCCTATCGGTCGTCGCCAGGGCGAGCTGCTGCCGGACCCTCCCTTCGAAGTCCTCCGCGCCGCCCCAGTACATCACGAGCTCATCGCCCGCCGCGGCCCGACGCAAGGGCGCACTGCCGAGTAGCCTTTCCGGCAGGTTCAGGCCAGCCCGCCGACGCGCCATCTTCAGCAGCGGCGTCCCGCGCCCGAGCAGGAAGTCGGCGATCCTGGACGTCTGGGCGTCGTCGATGTCGATGATCACGAAGTCGCACGCGTCGGCGGCCTGCGCCAGCTGCGACGGGTCGTCGGCGACAGCGGCGAGATCCATGGGCTCGTAACCACCCTCGTCGAGGTTTCGCTCTACCGCTTCCCGGCGATCCAGAGCGCTTACCTCTCCCTCGTCGACCTCGGTGCCGATGGCCAGACCGGCTCGATCGAGCCGGTACCGGTAGCCGTCGAGCCGACCACTGGCCTGGGTATGAAACTGCTTCAGCTTCGCCGTGAGCTCATGAGTGCTCCGATCAAGGGCGGCGACATCGAATTCCACCTCGAGCGTGCCCTGCGCCCGGAAATTGCGGGGCGGAACCCGCTTGTCCCGCAGCACCAGCCGTGGCTTATGAGCCTGAACGGCGAGCCCGTACTCGTACATGACGAATGGCGAGCACAGGTAGCGCTCCTCTTCGCGGCGATAGGTCACCACGGCGGCGAAACCCACGCTACGGGCCATCATCAACTCGAGTGCAGTGGTGTAGAGGGAGGTCGAGCCTGGGTCGACGGTAAAGGAGAAGCCCGCGTTATAGAAGATAGACCAGAAGTGCGCATTGACCTCCCTGTCCTCGCGCCGGTAGCTGTGGCTGAAGTACACCGGGATATGGAGCACGCGTGCCTCCCCCCATCGGCGGTAAATGCCGCCAGAACCTGATTCCAGCAGGATACGCAAGATCGGGTCGCGCGCTCGCGTTCGGCGAAAAGCTGGCTAGCGGCCGAGTTGGCCGCGGATAATCTTCGCCAGACCGCCGTCGTTGTCCCAGACCAGGGGCTGCGGCGCCGGGGCTGCCTAGCCGCGGGGACGCTCGGACCTGGGATCGTAGAGGGGGCGCAGGGAGGCGTCGGCGGGGATGCGCTGGCCGGCGATCTCGATCTCGTACTCCCCGGCGGTGTACCAGTAGGGCGGCGTGCCGGGTTCAGGCGCGGTCACGTAGCCGAGCGCCACGGTGCGGCCGAGGGTGTGGCCGTAGGCGGCCGAACTGACCCGGCCGGACAGGACGCCGTCGCGGTAGACCGGCTCGTCGTGAAAGGCGAAGGCGTCCGGGTCGCGCAGCGCGAACTGGACCAGCCTGCGGGAGATGCCGGCTTCCTTCTGCCGCAGCAGGGCGTCGCGGCCGGTGAAGCCGCCGGGCTTGTCCCAGGCCACGGCGAAGCCCAGCCCGGCTTCCAGCGGGGTGTCCCCTGCGGAGATGTCGTGGCCCCAGCTCCGGTAGGCCTTCTCCATCCGGAGCGAATCCAGGGCGTGATAGCCGGCGATGCGCAGCCCGTACTCCTGGTCGGCCTCGGCGATCGTGTCGTAGACATGCACGGCTAGGTCGGCCGGGATGAGCAGTTCCCAGCCGAGTTCGCCGACGTAGGTGATGCGGGTGGCGCGGACGAAGCCGCAGCCCAGGTCGATCTCCTTGGACGTCCCGAACGGGAAGGCCTCGGCGGACAGGTCGGCGTCGGTAAGGGACTGCAGCAGCCGCCGGGCGTTCGGCCCCATCACCGGGATCATCGCCAGGGCCTGGCTGATGTCGGTGACGGTGGCGAACTCCTCCGGGCCGATGTGCCGTTCCAGCCAGTCCCGGTCGCGGGCCAGCGTGGCGGGGCCGGAGAGCACCAGGAACCTGGTCTCGGCCAGCCGGGTCACGGTCACGTCGGCCTCGATGCCGCCGTGCGGGTTGAGCCACTGGGTGTAGACGATGCGGCCCGGCTCGGCCGCCACGTCGCCCGCGCTGACCCGCTGCAGCAAGGCGGCCGCGTCCCGGCCCTGTACGAGGAGCTTGCCGAATGAGGAGGTGTCGAACATGCCGACCGATTCGCGGACGGCGCGGTGTTCGGCCGCCGAGTGCTCGAACCAGTTCTGCCGGCCGAACGAGTACTCGTACTCGCGCTTGACGCCCGCGGGGGCGTACCAGTTGGCGCGCTCCCAGCCCAGCAGCTCGCCGAAGACCGCCCCGGCCGCCGTTACCCGGTCGTGCAACGGGCTGCGGCGCAGCCCGCGAGCGCTGGAGCGCTGCTGGTAGGGCCAGTGGATCTCGTAGGCGAGGTCCAGGGTCTCGGTGACGCGCTGCTCGAGGAAGCGCCGATTGGTCTCGTGCGGCGCGGCCCGGCGGGGGTCGGTCTCGGGCAGATCGAGCGGTGAGCGCCCGTCCACGATCCAGTCCGCCAGGACCGAGCCGGCTCCGGGGCCGCTCAGGAAGCCGACCGAGTTGAAGCCGGCGGCGACGAAGAGGTTACGCACCCCGGCCGCCTCGCCGAGGTGGTAAAGGCCGTCCGGGGTGAAGCTCTCCGGCCCGCAGAAATGCAGCCGGATGCCGGTGTCGGCCAGCACCGGAAGCCGCTTCATCATGTTCTCGTAGAACGGCCCGAGGTGCTCCCAGTCCTCCGGCAGCCGGGTGTGCTCCGCGTCGACGGGGATGCCGTGGGAGGCCCACGGGTAGCTGCCCGGCTCGAAGAAGCCGACCATGAGCCCGGCACCCTCGTTCCTCACGTACGCGTAGTCGGGGGCGGTCTTGATCGTCGGCAGGCCGGGAGGCAGGCCGGGGATGGAGCAGTTCCTCCAGGCGTTCGGCGCCGTCGGCCAGGTGCAGCGTCCCGGTCCGCTCGAACCCGGTGGCGAACCCGGTCTCCTCCTCCAGCGTGCGGAAGACGCGCAGGCTCCGCCGGACGATCTCCCGGGTGCCGTACGTCGGCCTGGCCTGGGTGATCAGGCCGGCCGCGTGCCAGGTGGTGCCGGAGGTCAGCCGCTTGCGTTCGACCAGCACCACGTCGGTCCAGCCTCGTTTGGCCAGGTGGTATGCGGTACTGCAGCCGACGACACCGCCTCCGACGACGACGACGCGGGCCCGGGCTGGCAGCGCATGCTTCACTCCGGCAGCGTAAGGATGCGCGTCTTAGCTGGTCAATCGGTACGACGTCAGGGACTTCCGCCCATCTGGCTCATCACCTCGTCGCGGGAGATGTTGTACCGGTCGGCGAACTTCTTGAGCTCCTCCATGGAAACCGGATCGGGCAGCTCTCGCGCCGCCTCATCGGCTGCCTCCGTGTAACCCAGGTTACGCAGCGTGTTAACAAACCACTGCCTGTCCTGCGACATTGCCCCACCTTCGTCTCGGCCGTTGCAGCTTCTCCGATCGAGCCTAACGAGACGGCGATGACTCCGGCCGCAGCGGGTGTGCGGGCACTATCTGGACGGCGATGCCCGCGCGGGCCAGGGCCGGGGCAGGCCCGTCCGCTAGGGAGCCGCGATGATCTGCCGGTGCAGGTCCAGCAGCGCCGGGACGTCGCCGGTGTTCACGCGGCCCATCCCGCATTCGGTGCAGACGCCCCAGTCGCGGCGGCCGCCCGCGCTGGCGGCCAGGGCCGCATCGATCAGCCGTACCTGATCACCGGTCGTCCCCGCCGCCTGTTCGGCCGGGTGATACGGCACGAGCGCGAAGTTCAGCTCGGTGCCCGGATCCGCGGTCAGCCCGGCCAGCGGCGCGAAGTAGCTCTCCTCGCGCTGATACTGCGGCACGGTGAAGGACACGAAGCTCACCGGCCTCGTCCGGCTCGCCCAGCGGCCGGTTCGGCGTCAGCCAGGGCAGCTGCAGGAACTTCTGCAGCTGGAAGAAGATCCAGTTGCCCCGGTCCCCCGTCTCCCCGTCCGGGATGCGCCGCAGCCCGGACGGGACCCGCGCGGCGATCTCGCGCATTACCGACTCGGCATCGGCCAGGTTGACGCTGCCGTTGAAATGGACGTGGTCCGCAGGCATGAACGCCCCTCCCCTCCCACGGCTCCACCGAGCCGCCGTGCTGCACAGCCTCGCAGCCCCGCCTCACCCGTGTAAATACACGAGCGCCGGGTCGGCTATGCCAGCATGACAGCATGGCGGCCAAGAAAAGCCCGGCGATGCGCCGTACCGGTGCGCCGGTAGAGGAGTTCCTGGCCCGGGTGCCGGACGAGCAGCAGCGCGAGGATGCGCGCCGACTGTGCACCATGATGCAGCAGATCACCGGCGAGCCGCCGGTCATGTGGGGAACCGGCATCATCGGCTTCGGCACCTACCACTACCGATACTCCAGCGGCCACGAGGGCGACTCGGCGGTGGCAAGCTTCTCACCCCGCAGCCAGCGCCTGGCCATCTACCTGATCGGCGACTTCGGGAACCGGCACCAGTCAGCGCTGGCGCGGCTGGGGCCGCACCAGACCGGAAGGGGCTGCCTGTACATCAAGCGCCTCGACGAGGTAGACCAAGACGCGCTCCGCGAGCTGATCGATCGCTCAGTCCGGGTACGCAAAGGCATCGACCAGGCTTCCGGCTAACCAGGTCAAGGCGCGTTGGTCTGCATGACGCTGCTCAGCAGGTCCAGGGCGTTGCCGCCGAGGATCTGCTGGATGCGGTCCGGAGGGAGGCCGCGGTCGCGCAGCAGGCCTGCCAGGTCGTCGAGCTGGTCATAAGTGGTCAGGACCGGGCGGTAGTTCCCGTCCAGGTCGGTGCCGAGGGCCACGTGGCCCGAGCCGGCCGCCTCGGCCAGCCGGAGGATCTCGGTGCCGAAGTCGGCGAGGGAGCGGCTGGTGATGCCGCAGGGCCAGGCGCCGACCAGGCCGCCGGCCTCGGCTACCGCGGCCGCGTGTCGCGCGGTCATCAGCCGGGGGTGCCCCGTGGCGGAGGAGTCAGTGCCGGGGTACCCGAGCTGGCCGTGCGAGATCATCACCGGCTGGCTGGACGCCTCCAGCACGGCCATGGTCGTGGCCAGGCTAGCGTGCGCGCAGTCGACCACGATACCCAGCCGGTTGCACTCGGCGACCGACGCCGCGCCCAGCGCCGCTACCAGGGAGTGCCCGGCCGGCAGGCCGACCAGGAAGCACCGGCCGGCGTGACTGTGCAGGTCAATCCGGTAGTACCTGTCCGCCATCCGCGATTCCCTTCAGCCCCGGGGTGTGCCTCGGGTGGATGTCGCGCGCGCCTGCGAACCACGACAATGCCACATCGTCGTGGTGACGCTTTTCCGCCCTGACCGGCCGGGGGCGGGGCTGATAGGGCCTGAGGGGTTTATGAGTTAGCTTCTGTCCCGCGGCGCGGTGGCCTGGACGAGCCAGACGGCAGCGTCCAGGTGGACGCCGTCGGCGTCGGCGTGCGGGGTGAGCGCGGCGCGGACCGACGCGAGCGCGCGGTCTGCGGTGGTGGCGTCGGCCCCGGCGAGCATGGTCCGGCCCTGCGTCGCGGTGCGCAGGAACTCGACCGCCTCGTCGACGCTCCCGCCGCCGCCGACCAGGATCGACGCGTGCTCCGAGGTGATCTCGACGTCCTGCCAGCCGACCGCGGCCAGGATCGGGCGGAGCCGGTCCGGGTCGGCGAAGGCGAACATGCCGGGCCCGTCGGCGGGGGCGGGGTCGGGGGGCCGAACGTGCTCGGCGAGAGCGGCCCCGGGAACGAGCAGCCACTGGTTGGCGGCCAGCGGCTGCCAGCACGCGAAGACAAGCCGGCCGCCGGGCCGGGTGGCCGACCTGATGTTGGCGAAGGCGGCGACCGGATCGGCGAAGAACATCACCCCGAAGCGGGATATGACGGTGTCGAACCTGGCCGGCTCGAGCGGGTGCACCTGCGCGTCGCCCTGCAGGAACACCGCGTTGGCCAGGCCGGCCGCCTCGGCGTCGGCCCGGGCCCGGGCCAGCATCGGACCGGACAGGTCCAGGCCGAGCGCCTGGCCCGGCGCGACGAGCCGCGCAGCCGCCAGCGTGGTGCCGCCGCAGCCGCAGCCCACGTCGAGCACGTTCCCGCCGGGCCGCAGGGCGGCGGCCTCGAGGATCAGGGCGGTGAACGGCGCGTGCATGCGGTCATAGCGCGCCTGGTTGGTGACCCAGTGGGCGACGCCGGGGCCGGTGTTCCAGTGCTCGGCCTGGGCCGTGTTCGCGATGCTCATCTATCGCCTCCTACCCGGTGGATCGTGCCCGCGGCGTCCGCGACCGCGCCCACCCTTATCTCGTCGAGTGCGGCCAGGAGCCGGCCGCCGTCGCGGGCGGTACCGGCCCGCTCGGCCAGCGCCGCGCCGATCCGGTCGGCCAGCGTGCTGGCCGTACCCTGGAGCAGCAAAGGCCGGCCCCGACGAAGCAGGTCGGGCAGCTCCCCGGTACGGCCCGCGGCCGAGAGCGGCTCCCAGATGCGCGCGACGATCTCCTCGGCCAGCTTGCCCGCCAGCGTATCGAGGTCGCCTACGAGCACCTCGATCAGGTCAAGCGTCTCACCGAGCGGGACGCCGGCCCGGACCCAGTCGGCCACCAGGGCGAGCAGCGCGGGGCTCCGCACGCCGAAGTGGTCGCCGTGCGGCCGCACCAGCCCGACCCGGCCGGCCCGGGCGAGCGTGGCCTCCTCCAAGGCCGGCAGCCGCTGGAGCAGCTCCGCCCGGGTCAGGTACAGCGGCGTCTCGTCCAGCGCGGCCTGACTCTCGTCGACGCCGAGCAGAGTCACCAGGTCCGTTCCGCTCTCCCACGCCCCGAGCAGGTCGCGGATCCCGGCGAGGGAGTAGCCGCGGCGCTGCAGGCGGGTGATCAGCCGCAGGCGCTGGACGTGCCGGTCGTGGTACAGGCCCAGGCGCCCCTGCCGTTCGGGCGGGGGGAGCAGGCGCATCGTGTGGTACTCGCGGATGGTGCGGACCGGAAGCTGGACCCGCCGGGCCAGGTCGTCGATGGTCAGCGGTTCGCCGGTCTCCGCCGCGGAAGTCATGGCTAGACGATATCAGAGAAAACTGTTACGGTAAATACCGTGACGGTTGACACTGGCGTAGCGGACCGGCTGATCGGGGTGCTGCGGAGCGCCACCGGCACGCCGGGCCTGGAGTACGAGCGCCGGCCCGAGCCGATGCGAGGCGGGTTCTGGGCCGAGCTCTTCGCGTTCTCGCTGGCGACCCCGCCGGCCGGCTGGCCCGCCGAGCTGGTCGCCCGGCTGATGCCCGACCCGGGTTCGGCGCGCAAGGAGACGATCGTGCAGCGTGCGGTGGCCGCCGCGGGTTTCCCGACACCGTTCGTGCGGGCGGCCGGCGGCCCGGACGACGGCCTCGGCCAGGCGTTCATGGTCATGGACCGGGCGCCGGGCGGCCCGGCGCTGTCCGGCCTGGACGGCGGGCTGACCCCGGCCGCCGTGCCGCGGCTGCTGCGCCAGATCCCGGACCTGCTGGCCAGCTCGATGGCGCAGCTGCACGCGCTCGACCCGGACCTGGTGCGCGGCGAGCTCGAGCAGGTCCGCGACGTCCCGGTGACGGTACCGGGCCTGCTCGCGGCGCTGGCGCGGTTCGCCGGCGAGTTCGGCCGAACGGACCTGGTAGATGTGGCCCGCTGGCTGGCTGATCACCCGGCGCGGCCGGCCCCGGACGTCATCTGCCACGGCGACCTGCACCCGTTCAACCTGCTCGCCGACGGCGACCGGGTGACCGTGCTGGACTGGAGCACCGCGTTGCTCGCACCGCGGGCGCACGACGTCGGGTTCACCTCGCTGCTGCTCAGCGAGCCGCCGCTGCGCGTGCCGGGCTGGCAGCGGCCGCTGGTCCGGATATTCGGCCGGGTGCTGGCCCGCCGGTTCGTCCGCGGCTACCAGCGCCGGACGGGGGTAACGGTCGAGCCGGGCGAGCTGAGGTGGCACCAGGCGGTCGTCTGCCTGCGCGCGCTCACCGAGGTGGCGAGCTGGGTGCATCAGGGCACGGCGAGTGCGCACGCCGGGCATCCGTGGCTGATCTCCGGGCCGGCCTTCGCCCAGCGGATCACCGGGCTGACCGGGGTCCCGGTCAAGGCGCGCTGAGCAATCAGGGCTGGGTGGCGGCGGGGGCGGCCTGGTCGAGTTCGGCCGAGTGCACGTCGCTCGAGCAGGACGCGGACGGCGTCACGGCGGTCGTCCGCGACCTGGAGAGGGGGACGGAGAGTTCGGTGCGGGCGAAGTACGTCATCGCGGCCGACGGAAACCGCAGCCCGGTTCGCGAACGGCTCGGCATCGGCATGCGCGGCCACGGCCTGCTGTCGCACAGCATCACGATCTACTTCCGCGCGCTGGCCGATCTCGGGCCGCTGCTCAAGGACCGGAACCAGGGCGTGCACTACGTGACGAACCCGCTGATGCGGGGGTTCTTCCGGCTGGACCGCAGCGGCAACGCCGGCTTCCTGGTAGTCAACCTGGTCGGGGACACCTCCCGCCCGGAGGTCATCGCCGCGTTCCCGTCCGCCCCCTGGGCCAACGTGGCCGAGGGAATCACCGAACAGCGGGCGCTGGAGCTGCTGCGGGCCGCCATCGGCGTGCCGGACATCGGTGTCGCCATCGAGAACATCGCGACCTGGCGGGCCGAGGCGAACTGCGCGGACCGGTTCACCGACGGGCGGGTGTTCCTGGCCGGCGACGCCGCGCACGTGGTCCCGCCGAACGGCGGCTACGGCGGCAACACGGGCGTGCAGGACGCGCACAACCTGGCCTGGAAGCTGGCGCTCACGCTGGCCGGCGTGGCCGGGCCCGGGCTGCTCGACAGCTATGACGCCGAACGGCGCCCGGTCGGGGAGCTCACCGTCGAGCAGGCCTTCACCCGGTACGTCACCCGGGTCGCCCCCTACCTGGGGACGGAGAACACGCAGCCGATCGTGGACGACTTCTCGATGGAGATCGGGTACCGCTACGACTCCCCCGCCATCGTGCTCGAACCGGGGAGCCCGCCGCTGCACGAGCACCCCCGGGAGTCCGCGGGTCGGCCGGGGGCGCGCGCGCCGCACGTCTTCCTCGACCGCGACGGCACGCGGCTGTCCACGCTGGACCTGTTCGGCCGGAACTTCGTGCTGCTGGCCGGGTCCTGGGGCGCTGCCTGGCGTGATGCGGCGCTGGCCGTGGCGAAGGGGTTCGGGGTGGGCCTGGATGCCCATGTGGTCGGGGGTGGCGGCCTGGCCGACGCCGGGGGCAGGTTCCCCGGGTCGTTCGGTATCTCACCGTCTGGTGCCGTGCTGGTGCGACCGGACGGTTTCGTGGGCTGGCGGGCCGTGACCGCAGCCGACGCACCCGAAGATGTTCTCCGGCAGGCACTCGAGGCGCTGTTGTGCCGGGCAGATGGCGAAAGAAGGTCCGCTCACGGCACACGTGTATCGCGCTGACACCATCGGGTCGCTGCTGCGCCCGCCGTACCTGAAGCTCGCCCGCGAGCAGTTCGAGGCCGGCCAGCTGGAGCCGGCGGCGTACATCCAGATCGAGGACCGGGCCGTCGACCAGGCGCTCGCCATGCAAGAGGGCGTGGGCCTCGACGTGGTCACGGACGGGGAGCTGCGGCGGCACACGTTCATCGACCAGCTCACCGAGCAAGTCGAGGGGCTGAGCCCGGACTCGGGTGACAGCGGCCACATCCCCGTTCCGTTCCACGACGAGGCCGGGCAGCTGAAGTCTGTCTTCACCATCCCGCTGTCGGTCACGGACAAGCTGCGGCGGCGCCGGATGATGACCACCGAGGAGTACGCGTACGCCCGGGCCCGGGCCCGGCGCCCGGTCAAGGTCACGCTGCCGAGCCCGCTGATGCTGTTCCTGGTCTGGTCGCCGCAGCGGTCACGGGACGCCTACCCCGACCCGTTCGAGATGTTCGCCGACGGCCTGCGGCTGATGAAGGAGGAAGCGGGGGAGCTCGCGCGGATGGGCTGCCGTTACATCCAGGTCGACGCGCCGGACTTCGGCCAGCTGGTCGACCCGGCCCAGCGGGACGCGTGGGAGCGGGCCGGGATCTCCGTCGACCGGGTTTTCAGCGAGGGCGCGGACATGCTGAACGAGCTGGCGGGGGTTTCCGGCGTCTCGTTCGGCCTCCATCTGTGCCGGGGGAACTACGACAGCGACTGGATCAGCACCGGCACCTACGAGACCATCTCCAAGCAGCTCTTCCAGCGGGCCACCAGATCAGCGAGGGCGCCCAGGAGAACAAGCTGCGCCTGGTGGGCGAGGTCGCGGACCGCGTCTGGGGGTAGGGCGGTGGCAGACCGCCCCCTGATCAACCGAACCGCAAACCTTTGCAGGTAGAGTTCGGCGTCGGCGGAGCTACTAGCCGGCGTTCACCTTGCGGGCTACGCCGGCCACGAACGTCGCCGTGAGAGGCTCCAGGTTCAGGGCCGGGCGATCGCCGGACCAGTCGCGCACCGAGACCACGCCCGGCGGTACCAGCCCGAGGCCGCCGAAGAAACCCTGGATCTCGTCCCGCGAGTGGATGTATATCCGCGCGGCCGTGTACGCCGAGGTGAAGTTCTCTCCCTCCGACGGGTTGCCGGAACCGACGGAGATGATCAGGTAGCTGCCGGAGACGACGGCCCGGGCGAAGTCGGCCGCGATGTCGCGGGCGGCGGCGGGATCGGCGAAGTGCAAGACGCCGGACAGGATGACACAGACGGGTTCGGCCAGGTCGATCAGCCCGGTCAGCCCGGGATCAGCGAGGATGCGCCCGGGATCGCGCATGTCGCCCGGCACCGCGATCACCCCGGGGCTCTTGGCGAGCAGGCTGCGGGCGTGCGAGATCACGATCGGGTCGTTGTCCACGTACGCCACCCGCGCGTCCGGTTCGGTGTGCCGGGCGATGTCGTGCGTGTTCAGCACCGTCGGCAGGCCGGCCCCGACGTCGATGAACTGCCGGACGCCGCGGGCCGCCACGTAGCTGACGGCCCGGCCGAGGAACTGCCGGTTCTCCCGGGCCATCTGCGCGGTGACCGGGTGGACCGCCAGCATCTTCTCGGCCAGCTCGCGGTCGGCGGCGAAGTTGTCCTTCCCGCCGAGCCAGTAGTCCCAGACCCGGGCGATGTTCGGCCTGGTGGTATCGAATGGCTCCACCGCTCGTCCTCCCTGTGCCGCAGGCCTTCCATCATCCCCCCGGCGCAGGATACGGCCGGCGAGCGGGATGTCCGTAATCACGGACATGCCCTCGGTACGGTTTACCTGATGGCGTTCGTGTACCGGCATCTGCTCGCCTGCGGCCAGCCGGCTGAAGATGTTCAGCATGGCAGCCAACCTGGGGTCAGAACCGGCCAGGCCGTCCTCAATGCAGCCCAGAGCCTGCCTCTCTGGTTCGTTGACGCTCATCGTCATCACATCCGAGGCTGGGGCCCGAGCGGTGCCGGCCTAGGGTGCATGTGGCTGCTCAAGACCGTGCTTCCTGGCTAGTGCCTGTGGGGCCGAGGTGGGTCAGCCATGGGCTTCGGCCAGGCCGATGCGGGTCTGTAGCCGGCGCAGCGGTGCGGGCGCGTACCATGCGGCACGGCCGAGTATCCGCTGGCAGGCCGGCACCAGTACGGCGCGTACGAGCGTCGCGTCGATGATCACCGCGAACCCTGCGCCGATGCCGAATAGCTGCAGGAAGCTGACGGTCGCGGTGCCGAAGGCGAAGAAGCTCACCGCCATCAGCGCTGCGGAGGTGGTGACGATGCGTCCGCTGTGGGTCAGCCCGTCGGTGACTGCGGTGCGGTTGTCGCGCCCCTGGTCATGCAGTTCTTTGATGCGACTGATCACGATCACCTCATAGTCCATGGACAGGCCGAAGGCGATGCAGAACAGCAGCACCAGCATGCTGGTGTCCAGCGGCAGGGGGGTGAAGTGCAGCACCCCGGACAGGTGCCCCTGCTGGAAGATCCACACCATCAGCCCGGCGGTCGCGGCGAGCGTGACGGCGTTGAGCACGAGGGCGCGGATCGGCTGCACCACGGACCCGGTGAACAGGAACAGCACGATGAACGTGGTGAGCACGATCAGCAGTGCCGCCAGCGGCAGCCGGGTGCCGATGGCGTGCGTGGTGTCGATCAGCTCCGCGGTCTGGCCGCCGACATAGACGCGGACTCCGTCCGGGCCGGGGAGGTCGCGCACGGTCCGCACCAGGTCCTTGGCGGCGTTCGAGCGCGGATCGGCCGCGCTCACGATGGACAGCCGCTGCGCCGTGGGACGCGCGAGGGCCGGGTTGGCGGAGTCCGGGACGGCCTTCCCGTGGACGAACATCGCGACGCTGGTCTCGACGCGCGCGACACCGGCCAGGCCGGACAGGTGGGTCGCGTAGGCGGCCGTCGCGGCGCGGTCCAGCGGGCCGCCGGTGACGACGTACAGCGCGGTCGCGCTGTTGCCGGTGAAGTCCCCGCGCAGCACATCGCCCACCGCCCTGCTCTGCGTGGTGGCCGGCAGCACCCGGTCATCCGGCGTGCCGAACTGGACGTGCCGCACCGGCAGCGCGGCCAGCACCAGCACGGCGAGCACCGGGATCGCGATGAGCGCCGGACGGCGCATGGCCTGCCCGGCAAGCCGTCCCCAGAACGGCGCGGTGGTGGACGGCTCGCGGTTGCGCGCCCACGGCGGCCGGCCGGAGTTCACGCGCCGGCCCAGCACAGACAGCAGCGCGGGCAGCACCACGACCGCGGCGACCACCGAGATGAGCACCACGCCGATCCCGGCGTAGGCGAACGAGCGCAGGAAGTACATCGGGAAGGTCAGCAGCACGGCGAGCGCGGCCACCACCGTGGCGCCGCTGAACACGATCGTGCGCCCGGCCGTCTGCACGCTGCGCACGACCGCCCGGGCCGGCTCCTGCCCGTGCCCGAGTTCCTCCCGGAAGCGGCTGACCATCAGCAGCGCGTAGTCGATGGCCAGCGCCAGGCCGAGCGCGGTGGTCAGGTTGACCGCGTAGATCGACACGTTGGTCACCGAGCCCAGCACGTCCAGCTCGGCGAACGTGCCGAGGATCGCGATCCCCCCGATCGCCAGCGGCAGCAGCGCGGCCACGACGCTGCCGAACGCGAACACCAGCAGCGTCAGGATGACCGGCACGGCGATCCCCTCGGCGATGACCAGGCTCTTGCCGACCTGTTTCGTAATGTCGTTGCCGATCGCCGCGCTGCCGCCGACCGTGACGTCGACCTGCCCGCTGTGCGATCGCAGGCTGGCCAGCTCCGACGAGCTGAGATTGCGGTCGCTCTTGGTGTTACCCAGGATGAGCGCGTACTTGCCGTCCTTGGACCTCAGGCCGGGATGGCGCGTCTGCCAGTAGGACACCACGTTCGACACGCCCGGCACCGCCGCAAGACGGGTCGCCGCCTGCGCGCCCGCGGCTCGTGCGGGCGCGTCGTCAACCGTCCCGGCCTCGGCGTGGACGAGCAGGACGACACCAATAGAGCCACCGAAGCGCTGGTCGGTCAGCGTCTGCGCGGTTGTCGACTCGGCGCCCGGGTCCTGGAAGCCGCCGGTCTTCAGCTTGCCGAACGCGCCGAACCCGAGCACGCCGAACCCGACCACGGCCAGCATCGCCGCGACCAGCACCAGACGGGCGTGGCGGACCACGAAACGACCTACCGATCCGGTCGCCCTGCGCCCCGGCCTCTTGCCCCGCAGGGTCCGGTCCCGCCTGCTCGCAGTGGTCATGTCATGCTCCCTTTGGCTGCTGACCCCCGGTGGCTGGGGCCCAGCCCGGCCCTGGTGGCCCGGCTCTTCGGGAAACGGTACGGATTCCGGCCGCTGTCGGGCGTCACCTGAAGGTGGCTGCCGGGTGGAACGTCGCTGCGGGGCGATCTCTCACCCGAAGGTGCTACCGGGCTGGCTGGCGGGGCGATGTCAGGGGATCAGGCCGAGCTGCCGGGCCCGCGCGGCGGCCTCGGTCCGGTTGGCCACGCCGAGCTTGCCCAGGACGTGGGTCACGTGCTTTTTGACCGTGTCGACCGCCACGACCAGGTCGTGGGCGATGCGCTGGTTTGACCTGCCCGCGGCGGGCAGCCGCAGCACCTCCAGCTCGCGGTCGGTCAGCGGCTCGGCCAGGCCCAGCGGCGCCGGCGGATCGCCTCGGCGGCGGCACGGCGTCCGCCCGGCCGCAGGCGCGCAAGAGCGCGGCCAGGTAACGCGATCCCCGCGGGGATGTTGGCCAGCACGCTCACCGGCCGCCCGGCGGGGTCCTCATACGGTTCGCCGCCGCTGACCGCAACGGCGCGCTCGGCGTCATCGAGCAGGCCTCGAGTGCTTCGGTCTGGAAGCCCATCGCGGCGCCGTACGCCCGGGCCAGGCACAGCCGCGGACGGTCGCGCACCGACTCCGCCGGCAGCGGAAAGCCAGCGGCGCAAGGTCACGCCCTCGCTGCGGCCGAGCAGCGTCTCGACGTGCCGCTCCACCAGCCGCGCCGCCCAGGCGGCGTCCCCGGCCGCCAGCGCGTGCCGCACCGCGTCATCGGCCAGGTCATGCTCCTCGCACCAGGCGGCCGCGGCCCGGTGCAGCGCCCGCACCCGGCCGGGCTGCTCGGCCCGCAGCCGGGCG
>Ga0070699_100000528_pt1 | contig 36100 bp, 37 predicted proteins | sample KBSK1503metaG_FD_65473 | JGI IMG/M metagenome (GOLD analysis project Ga0070699, IMG submission 65473) | Corn, switchgrass and miscanthus rhizosphere microbial communities from Kellogg Biological Station, Michigan, USA - KBS K1-50-3 metaG | ecosystem: Host-associated > Plants > Roots >... | reverse complement strand
GGCCGTCTCCAGGGCCATCGCGGCCTGCCCGGCCAGCAGCTCGATCAGCTCCAGCTCGGGCCCGCTGAACTGCCGCGCGGTGACCGAGTAGGCGACGATGACCCCGGCCAGGTCGCCGGAGCCGTGCAGCGGCGAGGCCAGCAGGGCACGATAGCCCTGGGTGGGCGCCAGGTGCCGCAGCCGACCGTAGGAGCGGGCCTCGCCCACGTCGGGAACGACGATCGTGCGGTCCTCCCGGTAGGCGCGGGCGGCCGGGGTGTCCAGGTCGGGACCCGGCGGCCGGATCCGTAGCCCCTGGCCGTCGCTGACCTGGGCCAGGTAATCGGGGGTAAGGCCGCTCCAGCCGGCGATCTGCAAGCACTCCCGCCGCTCGTCGGCGAGCATCACCGCGCAGAACTCGAACCCGATCAGCTCGCAGGCCTGATCCGCCACCCGGGTCAGCACGTTCGCGAGCGGCTCGGCGGCGTTGACCGAGCGGACGATCTCGCTTACGGCGGACATCCACGACCGCAGCGAGGCCGGCACCTCCGGCACGCCCATACCGTCTCATCCTCCCCATCGGAGGGTGGCGTGGCAAGGGTGGCGTGGCCAGGGGCGGCCGGGGCTCTTGACGGATCATAATGAACGCTCTTTTAATTCTGTTGTGGGACGCATCGCGGGCGTTACCGCTGCCGAGACCCGGGAGCGGCTGCTGCGCGCGGCCGCCGACGTGTTCGCCGAACGAGGCTATGACGGCACCCGGGTGGCGGACATCGCCGCCGCCGCGGGGGTGAGCAACGGCGCGCTGTACGCGCACTTCGCATCCAAGGCGGATCTGCTGGTGGACGCGCTGCGGACGCACGGACGGCACCTGCTCGGCGAGCTGTTCGCCGCCGAACCGGACCGGCCGGTGGTGGACCTGCTGCTCACCGTGGGCCGGTGGCTGCCGCGCCGCCGGGACGCGCGCGGGTACCTCATCGTCGAGGCGCTCGTCGCGGCGCGGCGGGACGAGGACGTGGCCCGGCCGATGCGGGAGTACGTGGGCGAGCGGGGCGACTGGCTGGGCGGCCTGATGGAGCTGGCCCAGGCGCGCGGCGAGCTCGACCCGGGGCTTTCCCCGGCCGCCATGGCCCACTTCTGCCTGCTGCTGGCGATGGGCAGCGCGCTGATCACGCCGGACCTGCACGCGATCGGCGAGGACGAGTGGGCCACCCTGCTGGCCCGGGTGGCGGAGGCGCTTGGCACCAGCACGACATAGAGGGGAATGGACGCAGTGAAGGTACAGATAGATCCGGAACGCTGTCAGGGCCACGGTCGCTGCTACGACCTCGCCCCTGACCTGTTCGGGGACGACGAAGAGGGATACGGGCAGGTCCTGGGCGACGGGACCGTGGCGCCGGACGCCGAACGCAACGCGCGCCTGGCCGTGGTCAACTGCCCCGAGCACGCGATCGAGGTGAGCTGACATGACCGCCGACAGCCGTTTCGTCTACGAGCCCGACCCGGACGCCGAGATCGAGGGCATCCGCAGCGAGATCGTCACCGGGCCGGTCTCCGACTGGGCGACCGACTTCTCCCACCTGGAGCCGGAGTGGTCCGCCGACCCCTATCCGATCCAGGACGAGCTGCGGCAGCGGTGCCCGATCGCGCACACCGACCGGTTCGGCGGCGGGTGGCTGCCGACCCGGTACGAGGACGTCGCGGCGATCGCCTACGACACCGAGCGGTTCTCCTCGCGGTCGATCATCATGGGCAACTTCCGGCCGCCCCGCGACATCGCCCCGATCGGCGGCTCGCCGCCGATCTCCTCCGACCCGCCGTTCCACCAGCACGCGCGCAAGCTGCTGCTCGGGGCGTTCACCAAGACCGCGATCAGCCGGCAGGAGCCGGCCACCCGGGCGTTCTGCCACGAGCTCATCGACAAGTTCGAGGGGCGGGACGTGGTCGACGCGGCGACCGAGTACGCGCAGCACATCCCGATGCGGGTCATCGCCGACATGCTCGGCTTCCCGCCGGAGGACGGGCCGCAGTTCCGCGAGTTCGTCGAGGACCTGCTCGAGGGCATCAACCTGCCTCCAGAAGACCGCATCGAGCGGATGGAGCGGCTTTTCACCTACCTGCTCGACCAGGTCCACGACCACCTGGACAACCCGCGCGACGACATCACCAGCTACCTCATCGGCGCCGAGATCTTCGGCCAGAAGCTGACGGCGGACCACGTCACCGGCGCGATGGCCCTGCTGCTGATCGCCGGCATCGACACCACCTGGAGCGCGATCGGGTCGTCGCTGTGGCACCTGGCCCGCACCCCGGCCGACCGCGAGCGGCTGGTGGCCGAGCCCGGGCTGGTGCCGACCGCGATGGAGGAGTTCCTCCGTGCCTACGCCCCGGTCACCATGGCCCGGCTGGTCAAGGAGGACATGCACTGGCACGGCGTGGACATGAAGGCCGACGACTGGATCCTGCTGTCGTTCCCGGCGGCCAACCGCGACCCGGCGCAGTTCGACCGGGCGGGCGAGGTCGTCATCGACCGCCAGGTCAACCGGCACGCCGCCTTCGGCCTCGGCATCCACCGCTGCCTGGGCTCGCACCTGGCCCGGATGGAACTGCGGGTCGCGCTGCAGGCCTGGCTGGAGCGGATACCCGAGTTCAGCCTGGCCGACCCGGCCGCGGTGACCTGGTCCGCGGGCCAGATCCGCGGCCCGCGCGCCCTGCCGCTGCGGATCGGTGCGCCTGGCTAGGCGCCTCAGGCTAGGAGCGCGGCCAGCTGGGCCGGGCTGATGTTACCGCCGGAGCAGATCAGCGCCACGTAACGGCCCTTGAACCGGCCGGGATCGGACAGCACGGCGGCGAGCGCGGCCGCGCCGGCCGGCTCGACCAGGTTGCGGGTCTTGGAGATCATCAGCCGGGTCGCCTCGCGCAGCCTCTCCTCGGTGACCAGGACGAAGTCGTCCAGCAGGTCCCGCATGATCTGCTGCGGCAGCTCGAACGCGGTCCTGGTGGCCAGCCCTTCGGCGAACGTGCTCGTGGTGTCCTCCACCAGCGAGCCGGATCGCCACGACCGGTAGGCGGCCGGGGCCGCCTCGGACTGCACCCCGATCACCTCGATCGACGGGCGGACGGCCTTGGCCACCACGCAGGCGCCGGACGCGCCGCTGCCGCCGCCGACCGGGACCACGATCGCCTCGATGTCCGGCCTGGCCTCCAGGATCTCCAGGGTGCAGGTCGCGACGCCCGCGACGAGGGCGGGCTCGTTCCCGGAGTGGACGTACCGGTAGTGCCGCTCGGCGGCCAGCTTCTCGCAGTGCTCGCGGGCCTCGTCGAAGTCGGCGCCGTGGAAGACCACCTCGGCGCCGAGCGCCCGCATCGACTCGACCTTGACCGGGTTGGCCTGCTCCGGCATGCAGATCACCGCGCGCACGCCGAACTCCTCCGCCGCGTAGGCGACCGACTGGCCGTGGTTGCCGGTCGAGGCGGCGATCACCCCGCGCCGCCGCTCGTCCTCGGTCAGCTGGCTGACCAGGTTGACCCCGCCGCGGACCTTGAACGCGCCCACCGGCTGATGGTTCTCGTGCTTGACCCAGGCCCGGGCGCCGGTCAGCGCGTCGAGGGCGGGATAGCGGTACAGCGGGGTCGGCCGCAGGTACGGCTCGATCCGACGGCGGGCCGCGAGCACCTCGGCCAGGTCCGGTACGGACACGTTCACCCCCGTGGCTGCGTTCGGTCCAGCCAGGTACGGTAACAGCGCTGGCAAAGCCTGGTCAGGTCGTCGATCTCGGTGTACGACCCGCACTTGTAACAGTAGTTCTCACGCACGTCCTGAAGCCATCCTCACGAACCGATTCAGGTGTCAGCGCAGCGCAGCGCCAGTTATTCCCGGCAAGGGTAGAAGATCCTTCCGTCCAGGTCCGCGTCGAACTTGACCGCCGCGAAACCGTGCGGGACCGCGTACAGGGAGCGACAGTAGGCGCCGAACGAATGCGCCCCCTTGCACCGCGCGCCGGGTAGGCGCGGACCGTGCTGGCGGTGAGCGTGCTGGCCGAGCGGCGGATGACCTGGAAGGTGAACGGGTTTCGCTGGGTCTGGACGACCTCGGAGGCGGTCTCGGTCAGCCGCAGCCGCTGGCCGCCGGGCCCGCGCCGAAGGCGCCAGAGGGCAGCGTGACCAAGCCGCCGAGCAATACGAGCGCGATCGCCAGCCTGGTCTTCATGATCATCTCCGGAAGGCCGGCGGGAGCAGGTCGTGGTGGGCCGCGAAGAGGTCGTCGCACATGGCCACCGCCTGCGTGGTGGTCAGCGTGGCGGCGGTGTTCGGGTCGAGCAGGGCCGCCTGGTAGACGTGGTCGCGGGACTCATCCAGCGCGGCCCGGACGGTCAGCTCCACCACGTTGAGGAAGGTCCGGTTCAGCGCGGCGAGCTGCGGCGGCAGCGCGCCGACCGGTACCGGCTTGGCGCCGCCCGCGCCGACCACGCAGGGCACCTCGACGCAGCACTCGTCCGGCAGGCTGGCGATCAGCCCGCCGTTGCGGATGTTCACGTGCAGCTCGCGCTCGGTGCCGGTCTCGAGCGCGTGGATGAATTGCGAGGCCAGCTCGTTCTCCGGCACCAGCTCGAGCGGGTCGTCAGAGTCCAGGGCGTGCCGGAGCGACTCGAGCTCACGCAGGTTCTCCTCGGACCGCTCCAGGTAGTCGCCGACGAAGATGCGGAACCGGTCGATCTGGTCGTCGTGGCGCATGAACCAGGGCACGTACTCGGCCGAGTGCTCGCTGGATTCCGTGGGAAAGTAGCCGAACCGGCGGTAGATCTCCACCCGGACCCGGCGCTGCAGCTCGGGCGAGGCCTCGATGGCCGCGGCCAGCCGCGGGTAGAGCGACTCGCCGTCCTGCTCGAAGCGGAGCACGAAGGCCTGGTGGTTGAAGCCCGCGGTGAGGAAGCGGACCCGCTCCGGGTCGGCGCCGGTCAGCTCGGTCAGGAACGCCTGCGTGTCGCGGACCGAATGGCACAGGCCGAACACCCGGGTGAATTCGGTGCCCTCGTACACCGCCCAGGGCAGCATGGCCATCGGGTTGCTGTAACTGAGCAGGTAGGCGTCCGGGCAGACCTCGTCCATGTCCCGGGCCAGCGCCAGCACCGCCGGGATCGTGCGCAGGCCGCGGAAGATCCCGCCGATGCCCAGCGTGTCGCCGATCGTCTGGCGCACCCCGTACCGGGCCGGGATGTCGAAGTCGGCCCGGGTGGCGGCGTACCCGCCGACCTGCACCTCGTTGATCACGTACCGGGCGCCCGCCAGCGCGTCGCGCCGGTCCAGCGTCGCGGTGACCGTCGCCCCCGCGCCGGACTGCTCCGATATCCGCCGGGCATCGCTTACCTCTACGGCTCGTGGGCGCCGAACGTGGCGGAGATCCCGCAGGTGGTTAACCTCACCCAGGTGGTCGAGCGGCCCGGGATCAACTGGGACGACTTCTGGACCGGCGAGCGCGCCGTGGCCACCGTCAACGGCAAGGTGATCGGCATCCCGGCCGTGGTGGACAACCTGGCCGTGGTCTACAACAAGACGCTGTTCGCCAAGGCCGGGCTGCAGCCGCCGGGACCCGGCTGGACCTGGCAGGAGTTCGTGGCCGACGCGAAGAAGCTGACTAACCCGGCGATCAAGCAGTTCGGCACCGCGTACGTCACCCCGGGCAGCGAGGACACCGTGTGGCACTGGGAGGCGCTGCTCTGGGAGGCCGGCGGCCAGCTGCTCACCGCGGACAACAAGAAGGCCGCGTTCGATTCGGCCGCCGGGCTGGCCTCGCTGAACACGCTGCGGACCATGGCCGTCACGGACAAATCGATGTACCTGGACCCGAGCGACTCTGCCTACAGCAACCTGTTCAACTCGGGCAAGCTCGGGATGCTGGTCACCGGGCCGTGGGACCTGTCCGCGTTCCCCAACGTCAAGTACGGGGTTCAGGTGATGCCGTCCTACCCGGGCGCCAGCGGCGGCCACCAGACCATCTCCGGCCCGGACAACTGGGTCATCTTCAACAACAGCCCGGCGCGGGTGGCCGCGGCCGAGCAGTTCCTGCTCTGGCTGACCGCGCCGGCCCAGGTCAAGTACTTCGCCGTGCAGACCGGCAACCTGCCCACCCGCCAGTCGGTGGGCGACTCGCCCGCGGTGAGCCAGCAGATGAACGCCGCGCTGCCCGGCGTCGGCACGTTCGTCGCCAACCTGGCCAACGTGCAGCAGGCCCGGCCGCAGATCCCGCAGTACCCGAAGATCTCCACGATCCTCGGCACCATGATCGTGTCGGTGCTGCTCGGCAAGAGCCAGCCGCAGGCAGCGCTGACCGCCGCCGCCCAGCAGGTCGACCAGGCCCTGGCGGCGGGCTGACGTGGCCCTGCTGGCCAACAAGGGGCTGGCCAACAAGGGGCTGGCCACGAGAGGGCTGGGCTCCAGGGGCCCCGTGCGGCGGCGGGTAGCGAGCTCCGAGCACTTCACCGGGTGGGCCTTTGTCACGCCCGCCGCCGTGATCATCGGGCTGTTCGGCGCGGCCCCGATCGTGTGGTCGGCGCTGATGTCGTTCCAGAAGAACAACCTGCTCACGCCCGACACGCCGTTCGTGGGCACGGCCAACTACCGGCAGCTGGTGCACGATCCGGTGGTGGCGCAGGCCATTCAGCACACGCTGATCTACACCGCGCTGTTCGTACCCGGGACGATGGTGGTGGGCCTGTTCCTGGCCGTGGCGATGAACCGGAAGATCCGCTTCATCTCGCTCTACCGGACCGCTGCCTACGCCACGATGGCGATCTCCACGATCAGCGAGGCGATCGTCTTCATCTGGCTGTTCGACCCGTCCTACGGGGTGGTCAACTACTTCCTGAGCTGGTTCGGCGTGCCGCCGCAGCAGTTCATCAACTCCCCGTCCCAGGCGCTCTACGTGATCGTGATCATGACGATCTGGGGCTGGACCGGCTTCGCGGTGGTGATCTACCTGGCCGCGCTGCAAGGAGTGCCGCAGCACCTGACCGAGGCGGCCGCGATCGACGGGGCCGGACCCTGGCAGGCGTTCCGCCGCGTCACGCTGCCGCTGCTGAGCCCGGCCTCGCTGTTCCTGGCCGTCTGGCTCACGATCAACGCGCTGCAGCTGTTCGACGAGGTGTACCTGAGCACCCAGGGCGGCCCGCTCAACGCCACCACCGTGCTCGTCTACTACCTGTACAACCAGGCCTTCCAGCAGTTCAACTTCGGCTACGCGTCGGCCATCGCGTACTTCCTGTTCCTCGTCATCATCGTGGTCACCGTCATCCAGTTCCGGGTGGGCCGGCGGTTCACCTATTACCGCTCATGACGGCGACCTCGGCGCCCGCCCGCGGCGGGGTGCGATCCCCGGCCGGTGGCGTCCGGCCCGCCCGGCGGCGGTGGCGGCGGCTGCCATTCAGCCCGTGGCACCTGGTGCTGGTCCCGGCCACGATCGCGCTGATCTTCCCGTTCGTGTGGCTGGTCGTCACCTCGGTGGAGACCCCGGCCGAGGCGCTGCGCTTCCCGCCGGTGCTGATCCCGCACCAGCTTAGGCTGGCGAACTACCCGGACGCGCTGAACAGCGCGCCGTTCGGCCGGTTCTTCCTGAACAGCGCGATCGTCGCGGTGGTGACCGTGCTGAGCAACCTGGTGCTGTGCTCGCTGGCCGGGTACGCGTTCGCCCGGTTCCGCTTCCTCGGCCGGACCGCGCTGTTCGCGGTGATCATGGCCACGCTCATGGTGCCGTTCCAGGTCACGATGATCCCGCAGTTCATCATCACCAAATGGCTCGGCGTGCACGTGCTGGCCGGGGTGGGCATCAACCACATCGGAGCGCTGATCCTGCCCAACGCGGCCACCGCGTTCGGCATCTTCTTCCTCCGCCAGTTCTTCCGCACGCTGCCGCTGGAGTACGAGGAATCCGCCCGGGTCGACGGGGCCAGCCGGCTCACCGTGCTGATCAGGATCGTGCTGCCGCTGGCCACGCCGGCCCTGGCCACGCTGGCCGCGCTGACGTTCCTGGACTCCTGGAACAACTTCCTGTGGCCGTTGATCGCCATCACCTCCACCAACCAGATGACGCTGCCGCTCGGACTGGCCACGTTCCAGGGCGCGCACCAGACCGAGTGGAGCCTGCTCATGGCCGCCAACGTGATGAGCCTGATCCCGATGCTGTGCATCTTCTTCCTGGCCCAGCGCCATTTCATCCGTTCGGTGGCCGCCACCGGGCTGGCCGGGACGTGAACCGGTTGGACAACAGAGATGAGGAATCAGTGACGCAGCAGGACATGACCGCGGGCAACCGCACCGCGCAGGAGGTGGCCTCGCAGCCCGCCTGCTGGCGGCACGCGGCCCGGCTGGCCGCGGACGTGGCGCGATCGCTGCCGGCCCCGGGAGAACGGGTGGCGGTCGCGGGCTGCGGCACCTCCTGGTTCATGGCGCAGTCCTACGCGGCGGCGCGGGAGCAGGCCGGGCACGGCGAGACCGACGCGTTCGCCGCCTCCGAGATGCCGGCCGGCCGGCGCTACGACCGGGTCCTGGTGCTGTCACGGTCCGGCACCACCACCGAGATCGTGCAGCTGCTCGGCCGGCTGCGCGGCACCACACCCACGGTGGCGATCACCGCGGCCACGTGGGGCCCGGTGGCGCAGGCCGCCGACGAGGTCATCGACCTGGGCTTCGCGGACGAGGAATCCGTGGTGCAGACCAGGTTCGCCACTACCGAGCTGGTCCTGCTCCGGGCGCACCTGGGGCACGACCCCGGCCCGGCGGCCGACGCGGCCGAGCGGGTCCTGGCCGCCCCGCTGCCGCCCGGGATGCTGACCGCCGGCCAGTTCACCTTCCTCGGCACCGGCTGGACCTACGGGCTGGCCAACGAGGCCGCGCTGAAGCTGCGCGAGGCGGCCGGGCTGTGGACCGAGGCCTACCCGGCCATGGAGTACCGGCACGGCCCGGCCGCGGTGACCGGCGAGCGCAGCGTGGTGTGGCTGTTCGGCTCGCCGCCGGACGGGCTGGCCGACGAGATCGCCGCGGCCGGCGGCACCGCCTGGATCGGCGAGGAGGACCCGCTGGCCGAGCTGGTCCGGGTGCAGATGGTCGCGGTAGCGGCGGCGCGGGCCCGCGGGCTCGACCCGGACCGGCCGCGCAACCTGGCCCGCTCGGTCATCCTCGGTTCTCCGTGATCGTCGTCGTCTGCCTCAACCCGGCGCTGGACGTCACCCACCACGTCGACGCGGTGGACTGGGGCGGGGTGAACTGCCCCCGCGCGGTGCGGACCCGGCCCGGCGGCAAGGGCCTCAACGTGGCCCGCACGCTGCACGCGCTCGGGGTGGACGTGCTGGTGCTCGGGCTGGCCGGCGGCATCACCGGGGCCGGGATCGAGGCGGCACTGCGTGAGCTGGGCGTGCCGGCCGCGTTCACCCCGGTCGCCGGGGAGACCCGGCGCACCTTCACCGTGGTGGATAACAGGGTTACCGCCTTCCACGAGTCCGGTCCCGAGATCGGCGAGGACGAGTTCGCCGGGTTCCGGCACGGATACGAGCAGGCGCTGGAAGCGGCCACCGCCGTGGTGCTGTCCGGCAGCCTGCCGCCGGGACGGCCGGCCGGGACCTACGCCACGCTGATCGAGACCGCGGCGGCGGCGGGCGTGCCCGCGGTCCTGGACACGCACGGAGAAGCGCTGCGGCGGGGCGCGGCGGCGGGTGCCGCCATCGTGAAGCCGAACCTGGCCGAGCTGGCGGCGCTGGCGGGACGGCCGCTGTCCCCAGGCGCGGACAGGGCCGCAGACCAGGCCACGATGGAGGCCGCGGCCGGCGAACTCGGCGGGGCCGAGGCCGTCGTGGTCACGCTCGGCCCGGACGGGCTGCTGGCCGCGACCGGGGACGGCTGCTGGCGGGCGCGGCCGCCCGCCGCGGTGACCGGAAACGCGACCGGCGCGGGCGACGCGGTGGCCGCGGCCCTGGCCCACGGGCTCGTCCTCGGCCGGCCGTGGCACGAGCGGCTGCGGCACGCGGCGGCGCTGGGCGCCGCGACCGCCGCGGCCCCGGTCGCCGGGGAGTTCCGTCACCAGGATTACCTCGGCGCGCTGAGCGAGGTCGCGGTGGAGGAGGTCCGCTGATGCCGCTGGCCACCATGGGCGAGCTCATCGGCCCGGCCCGGGCCGCGGGCCGCGGCGTGGGCGCGTTCAACGTCATCGGCATCGAGCACGCCGAGGCGATCGTCGCCGGGGCCGAGGCGGCCAGGGCGCCGGTGGTGCTGCAGATCAGCGAGAACTGCGCCGCCTACCACGGCGCGCTGGAGCCCATCGCCCGGGCCTGCGTGGCGGTGGCGCGCGCGGCCGCGGTGCCGGTCGCGGTGCACCTGGATCATGCGTCCCGCCCGGACCTGGTGCGGGCGGCGTCCGCGTTCGGCCTCGGGTCGGTGATGTACGACGCGTCCGGGCTCCCGTACGCGGACAACGTCCGGACCACCGCCGAGGTGGCCCGGTGGTGCCACGACCGGGGCGTCTGGGTCGAGGCGGAGCTGGGCGAGATCGGCGGCAAGGACGGCGTGCACTCCCCGCTGGCCCGCACCGATCCTGGCCAGGCGGCGGGCTTCGTCGCGGCCACCGGGGTGGACGCGCTGGCCGTCGCGGTGGGCAGCTCGCATGCCATGCTGACCAAGGACGCGGTCCTCGACCTGGGCCTGATCGCCAGGCTCCGCCGGGCCGTTGGCGTCCCGCTCGTACTGCACGGCTCGTCCGGCGTGCCGGATCAGGACCTGGCCGCCGCGATCAGGGCCGGCCTGACGAAGATCAACATCGCGACCCAGCTGAACAAGGTGTTCACCGCGGCGGTCCGGGATTACCTGTCCGCCGAGCCCGCGGTGGTTGATCCCAGGAGGTATGGTTCGGCCGGACGTGACGCGATCGCGCCGGAAGTAGCCCGGCTGCTCGGTGTGCTGAGCGCCTGCGGCGCGGGGCGTGCTGGAGGGAGGGACCGGTGAGCCGTTATCGCCGGTGGAACGAGCTGCTCGAGCTGCTGGCCTCAAGGGGCCAGCTCCAGGTGGAGGACGCGGCCAAGGCGCTGAACGTGTCCGCGGCGACCGTACGCCGGGACTTCGACGAGCTGGCCAGCCAGCAGATGCTGACCAGGATCCGCGGCGGCGCGGTGGCCGAGGGGGTGAACTACGACCTGCCGCTGCGCTACAAGACCGAGCGGCATCCGTCCGAGAAACAGCGCATCGGGGCGCTGGCCGCCAGCATGGTCCGGGCCGGCCAGGTCGCGGGCCTCAACGGAGGCACCACCACGACGGAGGTGGCGAGGGCTCTGGCCACCCGTTCGGATCTGGGCTCGGCGGGTCCCTCCCCCACGCTCACCGTGGTCACCAACGCGCTGAACATCGCGACCGAACTGGCCATCAGGCAGCACATCAAGATCGTCACCACCGGCGGCGTGGCCCGGCCGCAGTCCTACGAGCTGACCGGGCCGCTGGCCACCGGTGTGCTGGAGCAGGTCACGCTGGACGTGGCCTTCCTGGGCGTGGACGGGATCGACGCGGTGGCCGGGGCGACCGCGCACCACGAGGGCGAGGCCAGCATCAACCGGCTGATGGGCCGGCAGGCCCGCCAGGTGATCATCGTCGCGGACAGCTCCAAGGTGGGGCAGCGCGCCTTCGCCAGGATCTGCACCCCAGCCGAGATCGACGTCCTGGTCACCGACGCCGGCATCGCCGCCGAGGACGCGGCCCGGCTGCAGGACGCCGGGGTAGACGTTGTCACGGCCTGACCACGACCTGGTGGTCCTGGGTGACTGCAACCCGGACGTGCTCGTCCTCGGTTCCGACGTGGACCCCGCGTTCGGCCAGCAGGAGAAGCTGGTGGACGGGATCTCGCTGGTCATCGGGGGTTCGGCCGCGATCACCGCGGTGGCCGCGGCGCGGCTGGGGCTGCGGGTCGCGCTGGTCGCCGCGGTGGGTGCCGATCCGGCGGGGGCGTTCATGCGGGATCAGCTGGCCGCCGAGGGAGTGGACGTCCGCTTCGTCGTGGTCCGCGAGGACGCGCCGACCGGGATGACGGTGGCGCTGTCCCGCGGCCGGGACCGGGCCATCCTGACCGCGCTGGGCGCCGTGGCCTCGCTGACCGCGGCGGACGTGCCGGATTCGCTGCTGGCCGGCGCGCGGCACGTGCACGCCAGCTCGTGGTTCCTGCTCCAGGACGGCCTCGGGCCGGGGCTGGGGGCGTTGTTTTCCGCCGTCCGTTCGGCGGGTGCCACCACGTCCCTGGATACCAACTGGGATCCGTCCGGACGGTGGGCCGGCCCGCACCTGTCCGCCGCGATCGCGCAATCTGGCCTGCTGCTGCCGAACGAGGCCGAGGCGCTGCACCTGGCCGGGGCGGATGACCTGGACGGCGCCGTCTCGGCCCTGGTCGCGGCCGGGCCTCGGGTGGTGGTCAAGCTCGGCGCGCGGGGGGCGCTGTGCGCGGACGGGCCGGCGCGCTGCCGGGTCAGCCTGCCGCCGGTGACGCCGGCCGACACCACCGGCGCGGGCGACTGCTTCGACGCCGGCCTGATCGCCGGGCTGCTGGACGGCCTGGGTCTGGCCGAGGCGGCCGCGCTCGGCTGCGCGGCCGGCGCGCTGTCCACCGCCGCGCCCGGCGGCACGGCCAGCGCCCCCTGCATGGCCGCCGCGGCGGAGCTGGCGGCGGGCGCCAACGTCGCCTAGATGAGGGGTGCGGCGTCACGCAATCGTGAAGGGGAGGGTTTCTCTGAGGCGGGCGGAGAGGGCGGCGGGGTCTTCGGCGCGGAGGGGGACGTGGAGCTCGGCGCCGGGTTCGGCCTGCTGCTGGGCGGATAGGGCGTCGTCGGGCCGGGTGACGTGCACGTAGACCCGGGTGGCGGGGGTAACGAGGTGGAGGGCGTAGCGGTCGGTCATCTCGTCCACGGTGATCTGGCCGGGGGCGGTGGCCGCGGCGGGGGTGGTGGCGCCGTAGGTGAGCACGGTGTGCCGGAAGGCGGGGGCCAGGATTCGGGTGCAGGTGCCCGGGCCGCCCATGGCCATGCCGATGACCGGCGTGGTGGCGTCGCGCAGCAGTTGGAGCACCGGGAGCACGTCGGCGGCCGACTGCGCCGTGCCCACCAGCTTGACCACAGCGCAGCGGTCGCGCAGTTCGCGGTACGTGTCGAGCAGGTCGGGCGGCATCCGGCCGTACCAGTGCTGCGAGGCGATGACCTGCGTCGGCGAGCCACCGCCCCAGCCGGCCACGAGGTCGAGGCGATCGGCCTCCACGTCGATGTAGGCACAGCCGGAGTCGTGGGCGGAGCGCAAGATACCCATCCGTTCGGCCTCTGGACCGGTGAATCCACCACGCTCGCGCTCCGGACGGCACGTGAGAATGAGCGGGACCGGGGAGTTCGCCACCAGCTTCCCGATGTCGAAGGTGCGCATCAGGTCGAGGCGGACTTCGGCCAGGCCGATCCGGGGGGCGAGCCGGTCCAGCTCGCGCAGGCAGCTGTCCGTGTCCTCGGTGGCGAGCGAGGCGGCGACGCGGTTCATCGGGATCCTTTCCGTGTTGTCAGCGGCCGGCCAGGTCGCGCAGCGCGCGGTCGAGCGTGGCGGTGTCAGCGGTAACCCCGGCCTCGGGACGGCCGAGCTCATTCAGCACCACGAAGCGGACGCCGTGCCGGTACTTCTTGTCCCGCATCCAGGCCTGCTCCATGTCCGCCAGCCGGAACCCGCCCTCGACCGGCAGGCCGAGCCCGGCGATCAGCTCCTGGTGCTGGTCGACCACGGCCCGGCCGATGCGGCCCTGGCGGAAGGCGAGGTGGGCGGCGGCCATCATGCCCAGCGCGACCGCCTCGCCCTGGTCCTCGGCCTCGGAACCGCGGATCTGCTCGATCGCGTGGGCGAAGGTGTGGCCGTAGTTCAGCACCACCCGGTCGCCTTGCTCCCGCTCGTCCCGGCTGACGATGTCGGCCTTGATCTCGATGCTGCGCGTGGTGGCGGCCCTGATCGCGTCCGGGTCGCCGTGGACGATCGGCTGCAGCGCGCCGGTCAGGTGGCCGAGCAGATCCGAGGGGCTGATCAGGGCGTGCTTGGCGATCTCGGCCAGGCCGGCCTTGAAACCGCGTTGGGCATTGGCGCAGGCCACCTCGATGTCGCTGACCACGACGACCGGCTGGTGGATGGTGCCGACCAGGTTGCGGCCGCGCCTCAGGTTGATGGCGTTCTTGCCGCCGACGGCGGAGTCGGCCTGGGCGACCAGCGTGGTCGGGACCAGGCAGAGCTTCATGCCGCGGTTGAACGTGGCGGCGACGAAGCCCGCGACGTCGCAGATGGCCTCGCCGCCGACGGCGACCACCAGGTCGTCCTTGTGCAGGGCGTGGTCGGCGAGCACGTCGGCCAGGAACTCGGCGGACCGGAACGTCTTGGCTTCCTGGGTGTCCGGCAGGGCGGCGCGGTGGGCGGGGATGCCGGCCGCGGCCAGCTGGTCCGCGACCCTGGCCGCGGTGTCCGTGTCCTCGGCGGCCTCGACGATCAGCGCGCGCTCCACCTCGGGCAGCGGTGGCAGCAGGGCGCTGACCTGGTCGACCAGGCCCGGGCCGATGTGGGCGTAGTAGGTCCCGCCGACCGGGGTCACGAACACGCTGGAGCTGCCGGGCGGCGTCTCGGGCAGCCGGGTGAGCTGGGCGAGCACCTCGTGGGCGATGGCGTCGGGGCGCCGGCCGTCGGTGTCGACGGTGAGCACGGAGAGGTCCTCGTACACCGGCAGCCGCCGCTTGTACACCTCGTCCAGGTCGGGCCGGTGCAGCATCGGCCGGAACTCGTCGCTCTTGACCCGTGCCATGGCCTCGTCGTAGCTGACCCGCAGGTACACCACCCGGGCGTTGCGCAGCACCGCCCGGCTGCGCGGGTCCTCGACCGCGCCGCCGCCCAGCGCGATCACCGCGTCCTGCCCCCGCACCAGTTCGGCCACGGTGGTGTGCTCGAGCTGGCGGAACCAGGGTTCGCCCTCGATGCGGAAGATGTCGCGGATGTCGCGGCCGAGGCGCTGTTCGATCAGCACGTCGCTGTCCACGAAGGGCTGGCCGAACCGTTCGGCAATGATGTGCCCCACCGTGGTCTTGCCGGCCCCCATGAAGCCGACCAGCACCACCACCATCGGGTTCTCCTTCGCGTATTTGCGGCAACGAAGGGGATGCTACCGTCGGCTGCTGGCCATCCCAGCATGCTGGAGCGATGAAATGACGGAGCTCTATCGTGGTCAGGTGCACCACGATGTGACATCGTCGTGGTTGTCGGCACGACGCGGGAGGCCATCTTCGCCGCGGGCGTGGGCGGCCCCGGGATCACGGGTCACGGCAGTATGCCGGAAGCACACAGGCAGCGCCTGGGCGGCTCTAGCCGGCGGGGGTGGTGAGGTAGCTGACGATCAGGTCGCCGATCAGCTGGCGGTAGCGGTCGCGGCGGCCCGGGTCGAGCATGTCCAGGCCGAAGATGGCGCCGAAAGTGTGCCGGTTGGACATCCGGAAGAAGCAGTACGCGCTGATCAGCATGTGCACGTCGATGGCGTCGGGGTCGCGGACGAAGACACCGCTGCGGCGGCCGTCGTCCAGGATCCTCGCGATCACCGACACCGCTGGCGTGTTTAGCTCGCTCAGCGCCTTCGACTTCGCGATGAACTCGGCCCGGTGGATGTTCTCAGTCGCGACCATGCTGATGAAGTCGGGATGGGACTCATGGTGGTCGAAGGTCAGCTCGGCCAGCCGGCGGATCGCCGAGACCGGGTCCAGGTGCTCGACGTCGAGCTGGCGTTCGGCATCCCGGGCGGTGGAGTACGCCTGTTCCAGGGCGGCGATGTAGAGCTGCTCCTTGCCGCCGAAGTAGTAGTAGATCATCCGCTTGGTGGTCCGGGTCCGGGCGGCGATCTCGTCTACCCGCGCCCCCGAGTAGCCGTTCCTGGCGAACTCGCTGATGGCGACGTCGAGGATCTCCTGCCGGGTCCGCTCCTTGTCGCGCTGCCGCTCCGGAGCCGCAGCATCCGGTCGGGAGGTCTGGGTCATCGCCGTCCTTCCCCTGGATCGTCACGTCAAGGCTGGCATTCCTGTTCCCGCCGTCGAGTCCGCGCCGAGATGTGTCGAACCGATAACAACACCTTTACAAGCATGCGCCCGTATAATACGAATTATGAACTAACAAGTTAGTTCATTGACGATTAGGGTGAGGTGCGGAGTTCGGGAAGGCGCAGAGGGCCGGGATGGCGAGCGGCTGATGTGACGCGGGTGCCGGGATGGCGCACGGGTGGAAGAGCGCGGAGGTGGGATGGCGCGGGTTAGCGGGCTGGATCACCGAGTCAGTGCATTTGCTGGCCGCCGCTTACGTTGAGCGCCTCGCCGGTGATGTTGGCGGCCGCGTCCGAGGCCAGGTAGGCGCAGGCGTGCCCGATGTCCTCGGCGGACTGCGGGCGGCCGAGCGGGATCCCGGCCAGGAAAGCCTGCCAGCCGTTCTCCCCATCCAGCTCGCGCAGGATCCCGGTGTCCGGGTCGTCCCACAGCGGGGTCCGGACCACGCCAGGGCAGACCGCGTTGACGGTCACGTCGCGGTCCGCCACCTCTCTGGCCAGCGCCTGGGTCAGTCCGATCACGCCGAACTTGGTGGCGCAGTAGCAGGCCAGGTTGGGCAGACCTTCCTTGCCGGCCATCGAGGAGATGTTGACGATCCGGCCGGAGCGCCGCTTGAGCATCGACGGCAGCACCCGCTGGGTCACGATCAGCACGCCGCGCAGGTTCACGTTCAGGAGCCGGTCCCAGTCCGGGTCGGTGATGTCCGTGAACGGTGCGACGATCGAGATGCCGGCGTTGTTGACCAGCACGTCGACCGGGCCGAGGGCCTGCTCGACGCGGGTGACGGCCACGTCCGTGCTGGCCCGGTCGGTGACGTCAAGATGGACGCCGAGCCCGGGTAGGCCGGCGGCGACGGCCGCCGCGGCGTCCTCGTTCAGGTCGGCGACCGCGACCCGGGCACCGGCCGCGGCCAGCACCCGGGCGATGCCAGCGCCGATCCCCGAGCCACCGCCGGTAACCAGCGCGACTTTATCCCGAACGGTCACGGGGCCGCCCCCTCGGACAGGGCGGGGAGCACGTGCCGGGCGATCAGCTCCAGCGAGGCGGTGCTCTGCTCGATCGGCATGCCCGGCGGGCGGGCCCAGAAGACCAGCTCCTCGTAGCCGAGCCGCCGCTGGCTCTCGGTGATGGCGGCCAGGATGTCGTCCGGGGTGCCGACGTAGTAGTGCTCCGGGTTCAGCACCGACGGGTCGGTCAGCTCCTCTCCGTGCGAGTCGTCGTCGCCGGCCGCGGAGAACCACTGCCGGTACGCGTTGAACTGGTAGAGGAGGTGGTCGCCGCAGATCTCCCAGGCTTTGTCCCGGCTGTCCGCGGCGAACAGCACCCGGTTGGTGGCCACCCGGGCCGGGGCGGTCACGTGTGTCCGGTAGGCGTCGTAGACGTCCCGGCCGGCACCGGAGTCGGGCATGAAGCAGGTACCGAACCTGGCCGCCCGGCGGGCCGCGGCCAGGCTGCTGCCGCCGACCCAGATCGGCGGGCCCGGCCGCCCGGCCGGCTTCTGCACCGGCGGGGGCGCCACGATGACGCCGTCGAAGCGGAAGTGCTTGCCCTGGTAGGAGAAGCGTTCGCCGCGCCAGGCCAGCTGGAGGATCTCGATGGTCTCGTCGGTGCGCGCGCCGCGCTCGCCCTTGGGCACGCCGAGCACGGCGAACTCGTCCGGCTTGTAGCCGGGGGCGAGCCCGACGTCGAGGCGGCCGCCGGACAGCTGGTCGACCACGGCCAGGTCCTCGGCCAGCCGCAGCGGGTGGTGCAGCGGGGCCAGCAGGACGGCCGTGCCGAGGCGGGCCGCGGAGGTGCGCATCGCCAGCGCGCCCAGCACGGCGGCCAGCGAGGGCAGGTAGCCCTCCTCGCTGAAGTGGTGCTCGGACAGCCAGATCGAGGAGAAGCCGAGCTGCTCGGCGCGGGCCGCCTGGTCCAGGGTCTCCCGGTACAGCTCCGGCCAGGGCCGCCGCCACCGGGCCGGGTTGCGGAAGTCGTACCAGACGCCGAGCCGGGTCACGATGCCACCTCGATCAGCACCTTGACCTCGCCGGTGCCCCGGGTGATCAGCCGCTCGAACCCTCCGGTCACCGCGGACTCCAGCGGGACCACCGAGCTGATCACCCGTTCGGCCGGCAGCCGGCCGCTGGCCATCAGGCCCGCGACCCGCGGGAAGTCCTGGATCGGGTAGCACCAGGTGCCGATCAGGGTCAGGTCCTTCAGGGCGAGGGTCTCGGCCCGGATCGAGGCGGGCCGGATGTGCAGCGCGGTCTGCACCACGGTGCCCGCGGGGCGGACCGCGTCGATGCACAGGTTGAGCGCGGCTTCCACGCCGGCGCACTCGATCGCCAGGTCGGCGCCGACCCCGCCGGTGAGCTCGTCGAGGATCTCGGTGACCGGCTCGTGTACCGGGTCGGCGGTGATCACCTCGCCGAGGCCGTCACCCAGCGCGGCGGCCCGGGCTCGCCGGGCCGGGTCGGGCTCGGACAGCACCACCCGGCGGGCGCCGGCGGCCAGCGCGTACAGCGTGGCCAGCGAGCCGATCGGCCCAGCCCCAGTGATCAGCACGGTCTGCCCGGGCTGCAGCCGCCCCCGGTCCACCCCGTAGGCGGCGACCGCGGTCGGCTCGATCAGCGCGGCCTGCCGCGGCGTCAGCGATTCGGGGACGGGCACCACCTGCCCGGCCGACACGACGGCCAGGTCGGCCAGGCCGCCCCAGGCGCTGCTCAGCCCGGTGCACGCCATCGTGCGGCACAGGTGCCCGAGGCCGCGCAGGCATTCGGGGCAGCGGCCGCAGTGGATCAGCGGCATGACCGTGCACAGGTCGCCGGGCCTGACGTGGCTGACGCCCGGCCCGGCCGCGGCGACCGTGGCGGCGAACTCGTGGCCGAGGATCTGCGGCAGCTCGGCGCCGGTCAGCGGGTGCGGGCGGCCCGGGGTGACGATCGGCCCGTCGGTGTACTCGTGCAGGTCGGTGCCGCAGATCCCGCACATCAGCGGGCGCAGCAGGACCTCGCCCTGACCCGGCGGTCCGGGCTCGGGGACCTGCTCGACATGCAGCTCACGTGCCTTGTGGAAGCGCAGGGCGCGCATGGCTCACCCTCTTTCCCTGAGGTAGCGGGCGATGCCCTCGGCGTGGCCGCCCGGCCGTTCGTAGGCGTTCTCGACCAGTTCCAGCGGGTAGCCGTCCGGGTCGGCGAAGTACACCCAGCGCCAGCCGGCCAGCACCCCGTCGTCCACCACGTTGACGTCGGAGTAGAAGGTGACACCCTGGCGCTCCAGCTCCGTCTTGGCCGCCTGGATGTCGTCGACTCCGAAGGCGACGTGGCTGGCGCCGAGACAGTGCGAGAGCAACGGCCGTTCGGTGTCCGACGGCGGCGCCCGGTACTCCAGCAGCTCCAGCATGGTGTCGCCGAGCCGCAGGCAGACCTGGCGCAGCGCAGCGCCGGGCACGCCGACGCCCTGGCCGAGGCCGGGCTCGTCGAACCACGGGCTCGGCTCGGTGCAGATCTCCAGGCCGAGCAGGTCGTGGTAGAAGCGGACGGACGCGTCGAGATCCCGTACGGTGATCCCGACGTGGCTCTGCGCCCGCATCGCGATGCTCATCAGGTGCCTCCTGCGATGTCGACGACAATCTTGCCGGTGGCGGTGCGCTCGGCCAGCGGGCGCAGCCCGGCCTCCACCAGGTCGGCGAGCGGGATCACGTCGCCGAGGACGGTGCGGGCCAGCGGCGTGCGAGCGAGCACCGAGACGGCTTCGGCCAGGTCCTCGCCGCACACGTGGGCGAGCGTCCCGTGCAGGCCGATCTCCCGGGTCGACACATCGAAAAGATCGATACCGAACGGATGGGCCTGGAGCCCCACGACCACCACATCGCCGCCGCGGCGGACCATGCCCAGTGCCGCCGCCGGACTCTGCGGCGCGCCGGACGCCTCGATCACCACGTGCGCGCCGTCGCCGCCGGTGGCGGCCCGTACCGCCGTTATCGCGTCCTCGGCCTGGGCCGTGTGGGTGGCGCCGAGCGCGGCGGCGGTGTCGAGACGGCTCGTGGCGACGTCGACGGCGATGAGCGGGCTGGCGCCGAGCGCGGCCGCGGCGGCCACGATGAACGCGCCGATGCCGCCCGCGCCGATGACGGCGCAGGCCCGGCCCGGCCCGGCCCGGCCGCGCCGGGCCGCGTGCAGCGCGACGGCCAGCGGCTGGGCCATGGCCGCGCCGGTGTCGTCGAGGCCGTCGGGCACCACGCGGCAGATTCCCGCCGGGGACAGGACGAGCTCGGCCAGGCCGCCGTCCCGGTGCAGGCCGAGTGTCTGGTAGCGGGCGCACAGGTTGGTCCGGCCGGCGGCGCACCAGTCACAGCGGCCGCAGGAGATCCCGGCCCCGCTGACCACCCGGGTGCCGTTCTCGAACCCGGCGGTGCCCTCGCCCGCCGCGACTACCTCGCCGGTGAACTCGTGGCCGAGGATCACCGGCGGGCGGGCCAGCAGCGGGCCGTGGTCCCATTCGGCCGAGTCGGTGCCGCACAGCGCCGCCTTGCTGACCTTGATGAGGAGCTCACCGGGGCCGGGCGGCGGCGGCTCGGGCACCGACTCGACCCGGACGTCGCCGGGGGCACGGAAGACGGCGGCCCTCACTGTGCTCGCCTCATGGGGCGACCTCGATATGCACCTTGATGTTGCCCGAGCCCAGCGAGGCGGCCTTGAGCGCCTCCGGGGCCCGCGCCAGCGGGTAGCGGGCGGTCACGATCGGGGTCGGGTCGACCACGCCGCTGGCCAGGAACCTGATCGCCTGCGGCCAGATGCCGGCCGAGCCGACGATGCCCTGGATGCGCAGCGAGCGGGCCTGGATCAGGCCCAGCTCGGCCGGGACCGTGCGGCCGACGTCGATGCCCACGTAGACGACCCGGCCGTGGTTCCCGGCGAGGGTGAGCGCCTGCGCCATCGCCTCCGGGTGCCCGGCGGACTCGATCACCACGTCGAACAGCTCGCCGCCGGTCGCTTCGCGGGCCTGTGCCACCAGGTCACCTGCGGCCGGGTCGATGACGGCGGCGATGCCGAGCTCGGCGGCCTTGGCCCGGCGGTCAGGCCGGGGCTCGATCAGCGTCACGGCCGCGTTCCGGCCTACCGCGGCCATGGCCGACAGCAGCCCGATCGGGCCGCCGCCGAGCACCGCGACCCGGTCGCTCGGGTCGACGACACCGGCCCGGGCCGCGGCGTAGGCCACGCTGAACGGCTCGACCAGCGCGCCCTGGGTGAAGGTCAGGTGCCCGGGCAGCTTGTGCAGCCACTCGGCCCGGGCGGTGAAGTACTCGGCCGCGGCGCCGGAGATGGAGAAGCCGAAGTGGTCGCGCCCGCCGGGTCCGACCACGCACTCGCCCACCACCGGATCGCCCGGCTTGAGGTCGTCGACGCCCGGTCCGGTCTCGGCCACCTCCGCGGCCCACTCGTGGCCGGGGGTGATCGGGTAGCCGATCGGGATGATGTACCGGCCCGCCAGCAGCTCCAGGTCGGAATGGCACACTCCGACCACCCGGGAACGCAGCAGGACTTCGCCGGGGCCGGCCGTGGGCCGTCCGGCCTCGATGACCACGGCCTGGTCCGGGGCGGGGTATATCAGCGCGCGCATCGTCTGCTCCGGTGTCTAGGTGGTTGCGTGGGTCAGATGGCCGGTCCTGGTCCTGGCCTGCGTGTAGATGCCCACCGCCACCATCACCAGCACACCCTGGAACCAGTACTGCCAGGCCTGGGAGAGCTGCAGGAACGTGGTCACGTTGAGCAGTTGCTCGACCAGCACGGCACCCAACAGCGCCCCGATGAAGGAGCCGCGGCCGCCGAAGATACTGGTGCCGCCGAGCACCACGGCGGTTACCGAGGCCAGCGTGTAGTTCACCCCCTGGGTCGGGTCGCCCACGCCGATCTGGGCCATCAGCAGGATCCCGCCGACGCAGGCGAACAGGGCCGAGGCGACGTAGGCGCCGACGATCGTGACGCCGGGCCTGACCCCGAGCCGGAACGCGGCGGCCGGATCGGACCCGATGGCCCGGATGCTCCGGCCCCAGCGGGACCGGCGCAGCGCCCGCTCCATCGCGACCGCTACCACGACCGCGGCCAGGAAGGCGATGGCGACCGGCCCGACGCTGCGGTTGATGGCGCGCAGGATGGAGAACGAGATGTACCCGCCCTGGAACGGGCGCAGCACCAAGGACACGCCCTGCAGCGCGATGTAGGTCACCAGCGTCGCCACGATGGGCGTGAACCTGGCGAACCTGACCATGCTGCCGTTCAGGACCCCGACCGCGGCGCTCGCCGCGAGCATGATCAGGAACCCGGCCGCCAGGACGATCGCGCTGTGCCCGCTGTTCTCGAAGAACGAGCCGATCACCACGACCAGGCCGGCCAGCGGCCCGACGGACAGGTCGATGCCCCCGGTCAGGATCACGCACTCCTGGCCGAACGAGATGAACGCGGTCGCCGCGATCAGCACGGTGAGCGAGCTCAGGTTGAAGTTGGACAGGAACCGCGCGTTGTGCGCCTGGGTGTACACGGCCAGCGCGACGATGGCCAGGGCCAGCACGCCGGCCGAGGCGTAGTCGCCGCGGGCGGTGCGGCGGAGCCAGGCCCTGGCGCTGCTGAATCTGGCGGTGCTTTCTGCAGCTGGCCGGCCCGCCTGGCTGCGGCGGCGGGTCGAGGTCAGCATGGCGTGCGCGATGGCGTCCTCGGTGACCTGCTCGCCGCGGAGTTCGGCCACCACCTGGCCGGAGGAGAAGACCGCCACCCGGTCGCAGAGCCCCTCGAGCTCCCGGGTATCGGAGGACACGATGACCACCCCGGCGCCTGCGTCGGCGGCCTGGCGCAGGATGCGGTAGATCTCGGCCCGGGCGCCGACGTCGACGCCCTGGGTCGGCTCCTGGGCGAGCAGCAGCGCGGCCCGCCGGTTCAGCAGCGCCCGGGCCAGCAGCACCTTCTGCTGGTTGCCGCCGGACAGGCTGAGCACGTTCGCCTCGATGGAGGGTGCCTTGATCGACAGGTCCTCGCGCTGGGCTTCGGCGGCCCTGGCCTCGGCGCGCGGGCGGATGACGCCCCAGCGGCTGAACTGGCCGAGCACGGAGACCAGGGCGTTCTCCCGCACCGAGAGGCTGCCGAACAGGCCCTCGCCGAGCCGGTCGCCGGACAGGTAGACCACGCCCGCGTCCAGCGCGGCGTCCGGACGGTTGGGCTTGAGTGCTTTCCCTCGCAGCTCCGCCCGGCCCGTCGCGTGCTCGAGCCCGGCCAGGGCACGGAGGAACTCGGCCTGGCCGTTCCCGACGATGCCGGCCAGCCCGACGATCTCGCCGGCGTTCGCGGTCAGCGACACGTCGTGGAAGGCACGGTTGGACAGGTGCTCGACGACCAGCACGGGCGCCTGGTCCGCGGTGTGCGCCTTGGGCGGGAACTCGGCCGTTACCGCCCGGCCGACGATGAGCTCGAGCAACTCGGCGTCTTCGACGTCGCCGACTCCGAAACTGCCGCGGACCGCGCCGTCCCGGAGCACTGTGACCTGCTGGCACAGTTCGCGCACCTCGGCCAGCCGGTGGGTGATGTAGACGACGGCCACGCCGGCGGCGGCCAGCCGGCGCAGCTCGGCGAACAGGGTGGCGGTCTCCTCGGCGCCGAGCGAAGCGGTCGGCTCGTCCAGGATCAGCACGGACGGGTCGGCGGCCAGCGACTTGGCCACCTCGAGCAGCTGGCGCTGGACCACGCTCAGGCTGCCCACCCGCTGGCCGAGCGCGGCGGTGCAGCCGACCCGCGCCAGCTGGGACCTGGCCCAGTCTTCGGCTCCCCGGCCGGCTTGCCCGGCGGCGCGGAGCTGGTCCGGCAGCCACATGGCGATGTTCTCGGCCACGGTGAGGTCGGGGACCAGGGCCGGATGCTGGTAGGCGATGGACAACCCGCGCTGCCGCACCGCCAGCGGCGACGCTCCGCTGACCGGTTCGCCGTTGAGCTCGATGGCGCCGCGATCCGGCTCGAGCGAGCCGGCCGCGATCGCCATCAGGGTCGACTTGCCCGCACCGTTCTCGCCGAGCAGGGCGTGGATCTCCCCGGCCCTGGCCTCGAACGTGACGCCCTTGAGCGCGTCGACCCCGTCGAAGCTCTTCCAGACGTCGGCCAGCCTGAGCACCTGGACGCGCTGGGCGGTGACTGCCATGGCGCCTTTCCTTCCTGCCATGCCCGGTGCCGGGGAAGCGGGCGGTCCGCTTCCCCGGCATCGCGGCCTAGCGCAGTGATTCGAGGCTGGGGATGACGCCCTTCAGAGCCGCCTGCTGCTCGGCGGCCGTCAGGCCGCTGGACATGATGGCCGTGGCCGGCAGCGAACTGTTGCAGACGGGCTGGTTCGGGCTGCCGGTGACCGAGTTCTCGTAGTTCTGCTGCGGGACCACGGTGGACGAGGGCACCGTGCCCTTGGTGGCCAGGGCGATGGCGTACCGCATGGCGTACTCCACCATCCAGGTCTGCGAGGACACCGTGAACAGCTTGAAGGCCGGGTCGGACTGGTGCATCGACGCGTAGTCGCAGCCGAGAGAGTTGCCGTCCTCGGTCGCGATGACCGGGATCTGCCGGCCGGCCTTCTGGAACTGCGGGAAGGACGCGGCCAGCGCCGTCCCGAAGTCACTGACCACCGCGTCGATCTTCGGGTACTTGGACAGCAGCGACGCCACCACCTGCTGCGTCGTGGCCGGGTCCCAGTTGGTGACGTTGTAGGGCTTCTGGCCGATGATGTGGATGCCCGGATAGTTCTTGAAGACGCTCTGCAGGCCCTGGTACTCCTCCAGGCTCTGTGAGTTGGCGGGAGGGCCGCCCAGGAAGACCACGTTGCCCTGGCCGTTCAGTGCGCTGGCCACGTCCTTGCCCCACAGCACGCCGGCCGAGGTGAAGTCGGTGGACAGGTAGGCATTGTAGTTCTGCCCGGCCGTGCCGCCGGGGAAGACCCGGTACGGCACCACGATGGTGCCCGCCTGGTAAGCCTTGGTCAGCTCCGGGAGCATGGCTTTGCCCGCGTCGGGGAAGTCGACGATCGCGGTGATGCCCTGGGCGACCAGCGAGTTGATGTCGGAGATCGCCTTCTGGGTGTTTCCCTCGCCGTTGGCGTAGACGTACTTGGTCACGCTCGGGCATTCCGCGGCGATGGTGACGGCGGAGTAGCGGGTCAGCTCCCGCCAGGTGTTGTCGCCGAACCCGTCGGCCAGCGCGATCGAGGCCTGCTTCGGACCGCACCACGGGTACTTGCTGTTGGCCGCGCCGCCTCCGCCGCCCGCGGTGGTGCCGCCCGCGGTGGTGCCGCCGCTGCTGCTTCCGCCGCTGCTGCACGCCGCCATGGCCAGGGACAGGGCGGCCAGCGCCGAGGCGCCGATGATCCGGCGTGACCTGCGTCTGGTGGTGCTTCCGGTGGGCTTGTGTCTCATCTCGGGTCGCTCCTGATTTTCGCTTTAGGGCACTAAGCACTGAATCGGGGGCCAGGTTCGGGTTCTGGCCGGTGATGGGTGTAGGAGAGGGGCCGTGAGGCCTTAGGTGACCGGGGCCCGGTGATCGTCGGGTTGCGGGTCTGCGGTCCCGTCACGGGACGGGGGTGCGGCCGGCGGCCGCGAACGCGATCGGCTCACCAGCCGGCCCGGCCCCAGCCGCCCGCGACGGAGCAGGCCGGGACGGAGCCGGAGGCCGTAGACGGTGACGGCGAGGGCCAGGGCACCCGCCTGGACGAGGTTCTGCACCGCCGCGCTGGCCCCGGTGGCCAGCACGAACTGCTGCAACTGGCTGAGGAACAAGGCGCCCATGGCGCTGGCGACGACGCTGCCGACGCCGCCGAGGAGCGAGGTGCCGCCCAGGGCCACGGCGGCCACCGACGGCAGCAGGTAGTTGTTGCCCTGGAACGGGTCGGGCTGCGACACGATTCCGGCCAGCAGCACGCCCGCGGTGCAGTACAGCAGCGCGGCGCCCAGGTAGGCCGAGATCTGGTAGCGGTTTCCGCGCAGGCCGGCCGCGCGGCTGGCCGCCGCGTTGGCCCCGGACGCCTCGAACCGGCGGCCGAACGCGGTGCGCTTGACGGTGAACTCGATGACGATGACGATGACCAGCGCGATCACCAGCGGCAGCGGGATGCCGGCGAACGAGGCGCTGGTGAAGGACTGCATTTCCGCGGTGGTCTGCGTGGGCGTGCCCTGGGAGATGCCGAGGTCGATCCCGTACAGGACGGCGTTCATGCCCAGGGTCTGCACGATGGGGGTGATCCCGACCCGGGTGACCAGCAGCCCGTTCACCAGCCCGGCGGCCAGGCAGATGGCGTAGGCGAGCAGGATGGCCGGGACGAGCCTGGCCGGCTTCCCGTCCGGGATGTGGGTGACCAGCACGACGGTGAGCGAGATGAACCCGGGCACCGACAGGTCGATGCCGCGCTGCTGGACCACCAGCGTCTGGCCCACCGCGGCCAGGATGAGCACGGCGGTGAACGGCCACAGCGCGGCCAGGGCGCTGGCGCCCAGGCTTTTCGGCTGGAGGACCGCGCTCAGCGCGAAGAGCAGTCCGGTGGCCACCCAGATGCCGGCCGACCGGCGCCAGCGCGCCATCCCGAAGCCACTGTTTGCCATCGCGCGATCCGTTACTGAGGCGGGTAACGCAACTCGTAGCCGGCCTCGGCGCGGGAGGCGGCCCCGGCCCAGCCCCAGATCATTTCCGCCTCCTCCGAGCTTGACGTGTTGCGGAAGCCGTGCCAGGCCCCCTTGTGGTGGAAGACCACGTCCCCGGCCGACACCGGGATCTCGTTGTCGCCGTCGAGCACGATCCCCCGGCCGCGCACGATCAGCGCGAACTCCTCGGCGCCCGGGTGACGGTGCCACTGGTGCTCGGCTTGCCCGGGAGCGAACACCGCGCGACCGAACACCACGTGCTCGGCGCCCGCCCCGGCCGCGTCGACGAGGAACTGGACGGTCATCCCGACCCAGCCCTGATCCGGGCCGAGGCCGGGTACGGCCGGGACATCCCCGATGCCGACACGAAACGAGTCCGCCATGTCTCTCCTCATCGAGCGTGCTGCCGTAACGCCCGCCGACCGCCAATGTTCAGCATTGGCATACGCGATGTTTAGTGAGACTAACGCGGAGGCTCGTCGCGCACAAGAGGTAATTAACGGTGCGGTTCAGAAACGCTCAGATAACGGGTGCGGCGGGCGCGAGTCACGGCGCGCCAGCCGGGGCCTACCTGGCCTACCGGTCAGCTGGGGTCGCGCGGGGCTTCGTCGCGCGCGGACAGGTGCGGGCCGCCGCGGTGCAGGATCCGGACCGGGCGCTCGCCGGGCATGGTGACCCGGGCGGCGTGCGATTCGGGGGTGAGCCTGCGGCCGAGCACGAACCAGATCCCCTCGGCGGGTTCGGAACCCTCGTTCACCAGCAGGTGCGGCTCGGACGAGTCGAAGGCCAGCGCGTCGCCCGCCTGCAGCACGTACTCGTCGAAGCCGACCTGGATCTTCAGCTTGCCGCGGAGCAGGTAGGCGAATTCGGTCCCGGTGTGCCGCATCAGCTTGCCCGACGAGCTGGACCGCCCGCCCGGCTCGTAGGTGACGAACATGAAGTCGACCAGGTGCGGCAGCAGGTCGCTGAGCAGCTCCCAGGTAACCCCGGACTCGAGCTCCAGCTTGCGCCGGTCCTCGGGCCTGACCAGCTGGCAGGCCAGTTCGTCCAGGGATGGCGCGCCGACCGGGCCGCGGCGCGAGCCTGCCATGGCGCCGCCTGCGCTGACCGCGCCGCCGCTGTCGGAGAGCAGCGCGTCGATGGATATTCCCAGCTCGGTCGCTATGGCGTAGATCGTGCTCACCGAGGGGCGGGTGCGGTCGGTTTCCACCTGGGACAGCATGCTCGCCGAGACGCCGACCCGGCGGGCGAGCTCGCGCAGGGACAGGCCCTGCCGTTGCCGCTCCCGCCGGATCAAGCTGCCTACATTTACGTTCACGGAAGCGTGCCCTCTGCCCGGGGATCCTGGTGTTTAACCAGCACTATACATGCCCCTTGCTGTTCAGTGACTCTTGACAGCCAATGTTCATCAACGGTAATACAGAGGGCACCCGCCGGGGGCCGCGAGCGCCCGGTACCTGACTGCGGAGGTGCGCCCGCGATGATGGCATGGAACGGCAGGCAAGCTCGATGAGGATCGCCCAGACCTTCGGCCAGAACGCCGTCGACTGGGAGAACCGGGTCGATCTGGGCAGGCTCCGGACCGAGCGGCTGGCCCGGCTCAACGCGGAACTGGAGCGGTCCGAGCTTGGCGCGCTGCTGAGCTTCGACTTCACCAACATCCGCTACATGACCTCGACCCACATCGGCACCTGGGCCATGGACAAGCTGATCCGGTTCGCGCTGCTGCCCCGCGGCGGGGAGCCGATCGTATGGGACTTCGGCTCGGCGGCCCGCCATCACCAGCTCTACAACCCCTGGCTGGACCACACCGACGGCCCCGCCTCACCTGACGGCGCGGCCCGCACCGGGGCGCGGGCCGGCATCTCCACCCTGCGCGGCGCCTTCCACCCGGACGCCGCGATCGCCGAGGACGTCGCAGCCAAGATCGTGGACGTGCTGCGCGAGCACGGCCTGGAGGGCGAGCCGCTGGGCGTCGACGTGGCCGAGATGCCGGTGCTGGCCGCCCTGGCCGCGGCCGGCGTCAGCGCCGTGGACGGCCAGCAGGTGTTCATGGAGGCCCGCCGGATCAAGACCCGCGACGAGGTCAGCCTGCTGGCGCAGGCGTGCTCGATGGTCGACGCGGCCTACAGCGAGCTGTACGAGTTCCTCCGCCCGGGGATCCGCGAGAACGAGTGCGTCGGCCTGGTCAGCAAGGTCCTGTACGACCTGGGCAGCGAGTACGTGGAGGGGGTGAACGCGATCTCGGGCGAGCGCTGCTCGCCGCACCCGCACGTGTACTCCGACCGGCTGATCCGGCCCGGGGACCCGGCGTTCTTCGACATCCTGCACAGCTACCTCGGCTACCGCACCTGCTACTACCGGACGTTCGCCGTCGGCAGCGCGTCCCGGGCGCAGCGCGACGCCTACGTCCGCTGCCGCGAGTACATGGACCAGGCCATCGCGCTGGTCAAGCCGGGCGCGACCACGGCCGACATCGTCTCGCTGTGGCCGCGGGCGACCGAGTTCGGCTTCGCCGACGAGATGGCCGCCTTCGGCCTGCAGTACGGGCACGGAGTCGGCCTGTCCATCTGGGAGAAACCGATCTTCAGCAGGCTCGTGTCGCTGGATCATCCGGAACCGCTGGAGGAAGGGATGGTCTTCGCGCTGGAGACCTACTGGCCGGCCAGCGACGGCTGGTCGGCCGCGCGGATCGAGGAGGAACTCGTCGTCACCGCGGACGGCTGCGAGGTCATCACCAAGTTCCCCGCCGAGGAACTCCTGGTCGCGGGGCAGAAGTACTGGACGGCCGGCGGATCGCTGGACACCCTGCGGGAGAGCCAGTCCCACCGGAACACGGCCGCCGGACGCGGCGAGACCCGGGTGGCCGGAGCGGACGAGCCGCCGACGGTCCTGGCCGGCTGACCATGCGCGTGGGCTTCGCCGGCCTCGGGCACATGGGCCTGCCCATGGCCACCCGCCTGGCCGGACACGGCTTCCCGCTCACGGTCTGGAATGAGCACGATCGGGCCGGACGCCGCGCGGGAGATCGCCGCCGAGGCCGGGCGGCACGGCGCGGACTTCCTGGACGCCCCGGTGTCCGGCAGCACCGCGCTGGCCGAGCAGGGCACGCTGACCACCATGGTGGGCGGCCCGGCGGCGGCGTTCGAGCGGATCCGGCCGGTGCTGGCCGCGCTCACCGCCCGGCAGCTCCACCTCGGCCCCTCCGGCGCCGGGGCGGCCATGAAGCTGGCCGTCAACATCATGATCGCGGCCACCAACCAGGCCGTGGCCGAGGCGCTCGCGCTGGCCGGCCAGGCCGGCATCAGCGCGGACAGCGCCTACGACACCCTGACCGCCAGCGCGGTCGCGTCCCCCTTCCTCGGCTACAAGCGCGAGGCGTACCTGACCGCCGGGGCCGCCCCGGTATCGTTCACCACCGCGCTCATGGCCAAGGACCTGGAGCTGGCGCTCGGCATCGCGACCGGCGCCGGGCTGCCGCTGCCGGTGACCAGCGCCGCCCGCCGGTTCCTCGACCAGGCCTGCGCCAAGGGCTTCGCCGACGCCGATTTCGCTTGCGTGGCCGCCTTGGTGCGAGGCGAGCAGGGCAGAGAACCCGATGCCCCGCATGTTAAGCAGTAATTAACTAACTAGATCGTCAATAGCGTGCACCTGGCGGCCGGAAGGCTGCGGCCCCGGGCCGGGGCGGGCGAGGAGGGTGATAGGGGCGAGGGGTTAGGGGCGGCAGGCGCGGCGGATGAGGTCTTGCCAGCCGCGGGCGATGCGTTCGGCGGTCCGGGGGGCGGGTTCGGCGAGAGCGTCGGCGGACAGGTAGAGCAGGAGCGGGCCGTCCAGGGCGGCGTTGAGCTGGACGGCGAGCACGTCCAGGTCGGCGGGGCCGAGGTCCATCTGGCCGAGCAGCACCCTGATGTGCAGCTGGGACATTAGCGTACGGGATCCGGCCGGGATGGGCTGGCTGCCGTCCAGGGCGGCGCGGGCGATGTCCCGGTGCTCGATCAGGAAGTCGATCCGGGCCCGGCCGTAGGCGACGAGGCGGTCCAGCGGGGGCGCGCCCGGACCAAGCGGTGGCGGGCCGGTGAGGACGAGCTCCTGGAAGGTCCGTTCGGCATCATCCAGGAGCGCCCGGAAGATGCCCGCCCTGGTACCGAACCGGCGGAATACCGTCCCCTTGCCCAGCCCGGCCCGCTCGGCCAGCCCGTCCATGGTCAGCTTGTCCGCCCCCTCCTCAGCCAGCATCTCGCGGGCGGTGGCCAGCAGGAGCCGCCGGTTGCGGGCGGCGTCGGCGCGCTCGGCGGGTTCGGCGCTGCTGGCCCGCACTGGCCAGGACACCTGTTCCCGGGACACCTGTTCCCAAGGCAGCGGGGGCTGGTCCACGGAATTCACTCTACGGCCGGAATACTAAACGGGGTAAAGTCCGTTTAGCGCGGGAGCGGATCTACCAGCACAGCCTGGTGCTCGAGGACGCCCGCGCGGTCGCCGCCTACGGGCAGCACAGCTACGTGGGCAAGATCATAGAAATTCACCAGGAGCTGCCCGGCCGCATCCACATCGTGCTGGTCAGGGAGCCGGCCGGGTTCTGAGCTACCCCGCGTCGGCCGGGAGCGCCGCCAGGGCCAGGACCTCGTCCGGCGTGGCGCTCCCGGGTGGCCGGCGGTCCATGGCCGCCTGGTTGGCCAGCCGCTGCAGCACCTCGTTCACCGGAACGGGTATGCCGAGTTCCCTGGCCATCAGGACGATCTCGCCGTTGAGGAAATCGGCCTCGATCGACCCGGTGCCGCGGGTCAGGCTCTGCCAGGACGAACCGCCGACCCGTTCGGCCCCGTTGACCGGGAGGATCTGCACGCGGTCGGCGCGGAGCTCGGCGTTCTCCCGCTCGCGGGCGTAGGCGATGCCGGCCGCGTCGAGCACCGCACGGCCCTCCGCGGTTACCCGGCGGCGCAGGGCGGTCGCGTGCAGCCAGGCGTCGTGGCCGCACACCGCCTCGGTCGCGTTGCTCAGGTTGGCCAGCAGCTTGCCGTACTTCCACCGCATGACGTCCGGGACGACCGGGGCCAGGAAGCCGCTGCCCGCCAGGTCGGCGCCGATCTGGTCGGCGGTCGCGTCGGTGCCGGACGGGTACCGGCCGAGATGCAGCAGCCCCGTCTTCGGGGCGCCGTTGGCCTCGACCACGCCCGGTTCCAGGTGCGTGGACGGCATCCACACGCACATCCCGTACACGTGGCGGAAGCGGCGCAGCGCGATCCGCTCGCTGGCCACACCGTTCTGCGCGCACACCACGGGCAGCGTGCCGGCGGCCACGGTGCCGTCTCGCACTGGCCGCCAGGCCCATTCGGCCAGCAGGGGCTCGGCGTCCTGGGTCTTGGTGGCCAGCAGGAGGACGTCGTCCTCGCGGAGGCCGAGCTCTCCGGGGCCGGCTACGGCGGGGATGTCCAGCGTGGACGTGCCGTCCGGGGTGGCCAGGGTCAGACCCTTGGCGCGGAGGGCGTCGAGGTGCGCGCCGCGGGCGACCAGGACGACCTCGTGCCCGCTGGCGGCCAGCCGGCCGCCGATGGTGCCGCCGATCGCGCCGGCCCCGATGACGATGTACCGCATTGCACCGATTCTGTCAGTGCGGCCTGGGCTTGAGGGATTGGGCCCGCGCGGGGCGGTTCAGCTGCGGTACGGGTTAGACGACACCTCGCGGGATTTCGTTGAGCGGCCGCCAGGGTATGCACGATTAGAGTTCGGCGGGCGCACGGTGCGGGCATTGTTAGGGGTTTCGCGGCTGCCATACGCTCACCGCATGACCTTGCCCTTCTCCGAAGCCCGCGCGCTGGCGTGTCGATCTCGGACCTGTCCCATCACATGTTCGACACGGTCATCTCCGCCCCGACGCCACCCGGCTGCTCGTGGCGGTGAGCGCGAACAACTATGAATCGTTCTCGGTCGGGCAGGCCAAGCAGTTCATCCCGGTAGCCGCGGACGGGAACATCGTCACCGACGGCATCTTCCTGCGCGAGGCGGACGACCAGTACGCCCTCGCTGTACGGTATCGAGGGGCAGCGGCCGCTGAACGGGAGCTTCTTCTCGGCGGACATCGAGGACTACTACTGCTCCCCATGGGAGCTTGGCTACGGCCGGTCGATCTCGTTCAACCACGACTTCATCGGCCGCGCCGCCCTGGAGAAGGCCAGGGACAGCGTCCGGCGGGCGAAGGTCACTCTGGTCTTCGACGCCGGGGACGTGCGCGAGGTCACCGGGGATCCGGGCTTCCAGCTCACCTACGCGCGGCACCGGGTGGAGGCGGGCTCCGTGCTGGCCGGCCTGACCTACCAGACGGCGACCATCGACCCGGCCGGGACGATCCTGTCGCTAGCGCTGGTCGGCAAGCAGTACGCCGAGCCGGGCACCGAGGTGACCGTGGTCTGGGGCGAGCACCCCGGGCCGGGCACGCCGGCCGACGCCGACCTCGGCTTCCCCAGGATCCGCGCCACGGTGGCGCCCGCGCCGTTCGACGAGCATGCGCGGACCAGGTACCGGCGCCACGCATGGTGACGCCGGGCCTACGACCCGGGCCCGGGCCGCGACGGCGAGGCCAGGCCGCACGGTGGTCCTCGCGCGGAGAGGGCGGGAATGCAAGACTGCCGCCATGGGCGTGAACATTCTAGACCGGGAGATGTATACCGAGGCCGAGGCGGCGCGGCTGCTGCGAGTTCCCCAGAACACGCTGAATTATTGGCTGGAGGGCGGCGAGCAGCGCGGAAGGCAATACAAGCCGGTTATCCGGGTGCAGCCCAGGGGCAGCCGCGCATCGGTCACATGGGCCGAGTTCGTCGAGGCCGGCTTGCTCCGGGAATACCGACGCACGCACGGTGTTCCGATGGCGGAACTTAGGGCCTTCATCGACCGGATACGGCAGGAGTTCGGGGTTCCCTACCCGCTGGCCGACCGGCGTCCCTATGTCAGCGGTAAGGAATTGCTGTCTGAGGCACAGGATGTGGCCGGCTTGTCCGCTGATTTCTGCCTGGTCGCCGTGGTCCGCGGCCAGTATGTGCTGACTCCTCCGGCTGACTCGTTCTACAAGCGGGTCACCTGGCAAGGCGACACCGCCGCCGCCTGGCGGCCACATGACGACCCGCACTCCCCCGTGCTCATGCGCCCGGACAGCCGCTTCGGCCGCCCGTCCGTGAAGGGGATCAGCACCGAGGCCATCTGGGAACACTCGGAGGCAGGCGAAACCGTGGACGATATCGCCTCGGAGTTCGACCTCGCGGATGACGACGTACGGTGGGCGCTCGCCTACGAGATCTCGGCCCGGGCCGCATGAGCAAGCCGGCGAAGCCGGCCATCGTCCGCTACTACGTCGACGCTGACGTCCTCGGGCCTGGCGAAGATCCTTGTTCAGGTCAGGGGTGACGTCACCTACCCAGGCGATCCGGGCGGTCCGGTCAAGGGGGGCCGGGTACGAGCACCGTGTCCAATCACAGATGTCGGCACTGCCGACCAGGTGTGGATCACCGAGACTGCCCGCCAAGAGTGGCTCATCATCACACGGGACCGCCACATCCAAGATCACCGGGCCGAGATCGAAGCCGTCCGATCTAGCGGCGCGCGCATGGTCAACTTGGCTGGTGATGAGGCCGTCGGGACGTTCGCGCAACTCGAGGTACTTATGTGCCAGTGGCGGCGCGTTACCGGCCTTCTAGCAGAAACGGGCCCATTCATTTATTCGCTGACCAGGACAAAGCTTCGCAGGATAGAGCTCTAGCAGACCCGGTCCGCCAGGGTGCGCAGGGTTTGCTGCTCGGACTGGCTGAGGGCGCTGATGGCGGTGGCGGCGACTCGCTCGGCGTGGGTATTGGCGGCGGCCAGCTCGCGGGCGCCGGCGTCGGTGAGGTGGAGCAGGGTGATCCGGCGGTCCGACGGATGCGGGCCCCGGGCGACCAGGCCGCGGGCTTCCAAGCCGTCGATCATGTCGGTGACCGTGCGCGGCGACACGTGCAGCGCTTGGCTGATCTCGCGCATCGAGCGGTCACCCGCGGCCAGGGCCTTGAGGAGCTTCAGGCTGGACAGGGACAGGCCGTGGTCGCGCAGGGCGGCGTCGGCGGCGGTGCGGACCCGGTGCGCGGCGTACAGGATGGCGTCCACGGCGTCGCTGCCGGTCTGGGGTCTCACGACACCATCCTAAATTAGTGAGTATCCTCATTATAGGCATCCTCTGGACTTTTGAAGGGACCATGACGTGACGACCCCGAGGCGCCGCCCGGCGCCGACGTTCCATCCGGTCGCGGTGGCGGAGATCAGCCAGCTCACGCCGCGCATGCGGCGGATCACCTTCACCGGCGAGAAGCTGGCCGGGTATCCCATCGACGGGCCCGCGACGCACTTCAAGCTGCTGCTTCCCGCGCCGGGGCAGGCGGAGGTCGCCCTGCCCGAGCCCGGTCCGGACGGCCTGGTGTGGCCGGAGCCCAGGCCGCTGCGGCGACCTATACACCGCGCTACGTCGACCGGGCGGGGCAGCGGCTGGTGGTGGACTTCGTGCTGCACGGCGACGGCGGCCCGGCGTCGAAGTGGGCGGCGGCGGCCCGGGTAGGCGACCGGCTGGTGGTCACCGGCGCCCGCGGCGCCTATCGGATCGACCCCGCCGCGGACTGGACACTGCTGGTGGCCGACGAGACCGCGCTGCCCGCGGTGGGCACCATCTTGGACGAGGCTCCGGCCGGCGCCCGGGTGCTGCTCGTCGCCGAGGTGTCCGGCGAAGGTGAGCAGCTGGAGTTCGGGACGGCCGCGAAGCTGACGACCGTTTGGTGTCATCGTGGTGAAGACCCGGCCGGGATGCTGGCCGCCCGGGCCGTCCGCGACCTCACCTTCCCTGACGGGCGGGGCGCGTGCTGGGTCGGGCTGGAGGCTGCGGCCATGCGCGCGGTCCGCCGGCACCTACTCGGCGAGCGCGGCCTGGACCGGGAGCAGGTGTATACCCGGGGCTACTGGAAGCTCGGCGTGGCCGACCACCCGGACCACGACACCGGAGAGGACTGAACCGGGAGCCCGGCTGAGAGGAGTTCTATAGGAACTCCTCAACCTCCCCTCATCAGCGGCTGTCAGTGTCATGCCGCTGACCGCTGCCCTGGAGGTTCCGAGTGTCCCTTGATCCCGAGGTGTCACTGCCGCATGCGCTCCCCCTGCCGTCGCCCGTGGACGGCGGCCCGGCGGCGGGGCCGCCCCGCCGACGCTGGGAGTTCTGGCGGTCCCCGGAGGGCCAGCCGCCGTGGGCGCGGCCCGTGCTGCTGGGGATCGCGGCGGTAGCCGCGCTGCTGTACGCGCGGAACCTCGCCGGGGCCGGGCTGGCGCCGTTCTACTCGGTCGCGGTCAAGAGCATGTCGGTGAGCTGGAAGGCGTTCTT